>PPYF01188185.1_pt1 | contig 34135 bp, 31 predicted proteins | sample 1559871 | NCBI WGS metagenome assembly PPYF01 (sample SAMN08240021, study PRJNA423297) | Human gut metagenome, whole genome shotgun sequencing project.
GCGCCAGGTTGCGCCCCATCACTGCCATACCGACTACGCCGATCTGTTGCTTGGACATTACATACTCCTGTCAGGGGATGGTCACCGCGCCAGTGGTGCGCGGCTTGAAATGTGGGTTAGATGTTAACTCAGTTTATGTTTTGGTGGAAGAACACCAAAGAATGTAAATCGATAATAATTTAAACACACCGCACACACATATAACCTAAGAGCGTATTTTCGTATATATAAAAGACAGAAAGCCAACAGGTAACAACCTTGATATTATACGAACAAACGAGAAAGTAAGTATTCTAAACTTGCTATCGGGAAAAATTCCAAACTTAACACGAAGCAATTGTAACTCACTAATAAAATAACTAAAACCTCTCCGTCTTAATAACATCCCAGACCCAACTCTAGCATTAACTAACACATCATTAAGATTATGACATATGGCACCATTGGCTATACATCTAAGCCATAAGTTATAGTCTTCCATAAATAAATGATGCTGATAGCTACCAGCTTTAATAATAAAATCCTTTTTGAACATCATGGTCATATGATTGAATGGATTTCTTTTTATACTATACTCTACAATATCTTGATGTTCTGAACATGTAAATCTTTTCCGATCTCCCTCTCGAGGGCTAGTTTCAAATTCAGTTATTGCTCCTCCTAATAAGATTGTCTCCGGAAAATCAGAGAAATATTCTATTTGTTTTTCAAAGCGATCACGCAGACAGATATCATCAGAATCCATCCTAGCGATCAAATTATATGTAGCATGCATCAGCCCAATATTAAGTGCATTTCCCAGCCCTATATTATTGGGTAAATAAACAGTTTTTATAGGTAAACTGGATACCCATTTATCAACTACACGATGCAAAACCTGAGGAATCTCCCCATCAATTACTATAATAATCTCATCTGCAGGCATCGTTTGTAAAGCGAGGCTATTTAGTGCAACATCCAGATGTTCAGCAACTTCTTTCGCATAAACAGAAAGCAACACTGAGAACTTAATCATCGCAAACCAGCCATAGACATAGCATAAAAATCATCATATAATCATTAACAAACCATCACTGAAATAATTAAATTATTCAATCATACCCTTTTTGTTCTTTATACCATCTATTATCCCCTTGAGCATATATTTCTGTCGTTGCTTAGTATCATTACCTGTAATCGAAAAAATGCAAACTCGGAATATAATACTTAGCAAGCATCTTATTTTCCAATATATGGGAACATAAGAACGTCTACAAAGTACTAAAATGTTCCTAAATTGATAATAAAGTCGGATAGGAGAACCAATTTTATATGTCAACCCCATAAATTTCCCTCTAGCATCTCCTAATCTATGACGCATGACAGCTTTATCTATAATTGCAATCTGATAACCGTATTTTCGGGCTCTCCAGCACCATTCATGATCAACACCGTCAATAAAAAGGTCATCTTCCATCATCCCAACAATTTCAAGTACATTAACATCAATTAGTTTTCCCGATGCAATAATTTGTTTTGTTAGTGACCATTTCCCCGCTATTTTTTTTTCCCGTTGAACCAAAGGTCTCATATCTTTATCTTCGAATAAATCAAAAGGTCTCGGTCCAACAGCTGCAATTTTATATCCTAGTATCTTAAGTTCATAAAACCCTTCAATCAAATAACCTATCAAACTAGTATCTATTTCAGAATCTTGATCAAATAAAATTGCAAATGATACTTTAGTTTTTTTAATGTAATCTAGACCAATGTTTTGAGCAGTAGCAATCCCTTTATTAACCCCAAGATGGATAAGTTTTACATTACTTATCTCTTCAAGATCAGTGAGATTATTAGTTGAACTATTATCGACAATAATAACATCTTTCACATAAGGGGATTGAATAATGTTATATATGTTGTTTTTTAAAACTGTTATATTCGGATTGTAAGCTATGATAATTGCCGACGTATTTCTTTCCATTATGATACCTTCAACAAGATACATTACCGAAATGAAATCAATGCTATTTAATTAGGGGGCATTCATTTGCAATGTATGTATTTATTTTTTATTCCTAACAAATAAGATCTGTGGGTTAAATATTACGCCTTGAAAAATCCCTTTCCACAAGGTATGTAATCTTTTTATTTTCATATTCTTTGATGCCTTTATAATTAAAAAGCTATCTTTAAATGAATTAAAAATATAAACAACCCCATCCTTGAAATTGCCATGTTTTCTACGGTTGTATAAATTATTTCGATAATAAAAAAGATACCAATTTAATCTATCCGAATTTTCTTCTGTAACTATGTTTAATGCATTCCCACTTACTCGCTTATGGTAAATTTGACTATTTAAAGATATAAAACATTGATATCTTTTACTAATACGCCAAGTATACTCAGTATCATCACCCCAAATGAACATTTCCCTGACCGGCAATCCTACGTCTTTAACAATACTAACCTTAGTAAACATCGAAACAAATGTAGCCATATCGACGCCAATTAAACCATTCTTACCAAACTCACCCCAATTAGGATATCCAGCAGAATTTAATTTTCGGGTGATCGTCGGCACATTCATATTTTCATTATATTCACTGACAACCTGACTACACAAAAAACCCCAGTTGCAATTATGTTGTTCAAGAAATAAGGCATCGTCAACTAATGTCGACAGTGTATTTTCTTGCGCGACAGCATCATCATCCATTATCCATATATACTCGGTGCCTATTTCGCAAGCATACCGAATTCCAACATGAAATCCTCCCGCACCACCAGTATTGGAGTCCAGATGTATAGATTTAATATCAATCTCAGATTCAAGATATTCTCTAGTCCGATCAGTAGAGGCATTATTCACAACAATAATATTGTCAATCTTATAACTTTGTGAACGAATAGAATTAATCGCTCTTTCAAGTAAATCAACTCGATTATAAGTAACAAGAACTACACTAATGGTCATTTAGATTCTCCAACAAGTATTTTTTTTATTAGATGTAGTGCTGAAGATATGACCTGATGCATATCATAATATTTATATTCTGCCAATCGCCCTCCAAAATGTACATTTTTTTCTGCCAACGCGAGGGTTCTATATCTTTTATAAAGCTCCATATTGTATTTATCATTAACAGGATAATATCTTTCTTTCCCTTCTCGCCATTCAACAGGATATTCTCTTGTAATCACTGTTTTATCAGACTCAGCATTTTCGAAATGTTTATGTTCAATTATCCGCGTAAACGGAACATCAGCATTAGTGTAGTTAACGACTGCATTTCCTTGGAAATTATCAGTATCAACAATTTGCTCTTTAAACTCTAAACTCCTATACTCCAAGCATCCATAAATATAACAAAAATATTCATCAATTGGTCCGGTATATATAACTTTATGCGCTATATCGTTTAGTTCTTTTTTATTTTTAAGGTAATCAACATTTAATCGGACGTCAACACCAGTCAACATTTTCTCGATTAAACTAGTATAGCCTCCGATGGGTATACCCTGATAACGATCCGAAAAATAATTATTATCATAGGTGAATCTTACAGGTAATCTTGTGATAATGAATGCTGGTAATTCAGTTGCTTTTCGTCCCCATTGTTTTTCACTATACCCCTTTATGAATATTTCATATATATCTCTACCGACTAAGGATAATGCTTTCTCTTCAAGATTTGACGGAGTTACTCCATCAAATTCAGCACACTGCTTCTTAATGATTGCCATAGCTTCATTAGGACATTTAACCCCCCAAAGTTGATAAAAAGTATTCATATTAAATGGTAAATTATATAGCCTACCATCATGAATAGCTAATGGTGAATTTGTAAACCTGTTAAACTCAACTAGCTGGTTTACATAATCCCAAATATGTTTATCATTGGTATGAAATATATGAGCCCCATATTTATGGATATTAATCCCATGAGCTACCTCAGTATAAACATTCCCTGCAACATGCTCTCTACGATCAATGACCAAAACCTTCATACCAGCTTTACTAAGCTCGTGTGCACAAACAGCCCCGAACATACCTGAACCAACAATAAGATAATCGTACACTCTAAATACCTTTCTGGAAAATTTGTATTCGTTTTCTTTTAACAAAAAGAAACATTAGGATAGTCACCACTATCTCAGTAATTAGCAAAGAAAGTGCGGCACCATTTTGAGAAAACATAATGATTAGCGGGAAAATAATAGATAGATTTAAGATGGCGCCAATTACTAGTATTTTACTAAACTGTTTTTTATAACCTAAGGGTAGCATAGTTTGCACACCAAATATATTACTAAGCATAACTATGCATGGCACAAAAGCCATAATTCTTAAAACATCCACAGATTCCTGATAATTTTTACCAATACCAATTTCGATGACTTCCGGAGCAAGAATAAACAATAAGCAAGATCCCAAAAACGAAATGGCACCAACTATTTTCAGCGATTTATTAATTAACGTTAATGCAGCTCTATAATCCGAAACAATAAGAGAATTCACATGAGGATACAATGCTTGTGTTATAGGGCTTAGCATATTTTGGGCAGCACTTCTAATTGTATTCGCCGCATTAAAATACCCAACTGCAATAGGTCCGGATATAAAACCCAGAATAATTGCAATACTAGTCGTATATAGACTTATTGCCGATGTAGATATAAATATATGCCAGCTATCTTTTATACATTTAATAATATCAATAATATCAAAACGATGAGAAATCACGAGTTTTTTTTTCTTAATTATTGATAATGCAAAAAAACCAGCAACTAAATATGCTGAACTTTGAATCAAAGCCGCATTTACAACATCATTTGCATCGTTAACATATATAAAAACGAATGGAATAGTTATAAATCTAGACGCCACTGTACAGATAGTTACCATACGCATTTTTTCCAATCCCTGGAAAAACCAAATGGGATAAATTATACTACCAATTACCATAGGGAATAAAAAAACCATAATAAGCCACAGAGCTCTATATTTATCAATAAAAACACACAATGCAATAAATATAATAAATGAAATCATAGCGAATAATATTTTCGCATATATAATGGACCAAAAAATTGAATCAACTTTTCTGGAGTCATTTTTATTTCTTGCTATTAACTGTGTACCAGTCCAATTGAATCCATAATCTGTCAATAACACTAAGTATTGCATTGTCGCTTGACAAAACCCAAGAACTCCAAAGTTATGAGGACCTAAAACACGGACTAAATAGGGAAACGTGATTAATGGCAATAAAAAATTGCTACCCTGAACGAGGGAAAGATAAATAATATTTCTATTTAGAAGGTTATTAATTTTCAATTTCATACCATTATGCAATGAACATGATTTTAAAACCACATCAAACTTAGAAAAAATACAATGCAGATTTTATTTCGATAATAAGTTTTCTCTTTTCGGATTAGACACATTCCAAGGAAATAACAAAAGGTACATCCTATTTATTATTATTTTTACATATTGCCATTTTGGCCTTTTTTTAATGTGTTCACGATAATCAAAATATATTTTTGAAATTCTAGGATCATGCTTTCCAAGCGAAAAAATCTCAACATTAGATATGAATGCAGCATACGTGAACGAGTATTGATCTCGTTTCCCACCTTTTAAATACTCCCTCCACCATATATTTTGCATTTTTACTACATTGATATTATTATGCCTGCGAAAAATCACGTTATTTTCAAAAAAAAATATTTGACTTGTATCCTTCATCTTTATAGCGTAAGTACTGTTTTTTTAGGCGCCATACTAAATCAAATCCTTGTGTTGCGCATGCGTAAAATTCTTGTTCGGTTTCATCACGCCACCAATGTTCATAGGATGCCACTTCATTATCCATAAGAACACTATGAACATATTTATAAATTTCTTTTTTAATTAAGATATTCCCATCAATCCAAACACTTATATCATAGTTAGGTAGTAACAAATGCGGGTTTAGCTTACAATATCGCGCAAGATCTTTATTATTTAGTTTTGATGGTGGTAACCGAATATGTTTCCATGGATATGGTACTTTATGTCCAAAATTAAAATCCGTAAAGCAGATATAATCAAAATTATCATCATAAAAAATAGTTCGAAAATCATCATATCCACCAGTGACAGCTGTATAAATTACACCTTTCTTCATTGGTATACCTTCAAAAAACTAAAGCGTTGTAACAAAACCAAGTTGAGCTTGATTTGAATCTTTTTCAGATAAAATTAAAGGCTCAACACTTGGCCATTTTATGCCTATTAAAGGATCATCCCAAGCTATGCCTCTATCACTTTCAGCGTTGTAATATCTGGTTGTCTTATAAGCAAACTCAGCAATATCACTAAGTACTAAAAAGCCATGAGCAAATCCTTCTGGAATCCATAACTGACGCTTATTCTCTGCTGTCAAATGTACACCAATCCATTTACTAAAGGTAGGTGAGTTCTTTCTAATATCAACAGCTACATCAAAAACCTCACCAACAATACAACGTACAAGTTTTCCCTGCCCATGTGGTTGTTGCTGATAGTGTAACCCTCTTAAGACACCTTTTTTAGATCTAGAGTGATTATCTTGAACAAACTGAACATGGTAGCCTACAGCATCATCAAACTTTTGTTGATGGAAACTTTCATAGAAAAATCCCCTTGCGTCACCAAACACCTTAGGCTCGATAATTAAAACATCTGGAATATCAGAACTTATTATTTTCATATTTAATAACCTTTTATAACTTTCAATAAATATTGGCCATACATGTTTTTTATCAGCGGTTCAGCAAGTTTTCTCACCTGAACAGCATCAATAAAACCTCTCCTATATGCAATTTCTTCAGGACAAGATACTTTAAGGCCTTGACGATCCTCGATAGTAGAAATAAAATTACTCGCCTCTATTAAACTCTGATGAGTTCCTGTATCTAACCATGCATAGCCACGCCCCATCATTGCGACAGATAATTTGCCACGCTCTAGATAAATACGATTAATATCGGTTATTTCTAATTCTCCACGAGAAGATGGTTTCAGGCTTTTAGCAATATTCACAACTTCATTATCATAAAAATAAAGGCCTGTTACTGCATAATTACTTTTCGGCGTAGCTGGTTTCTCTTCAAGGCTTACAGCGATTCCATGTTTATCAAACTCGATTACACCGTAACGCTCAGGATCATTTACATGATATGCAAAAACCGTTGCACCGCTATCTTGATGAACTGCACTATCCATCAGTTTTGGTAGATCATGCCCATAAAAAATATTATCACCCAAAATAAGTGCACAATCATCACTACCAATAAAGTCCTCACCGAGGATAAATGCCTGAGCCAAGCCATCTGGACTAGGTTGAACCTTATAATGCAGATTTAATCCCCATTGACTACCATCACCAAGTAATTGCTCAAATCTTGGAGTGTCTTGAGGAGTACTGATAATAAGAATATCTCTAATACCAGCTAACATCAGTGTTGAAAGAGGATAATAAATCATCGGCTTATCATAAATAGGCAGTAATTGTTTGCTCACCGCCATTGTTACTGGATAAAGCCGAGTCCCGGATCCACCTGCAAGAATGATTCCTTTACGTTTTTTCATTATACCTTCTTATACAAAAAATCTTTGGTCTGGATTTTATTTTAAATTTAGATTGATGTACTAATGAGTAACTCATCTATCATACGCTCAACCCCATACTGCCAGTCAGGCAGTTCAAGATTAAATGTATTTTGAAATTTATCTGTATTCAACCGTGAATTTAGTGGTCGTTGAGCTGGTGTTGGATAATCTGTTGTTGGTATTGATTTTAATTCTTTGATTGCCAATTCAATATTATTTTTTCGGGCTTGTTGAAACACTAATTTGGCATAGTCAAACCATGTTGTAGTCCCACTAGCTACAAGATGATACAGTCCTGCGACCTTAGGATCAGATATTGCTGTTCGTATGGCATGAGCAGTGCAATCAGCTAGTAATTCGGCTCCAGTAGGTGCTCCGAACTGATCACCGATAACTGACAAGCTCGTTTTATTCTTAGCTAATTGCAACATCGTTTTAGCAAAATTATTACCCCGACTTGCATAAACCCAACTAGTTCGAAAAATAAGATACTTTGAACAATACTGCTGCAATGCAATCTCACCATCGAGCTTACTTTTTCCGTAAATATTTAGTGGTTTTGGCAAATCATTTTCATTCCATGCTTGAATGCCTGTGCCTGGAAATACGTAATCAGTAGAGTAATGCACTACCCATGATCCAATTCTGGATGCTTCTTTTGCAATTGCTTCAACACATGTAGCATTTAATAACTGAGCAATTTCTGGTTCAGACTCTGCTCTATCCACAGCAGTATGAGCCGCCGCATTAACAATTACATCAGGATTAATTTTTCTAACAGTTTGGGCAATTCCTGTAGGATTACTAAAGTCGCCACAGTATTCCTCAGAGCTAACATCTAGAGCGACTACTTTTCCAAGTGGAGTAAGTGAACGCTGTAATTCCCAACCAACCTGACCCATTTTGCCGAACAGAAGAATATTCATTGGAGCCCTTCTCCGAAGTTTTTCTTGACACATGATGGGTAGACATCATTTTATATTACATATGTAATTGACAACGCATCCTTTACATGGAGCTACATTGTCAAATAAAAATGCCTAGAATTCCCTATGCATTAAACGATTCTTGAATTCTTGCATATAGTAAATTTTCAGCATTAAAAATATAATTTTAATTTATACAATAGCGATAGTTAGTAGAAACAATAGATTAAATATCACCAGCAATCAATATTGCTGCACTTTAAACGCTTCAAATATCAATAAAATTAAATCTTATGCTATTTACTCAGGCACGCTACCGCCCCTGGCTTACAGCTACCAGTATACTGAGTAAATAACTCATAGATGTGTGAAGCTAACACCAACTAATTCGCTTCAAAAATTACGCATTATTGTCATATCAATCATACTCAGAGACAAGGAAAATCCTGAGTTACTGAGTCAAGACTGATCTGCCAATGATGAGATTAACTCTAGTATAAAAACAAAAACGACAGTTACTTACATGAGTTGACCCCACTGTAACTGTCGTTTCGGAGCTAACACTTGAGAACTCTAAACAAATTTACTCAGCCAGCAGCTTCTCAATACTCTTGCGGAACTTCGCCCCTTCCTTCAAATTCCGCAGCCCATACTGTACAAACGCCTGCATATACCCCATTTTCTTACCGCAGTCATAGCTGTCGCCGGTCATCAGCATGGCATCAACAGACTGTTTTTTCGCCAGTTCGGCAATCGCATCGGTAAGCTGAATACGTCCCCATGCACCGGGAACCGTCTGCGCCAGCTCGTTCCATACATCGGCAGACAGCACATAGCGGCCGACGGCCATAAGATCTGAGTTAAGCGTCTGCGGTTGATCCGGCTTCTCGATAAAATCGATGATACGGCTAACCTTGCCTTCGCTGTCCAGAGGATCTTTTGTTTTAATCACTGAGTATTCAGAAAGATCGCCCGGCATACGTTTCGCCAATACCTGGCTACGGCCCGTTTCATTGAAGCGAGCCACCATTGCCGCAAGATTATAACGCAGCGGATCGGCAGATGCGTTGTCAAGAATGATATCAGGCAGCACGACTACAAAGGGGTTGTCGCCAACAATCGGGCGGGCACAAAGAATAGAGTGCCCTAAGCCTAACGGCTGAGCCTGACGCACGTTCATGATGGTGACGCCCGGTGGACAGATAGACTGTACTTCAGCCAGCAGTTGACGCTTAACGCGTTGTTCCAGCAGGGCTTCCAGTTCGTACGAGGTGTCGAAGTGGTTTTCCACCGCATTTTTCGATGCGTGGGTGACCAGGACGATTTCTTTGATTCCTGCAGCGACGATTTCATCGACAATGTACTGAATCATCGGTTTATCGACGATCGGCAGCATCTCTTTGGGAATCGCTTTCGTGGCAGGCAACATATACATACCCAAGCCTGCTACCGGAATGACTGCTTTCAAATTAACCATGGTAATGTCCACTTTTATTCAGTTGAAAAAGTATAGCCTTTCAGACCGTCAACGTCTGAGTTGGTTCGCTAATCCTTTGAAACTCAAAAACATAGGGAAAACGAATAACTCTACTACAACCTATCAACTGACAATTTTGACTCAGATGAATCGGAAAGCCCGTCATTCAGTCAGCTACGAAACTGCATTTCCGATTTTTCGCAGCAAAAATCACTCAGTCACAAACGTGATATCGTCCTGTTTCTCGTGGACGAATTCGTACTTCAGCGTTCGATCTAATCCCTGAGACAGGGTATACGGCGCAACAAATCCTGAGGTATGCACCTTAGTCGCATCAAACTGCGTCGTGGCGCAAAACTTCTTCACCCTCACTGAACTGATGGCATATTTTTTCCCGCTGACTTTACTCAGCAGGTCAAAACAATAGCCGCCCAGCATACCGACTGCATAAGGCAAATGAACGGAGGGAATTTTTTTGTTGAGGCTTTTTTCCACTTCGGCAACCAGCTGATTCATGTTCAGGTCCGGCTTGTCAACGTAGTTGTACACCTCATAACCTGCCGCAACATTGCTCAGCTTATACTTGATAAACTCAACGATATTGCCGATATAGGCCATTGATTTATAGTTTGTTCCTGCGCCCACCATCGCAAACTTGCCGCCGGCGATCTGCTTCAAAAGGTTGTAAACATTGCCGCGATTACGCTCACCAAAAATCACCGTTGGACGAATAATGGTCAGCGAGCGTTCATCAGGCGCCTGCTGGTACCACTCGCGCAGTACCTCTTCCGCCTGCCATTTGCTTTTACCGTAATGGTTGAACGGATCTTCTGGATGGCTTTCATCAGGATTGACCTTATTCAGGCCGTATACGGCAACCGAACTCGCAAAAATGATATTTTTCACGCCATTCTTGTTCATGGCGGCCAGCACGTTGCGCGTTCCCTGAACATTCACGTCGTAATACAGTGATGTGGGACTCACATCATCACGATGCTCGGCAGCCAGCAACACCACGGTATCAAACCCGGCAAATGCGGCATCCATGCTCTCCTGATGACGAACATCACCCAGTTCGGTAACTTCAGGGAAGAAATGACTCTGCTGCTTATCTACGTTTTTGATGCGAAAATCATCTTTAACCAGCTCAATCAAGCGGGTCCCGACAAATCCTGACGCACCCACAAAGCAAACTTTATCATTCATAATCATTTAACGAGTATCATGCCGTATGCATTTAAAGGATAACCACCCTCCCGCAGGAGCGACGCATTAGCCCGAGTTAATTCTATCAATCAGGCAATTATAATCTTTTGATAAATGATATCCAGTATAGAAATGTCAGACGGGCTTAGACATCGCCCTTTTATCGCCTGTCAGGGAGATGAAAGTTCACTTTTTCGACGTTCACCACTTGCTGATCGATATGATCAATATCCACCGCCGCTACCCCCTTCTCATTCACCGCCCGCACGTTCGCCAGCGACAGCAGCGTATCCTGCTTAGCCATAAACTTCCCTCGAACATCCTTGCGCAAATCGAAGTTCAGCTTCAGCGCGGGCCCGCGAGATGAGATCTGCATCACGTTGATATTTCTCAAGAAAATGTGCTGTGGCTTGTTGTGAATCTCCAGCGAGGCGTGCTTCATGGAGAGGTTGGTGATAGAGACAAACGAGGGATTGTTGCCAGAGGAAATTTGAATACCGCGAACCGTATAAGGCAGCGCGCTATTATCCATCTGTACATTATTTAAGCGGAAATTTTGCGGTATAGACAAATAGTTACCTTTGATAACACCGTAGCCAATCAGCATTCCCGCGCTATTAACCATATCGACACCATCAATAACGAAATTATCACATCCGTAGATCGCCACCGTGGCGTTATCTATTCCCGCCTGCTTGCTGAATTCCGGTGTGATATTGCTGGCTTTCACATTACGTATAATAAAGTGTTTGCCGTTTTCCACGTGCACCAGTTGGCGACAGTTGCTGCCGATGATGTTAGCGACGACGAAATTTTTCACCGCCTGCTCTTCCGGGTAGCCATTATCGTAGGTGCTGCCGGCCAGGCCGATACCGATGCCCCAGTTGACCTTGCCGTTGGTGCAGTCGATATGGTCGATAACATGGTCGGAGATCAGAATATTGCGGTCGTTGATCGCCACGTTCCACTCAATGGCGTCGCCCTGCAGATAGCTGAAGTGGCAGTGGGTGATGTTCACATCGACCCACTGATTATGGTAGCCCTGGCGCAGAATACCGTAGTTGGCTTTAGTCATGGTCAGGCGGGTAATGGTCAGGTTACGCAGCGTGCGCTTATCTTTGCCGCCGATGAAAATCTGCGCCACCGGGCCGTAGCCGCTCATCGTTAGTCCAGCGATGGTGCAGTCGCCGCCGCGCACATCCAGGGTAATGTTGTAGAGGCTACCTGCGCCGCTGCCGATCACCTGGCAGCCCTTTTGCAGGATAAAGCGCCCGCGCCCGTTGCCCTTCAGCGCGCCGGCAATCGCCAGCGTTTTCCCCGGCGGCAACGTAATCGCGGTATTGATATTGTCGCAAACCACATCCGCCGGCACGTTGACCGTGTCGGCCTGCGCAAAGGCGTCGTTGAATGCGCGAATCCAGTCGCCGTTGTGCACATAGTCACGTATGTCCACCGTCAGGCGCTTCTCTGCGGCACGCGCATGGGTCGCTGAAAGTACCGGCAGCGCTGCGGCAAGCGTCGCCCCGGCGGTGAGGAAGTAACGTCGGGTTAAGGTGTGCATAGCGCCTCCTTAGCAAAGCGTCTGCAGCAGGCTGGCAAGCTGCCGGTTAATCACCTGCTGGTTAAAATCGGTTTCGACTTTCTCACGTGCGCGCGTCAGCACCGGCTGCAGGCTGCGCGCATCCATACGCCCCAGCGATTGCAGCTTGTCCGCCAGCGCCGTGGCGTCGTATTCGTCCACCAGCCAGCCGGTATGGCCGGAATCAATCAGTTCCGGTATGCCGCTGTGTATCGTCGATAGCACCGGTATCCCCACCGCCATCGCCTCCATGAGCGCGACCGGAATGCCTTCCATATCACCGTCGGCACCGGTCACCGAGGGCAGAAGGAAAACGTCGGCTTCATCAAGCAGCGCTTTCACTTCATGGCTAGGCTTGAAGCCCGGCATTTCGACGCAATCTTCCAACTGATACTGTTCAATCAGGGTGCGCAGGCGGCGTTCCCACGGCCCGATACCAAGGATGCGATAGCGAAAGTTCACGCCGCGCTCTTTCAGCTGGCGGCAGGCTTCAATCGCCACGTGTAACCCTTTTTTCTCAGTCAGACGCGCAACGGAGAGGATCTGCAAACAGCCGTCAGGCGCTTTTAGCGGACGCAGCGAGAAGCGGTCCATGTTCACGCCCATCCTGGAAACGGTGATTTTATCCGTCGGGCAGCCCATAGCCTGCAGTCGGTCAGCCCACAGCTGGCTGATGGGCAACATCATGTCGCCGCGGCGAAACAGCTGCTGGTATTCGCCGGTATAGTGGTTCAACACCTCGCGGCTTGAAATATCGATGCCGTGAAAAACGGTGGCAATCTTACCGTCAATCACGCCCAGCTCGCGGAGCTTGGCGGCGGTCACTCCCGCCGGGCCAAAGTGGGCGATATAAACGTCGGCGATAATCGGCGCAGGCGTACGGCTACAAATGGAGGATAGGATCAGGTTACGCGCCTCCTGACCGTAACGCCGCGCGTTCAAGGCCCGCCAGACGGCGGGACGGTGTAAACCGCGCAGGGTACTGAATGCCCGGTAGCGCAGCTTCTCCAGCGCGGTTGCCGGCTCATCCTGTAACCAGCGAACTTTGTCCGCCAGTTGATATTGCGTATACGCAGCATGAGTGTTGGTCAGGTCGCCCTTTTGCAGGGCGACAATCTCCACCTCATAACCCATCTCGATAAACGCCACGATCTGGTTTAAGACAAACGTCTCAGACGATAGGGGAAATTTCAGCAGGAAGAAGCTGACTTTCATCGGCCCTCCCGAATGCGGTTCAGCACCGACTCAATCATGGTGAAGCCCTTCTGCCGTTCGCCCTCAACCGCCGCGGCCACTTTCTCACCCAGCGCCGGGAGCTGGTTGAGAATATCGCCCACCACGCCCTGCATCGAGCCGTCCAGCAGGTGACGAATGTCGATAGCCATTTCCGGCATACCCAACTGCTGCATGATGCCCGCTGATTTGTGCTCGTAGTTGATGGCAATCGCCGGGGTGCCGAAGTTCATTGAGATAATCGCCGAATGCAGACGTGTGCCGATGGTCAGTTCGCAGGAGGCGAGGATTTTGCCAATCTCCACGTCATTAAGTTCGTCCATGGCGATGTGGAAATGCTCGCGATTTTTGACGTACTGCGCCATCCGCAGCGCGACCATACGATCATCGCGGTTGTAGCGGTCGATACTGGTACAGGTAGAAAGCGCCAGTACCTGATAACCGTCATCAATCATACGGTTCACTACCTCGGCAAACGCTTTTTCATACGCCTGCTGGGTGGTGCCCAGACGTTTATCAAACGGCTCCAGCTCGCGCAGGGTGATCGCCACGGTTTTACGCTGTGCGGTCAGGTTCAGCCAGTGCTGCACCGCGTAACTCGGTTCGAAACTCGCGTTGCGATGCTCTACCAGCCAGGCGGTGTCCACGCCCTGCTCCACTTTGCGGGTATCAATTTGCGCTTTCGCCATCAGTTCACGGCTTACCGTCTCACGCAAAATCAATGCGTTGGTGCGGCCAAAGACATAGTTCGCCAGCTCGTTGAAGTCCGGGTTCTGGAACGGGCCGACGCTGTGGCCAATCATGTAGATAGGCTTGTTGGCCATAAAGGCGCACAGCGGATATTCAAAGTGGGTCAGGCCGTAGAGATCGACGTAGTTCGACCCACCCACCTGAATAATCGCGTCATAGTTGCCGAGGAAGCGCACAAAATCGTGAAACTCTGGCGCAATCTCAAAGTTGCGCAGCTTGCCTTCACCGGTGACCTTAGCCAGCAGGATCTTGTGCTGGAAGCGACGGCGCAGCACCTTCTTCACGCGCCCGCTCACGCCTGCCGCCGCCTGCTGTTTCTGACTCAACTGATACAGCGGATCGGCAATAATTTCACGCCCCTGCAACCAGGAGGAACTGATCGGGAAACGGCTCATTACGTCCATCTCAACGTCCGGCTGCTGGCGAAGAATCGCATCGAGCAGGCCGCGCATAATGGCGCTGTCGCCGCGGTTGCCGCAGGTGTGGTTTCCCAAAATTAGTAATTTCATCATGGCCTCATCAAAAGGGGTTCAAGCAAATCATTCAAAAATGCGTCATTGTCGAACGTAGGCCGGATAAGGCAACGCCGCCATCCGGCAATCTGCGCCGGGTTGCCTGATGGCGCTACGCTTATCAGGCCTACATCAACGGTTAATCAGAAACGCGCAGTAGCATCTTCAGTTTCTGGCTCCGACAGAGCGGTTTTTTAAGTTCAATCAGCAGGCTATGGCGCGATAGCACAATCACCAGCGCAAAGCTGAGCACGCCCGCCAGCACCTGCATCGCCAGCAGCGCGGAGAGCGAAACGCTGCCTTCCAGCAGTCGCCCCACCGCGTAGCTTGCAATCAGCGTCGGCAGGGAGAGACGGAACGGCAGCCACAGGCTCAGCAGGTAATCGCGGTAGCCCGGCCCCAGCACCGGTTTAATCATCACGAAGTAGCTGAGGATGGTGTTGATGATTTGCACCAGCAGGAAGCCCAGCGTGACGCCAATCGCGCCGCCGAGCTGCCCGCCGATAATCACCGCGGGAATAAACAGGAAGGTCTTAAAGACGTTGAATTTAAAGCTGATATCCACCCGTGCTTTCGCCATCAGCAGCGAACCAATCGGGTTACCGACCGAGCGCAGCAGCCCCACCACGCACAGCAACTGGAGGATTGGCACGATGTGCAGCCATTTGTCGCCAAACACCAGCGGCACAAAGTTATTGCTGACCACCATCAGCCCCAGCAGCGCCGGGAAATTGATGATTCCCACCACCGACAGCAGCTTGTAGAAGTTGACTCGCAGCTTGTCGGTGTCGTCCTGAATCTTGGCAAACGCCGGGAACAGCACGCGGGTGATGATGGGGTTGAGCTTCATCGGCGGCACCACCGCCACGTTGTAGGCGAGGTTATAGCCGCCGGCCACGCTGGCGCCGAGGATACGCGCCAGCGTCAGCGTCGACAGGTTGGTGTTGATGTAGTTGACGATACTGTCTGCCGTCAGCCACGCGCCAAAACGCAGGTTCGGCATGACCGTGGTCAGTGAAAAATGCAGGCCGGGACGGTAAATTTTGCGGCCAAAATAGCCAAACAGCAGCGTACGCACGGCGCTGTTGACCAAATAGCCCAGAATCGCCGTCATCGCCAGCGGCCAGAAGCAGGCGCTGATCACGGTAAAGGTAAAGCCCGACAGCACCGCCGCCGTTTCAATGGAGCCAATCTTGTTAAACTCCAGCTCCTTTTGCATCAGCGCGCGGAACTGCTGGCCGTGGGGAATCACCACAAAGGCCAGCGACAGCGTTTTGATCAACGGCGCGAGATCCGGGTTGTGCAGCAATTGCGCGATGGTATCGCTAAGCAGATACACCGCAGCAAACACCGCAATCCCCAGGCCGACGTTCAGCCAATAGAGCGTGGTCAGCTCAATCTGGCTGATGGCTTTACGCTGAATAATCGAGTTAGCGATACCAAAATCCGACAGCGTGTCCGCCAGCGCGATAATCACCAGCGACACGGTGAGCAGACCAAACTGATGGCCGTCAAACAGCCGTGCCAGCACGGTCATCTGCGCCAGCCCCAGGCCAATAATCACCACCGTCGCCATCGCCGACCATTTCGCGCCATTGATGGTTTTTTCTCTCAGGCCCATGTCACTTCCTCAGTAGGCTGCTTTGTTGACAAAGCCTTTAAACACCGTCAGGAAGACGATTTTGATATCGAGCCACAGGCTCCATTCGCGGATGTATTCGAGATCGAACTCCACCCGTTTTTCCATTTTCTCGAGGGTGTCGGTTTCACCGCGCCAGCCGTTGATCTGCGCCCAGCCGGTAATGCCTGGCTTCACTTTGTGGCGCAGCATGTAGCCCTCAATCAGCTGGCGATACTGCTCGTTGTGCGCCACCGCGTGCGGACGCGGGCCGACGATAGACATGCCGCCGGTGAGCACGTTGATAAACTGCGGCAGTTCATCCAGCGAGGTGCGGCGCAGGAAGTTGCCGACGCGGGTCACACGCGGGTCGTTCTGCGTCGCCTGTTTCACCACCTTGTCGTTCTCCATGACCTTCATCGAGCGGAATTTCCACACTTTGATCGGTTTACCGTCCATGCCGTAGCGGGTCTGGCGGAAGATGATGGGGCCTGGCGAACTCAGCTTCACCGCCAGTGCGATGCAGCACAGCGCAGGCGAAATCAACAGCAAAATGCCCAGCGCCAGGACGATATCCTCCAGCCGTTTGATAATGCGGTTAACCCCGGAGAGCGGCGTGTCGTACAGCGGCACCAGCGGGATACCGTTCACCACTTCCACCCGTGAGTGCAGGATGTTGAAGGTGAAAACATCCGGTATCAGCAGCACCGAGCAGGTGGTGTCGGCAAGAGAACGGACCACCTCTTTAATCTGGCTCTCTTCCTGCATCGCCATCGAGATATAGACGTTGTGGATTTTGCCGCTGCGCGCATCGTCGAGCAGTTGTTCAAGGTTGCCCATCCAGTCGGGGTTAACGCCGCCCGGTTTGGCATCGTAATAGCTACCGACTACCTCATAACCCAGCCACGGCTGGTTACGGAAGCTCTCGAGCAGCGCCTGCCCTTCCGGCATATCTCCTGCTACCGCCACATAACGGGTGTTATAGCCGCGATGGCGCAGCACGCCGGCGCCATAGCGAATAAACGCGCGGCTCGCCAGCATGCCGATGGTGCTGAGCAGGTACCACGCCAGCCACATGGCAAAGTTGGTATTAAAATCATCGTTAAACGCCAGCAGCCCCGCCGCAAACACCAGGCTCAGCGTCCAGTTCTGCAATAACAGCAGCAATTCGGTGGTGATACGCACGCCGCGCCATGAACGGTAGAAATCGGTAATCCCGCCAATCATCTGGAAAACGACCAGCGTCACCAGCGCCATCAACAGATGGAGATATAAAAACGGCAACGCAACCGCCTGACACACCAGCCACAATCCCCCCAGCATGATGGTGATGTCGGAAAAACGCTGCACCATGGAGATTAACGATGCATTCGTTTTAGCTCGTTCGCGCTTTTTTAGAGTCGTCATCGTTGGTCCTATTCGTCGTGTCCCCTCACCCCGGCCCTCTCCCCAAAGGGGCGAGGGAGAAAAAACCATCCGCAGCCTGCACGTTCGGTTCCCGCTCCTCTCTGAAGAGAGGGTTAGGGTGAGGGGCAATGATTACTGATTAAGCAGCGCCAGAATGTCCTGCGTTCGCGCCTGCATCAGCGGCGTATTCCCGCGAGACTCCACGTTTAAGCGCACCACCGGTTCGGTATTGGAAGAGCGCAGGTTGAAGCGCCAGTCGGCAAATGCCAGGCTGATGCCGTCGGTACGATCAATCTCCAGCGCGCTGCCGGCAAAGTGCGCCTCCACGCGGGCAATCGCTTCTGACGGCGCCGCCAGCTGACTGTTGATTTCACCGCTCGCCGGGAACGCCGCCATGCGGTCATGCACCAGCTCACCCAGCGTTTTGCCCTTCAGACACAGCAGTTCGCTGACCAGCAGCCAGGGGATCATGCCGCTGTCGCAGTAGGCAAAATCACGGAAGTAGTGGTGGGCGCTCATTTCACCGCCGTAGACCGCGTCGTCCTGACGCATGCGCTCTTTAATAAACGCATGACCGGTTTTCGACATTACCGGCGTGCCGCCCGCCGCGGTCACCACGTCCACGGTGTTCCACGACAGACGCGGGTCGTGAATAATCCGCGCGCCGGGGTTTTTCTCGAGGAACGCTTCGGCCAGCAGGCCGACGATGTAGTAGCCCTCGATAAACTGCCCTTTCTCGTCAAACAGGAAACAACGGTCGAAGTCGCCGTCAAAAGCAATACCCATATCGGCACCGTATTTGATGACCGCATCGCGGGTGTCCGCGCGGCACTCCGGCAGCAATGGGTTAGGAATGCCGTGCGGGAAGGTGCCGTCCGGCGTGTTGTGCACTTTAATCAGACTTACCGGCACGTTCAGCGCCTTGAAGCGGGCTTCCAGCGCGTCAATCACCGGGCCAGCCGCGCCGTTACCGGAGTTCACCACCAGCTTCAACGGGGTCAGGTTTTGCACGTTGATGTAGCCCAGCAGGTGATCGATGTAGGCGTCGCGCAGGTTGATTTTCTGGTAGCTACCGCGTGCGGCATCGTTGACCGGCGGGAAGTCATTGGCTTCTGCCAGGCGCTGTACGTCGCGCAGGCCGGTATCGCCGCTGATGGGGCGCGCGCCTTCACGCACCAGCTTCATGCCGTTGTAGTCCATCGGATTATGGCTGGCGGTCACTTCAATACCGCCATCAACGCCGAGATGGAAAGTAGCGAAGTAAATCTCTTCGGTGCCGGAAAGCCCGATATCCAGCACGTCAACGCCCGCGTCGCGCAGGCCGTTGGCCAACGCCAGCTTCAGCGCCTCGCTGGTTAAGCGCACGTCGCCGCCCACCACGATAGTTTTCGGCTTCAGGTATTCGCCGTAGGCGCGGCCAATGCGCCACGCGATGTCTTCATTCAGCTCTTCGCCGAGCTTGCCGCGAATGTCGTAGGCTTTAAAACAGGTTAATTTCGTCATGTTTTTACCTTTCTTCAGGCAACAGTTGGCCCTGACCGGTGAGGGTCATCAATTTCAGTGTCGTGAGTTGCCGGATGGCGCTTCGCTTATCCGGCCTACGGTTTGGGTTTTGTAGGCCCGGTAAGCGCAGCGCCACCGGGCGCAATACGCGCGCTACACGCGCCCGTAACGATCCTGGAAGCGCACCACGTCGTCCTCTTCCAGATAGGCGCCAGATCGCACCTCAATCAGGTCGAGCGGGATTTTCCCCGGGTTTTCCAGACAATGCGTGACGCCGAGAGGAATGTAGATAGACTCATTTTCCCCCAGCAGCGTGATTTGGTCGTTGAGGGTCACTTTGGCGGTGCCCGCCACCACAATCCAGTGTTCCGCACGGTGGTGATGCATCTGCAGCGACAGCCCCTCACCCGGCTTCACGGTGATGCGCTTGACCTGATAGCGATCGCCGGAATCAATCGAGTCATATTTGCCCCACGGGCGATAGACTTCCCGGTGAATATGGTGTTCGTGGCGGCCATCGGCTTTAATCTTCTCGACCACCTTTTTCACGTCCTGCACCGCGTTGCGATCGGCGATAAGCACCGCGTCTTTGGTTTGCACCACCACCAGGTCCTTTACCCCGACGGTCGTCACCAGGCCAGACTCAGCATAGACATAGCTGTTTTCGGTTTTATGGCTGATCACATCGCCATGGTGCACGTTGCCTTCCGGCGTGTGGTTGCTGATCTCCCACAGCGATGACCAGGAGCCGACGTCGCTCCAGCCCGCGTCCATCGGCACCACTACCGCATCCGCGGTCTGTTCCATTACCGCATAATCGATGGATTCGTCCGGGCAGCTCAGGAACGCCGCTTCATCGACGCGGATAAAGTCGAGATCCGGGTCGGTGACATCCATCGCTTTTTCGCAGGCGCGAAGAATATCCGGGCGATATTTGCCCAGCTCTTCCAGATAGCGCCCGGCGCGGAACAGGAACATGCCGCTGTTCCAGTAGTATTCACCGCTGGCGACATAGGCCTGTGCGGTATCGAGATTGGGTTTTTCGACAAACTGTGCGACGTCGAAGGCCAGCGTGTCGTCAGTTCCCGGCGTGACATCACCCCGGCGAATATAGCCATAGCCGGTTTCCGGCACGTTCGGCACGATGCCGAAGGTCACCAGCTTGCCATTTTCAGCATACGGCGTGGCATGACGAACCGCCGCGCGGAAGGCCTCTTCGTCCTGAATGACGTGGTCAGCCGCCAGCACCAGCATCAGCGGGTCGCCGTCCGGTTCGCGACGTTTAGCCGCCAGCGCCGCCAGGGCGATGGCAGGCGCCGTGTTGCGCCCCGCCGGTTCCAGAATAATGTTTTCGGTCAGTTTGTTGAGCTGACGCAGCTGTTCCGCCACGATAAAGCGGTGCTGCTCATTACAGATAACCACCGGGCTGGCGCACTTCACGCCGTCCAGGCGGTTCACCGTGGCCTGCAGCATCGTCATGTCCCCTTTCAGGCACAGGAACTGTTTGGGGTACAGCACTCGGGACAGCGGCCACAGTCGGCTACCCGAGCCACCGGCCATCACGACCGGGAAAAGCGTAGTTTGACTCATCGTTTAACCCCGAATATCAGCAATAAATTGGTTGAGAACGTGTTCTTTATCGAGCGAACGTTCAGCCCAGGCGCGAGCGACCGCATTTCGCTTCGGCATCGTCAGCGCCTGCTCGATCCCGTCGACCAGCGACGGAACCGATTCAGGCGTCACGCACACCGCAATGCCCGGATTGTCCAGACACAGCTGGCCCAGCTCGGTCTGCGGTTCAGCGGTAATCACCGCATTGCCGCCCACCGCCAGAATATTGGTCAGCTTAGAAGGCAGCACCGCATCGGCGGCGCCACGCTTCTGAATCACCAGATGGCAGTCGCCAATCGCCAGCAGCGCGGGCAAATCTTCATACGATTGAAGCGGCAGGAACTTGACGTTATCCAGCCCGCGTTCGGCGACCATTTTCTCCAGCCGCGCTTTACCGCCGCCCTGGCCGACAATGGCAAACAGCCACGGCTGTTCACGGAGCTGTTCGGCGGCAGTAATCACGCTCTCCAGCCCCTGTTTCTCGCCGATATTGCCGGAGTAAAGAATAATTTTGCGTTCATCCGGCAGGCCAAGACGCTGACGCAGCGCCGTCACCAACGTTTCCGGTACCTCGCGAAAACGCGAAACTTCCGACCAGTTAGGGAAGAAAATCACCTTCTCCGGCGCAACGCCCTTCTCGCAGGCTTTGTTCATCATCGAGCGCGAGATGGTCGAGACGTTGTCGACGTTGTGCAGCCCGCTGCGCTCAAAGGCGCTGGCAAGTTTTGCCACCTTGCCGGAGCGACCGCTGCCCGCCATGCCCAGCCCCAGCATGGCATCCACTTCATAATCCTGAATATGCAGCAGCGTCCGCGCGCCGGAAAGCTTCGCCAGCAGACGCATCCCCGGGGTACAAAACAGCGTTGGCACCACGCCGATAATGCGATCCGGTTTCCAGCGGCGTTGGGCCATCAGCGGGAAGAAACTGCTGAGCGCAAAGCTGCCGAGATGGATTAACCGCTTCAGCGTCGACGGCTGCTTTGGTACGTACAGCGGGCAACGCCAGACGGTAGCGTCGCCGTTTTCCCGGCGGTAGCGCCAGCTGGAGTATTTCGCGCCTACCTGCCATTCCGGGTAGTACGGCGGCGCGGTAATCACCCGCACCTCGTGGCCCTGCTGCGCCATCCACTCGACCATTTCACCGGTGTATTTGCCGATGCCGGTCAGTTCAGGCGAATAGTTGATGCCATACACCAGAATCTTCATAGGCCCGGCACCTCGGCCATTTTGTCGACCCGGAAATAGGCGCGGCTATTTTCATGAACGTTGTCCGACGCCAGCAGCGCAGGCGGCGTCAGCCAGCGGTAATCATTATGCTGAGCGTCCGGCAGCGTTAGGCTGTCGGCGTCTACCTGCAGGCGAAAGCCGAGCACGATGTAATGGGTCGAGAAATCCGTACCGGAAAAATTGTCGTCATAGAAATGCTGCCAGACGCCGTAAAAGCGGCCTGCCGTCATCGGCAGGCTCAGCCCCAGTTCGGCCTCGGTCAGGCGTGCAAACGCCTGGGTCAGCGTTTCATCTTTCTGTACCCGCCCGCCCGGCACGAACCAATATCCCTGCGCCGGACGATTGGTGCGCTTGCCCAGCAAAAACTCGCCCTGCGCGTTCTCGACGATCAGGTCGATGGAGATCAGCGGGGTCGACTGGACGACGGTGGCAAACGCTTCATGGCTCAGAAACATGCGTTACCCCCGGAAGCGGTGCTGGTTTTCCAGAAACCACTGGTAGGTGCTGGCAAGACCAGCCTCCAGCGAGATTTCGTGGTACCAGCCCAGCTGATGCAGGCGAGAAACGTCGAGCAGCTTGCGCGGCGTGCCGTCGGGTTTGGTGGCGTCAAACACCACCCGCCCTTTAAAGCCCACCACTTTCGCCAGCGTCTGCGCCAGTTCACGAATGGTGCAGTCAACGCCGGTGCCGACATTGATGTGCGACAGCATGGGCTGCGTGTTTTCAAGCCAGACGCTGCGGTCGAGCTCCATCACATGGATACTGGCTGCCGCCATATCGTCCACATGCAGGAACTCGCGCATCGGCGTGCCGCTCCCCCACACCACCACGTCCGCGGCGTTTTGCTGTACCGCTTCATGGAAGCGGCGCAGCAGCGCCGGAATAACGTGCGAATTGCTCGGGTGGAAGTTATCGTTCGGCCCATACAGGTTGGTCGGCATCACCGAACGGTAGTCGCGATTATGCTGGCGGTTGTAGGACTCGCACAGCTTGATACCGGCAATTTTCGCAATCGCGTACGGTTCATTCGTCGCTTCCAGCGTGCCCTGCAGCAGCTCGCTTTCGTGCATTGGCTGGTTAGCCATTTTCGGATAGATGCACGATGAACCGAGAAACAGCAGCTTATTCACGTTGTGCGTATGTGCCGCGTGAATAATGTTGCTTTCGATCATCATGTTCTCGTAGATGAAATCCGCCGGGAAGGTGTTGTTGGCGACAATGCCGCCCACCTTCGCCGCCGCCAGATACACCTGATCAATATTTTCAGCGGCGAAGAAGTCGTTCACTTCGCGGCTATCCAGCAGGTTGAGCTCATCGCGGCTGCGAACCACCAGATCCACGTCGCCGCGTTGTGCAAGCTGTCGGACGATGGCCGAGCCCACCATTCCCCGGTGGCCCGCCACAAAAATACGTTGTCTGGTCATACTTAAGACTCCAGCGCGATCGCCACTTCATAGCCATGGGATTTCAGCAGGGAATGTTTCTTCGCTGCTTCCAGGTCTTTGGCGACCATCTCAGAGACCATCTCCTGCAGGGTGGTTTCCGGTTTCCAGCCGAGTTTTTCATGCGCTTTGGTCGGGTCGCCGAGCAGGGTTTCAACTTCTGCCGGACGGAAGTAGCGCGGATCCACGGCCACCATCACATCGCCCGGTTTCACGCCCGGCGCATCGTGACCGGTAACGGAAACGACAATCCCCTTTTCTTCCACGCCTTGACCTTCAAAGCGCAGTTTGATACCCAGCTGCGCCGCCGCCATTTCAACGAACTGACGAACCGAATACTGCACGCCGGTAGCGATAACGAAATCTTCCGGATGGTCCTGCTGCAGCATCATCCACTGCATTTTCACGTAGTCTTTGGCATGGCCCCAGTCGCGCAGGGAATCCATGTTGCCGAGGTACAGGCACTTCTCCAGGCCCTGAGCAATGTTGGCGATCGCGCGGGTAATTTTGCGGGTCACGAAGGTTTCGCCACGGCGCGGAGATTCGTGGTTGAACAGAATGCCGTTACAGGCGTACATACCGTAAGATTCACGGTAGTTCACGGTGATCCAGTAGGCATACAGTTTGGCGACCGCATACGGCGAGCGCGGATAGAACGGGGTGGTCTCTTTTTGCGGAATTTCCTGCACCAGGCCGTACAGTTCCGAAGTGGAAGCCTGATAGAAGCGCGTTTTCTTCTCCAGCCCCAGGAAGCGGATGGCTTCCAGCAGGCGCAGCGTGCCCATCGCATCGACGTCGGCGGTGTATTCCGGCGACTCAAACGACACGGCGACGTGGCTCATCGCGCCCAGGTTATACACTTCATCCGGCTGCACTTCCTGCAGAATGCGCGTCAGGTTGGAGCTGTCGGTCAAATCACCGTAGTGCAGGTGAAACTTCGGGTTGCTGCTGTGCGGATCCTGATAGATGTGATCGACACGTTCGGTGTTAAAGGAAGAAGCACGGCGTTTAATCCCGTGAACTTCATAGCCTTTTTCCAGCAGCAGTTCTGCCAGATAAGAACCGTCCTGCCCCGTTACGCCGGTAATAAGTGCGACTTTTGACATTCTATTTTCCTCAAATTGTCCCGTTTAGGGAGTCACTTTCTCTACGCGCTCACGCGTAACCACTGCGGGATTGCCACGGCAAATCATATTTGCCGGTAGCGATTTAAATACGCTGCTGCGGGCACCGACGATCGTGCCCTCGCCAATCGTGACGCCGGGGGCGACAAAAACGTCCGTCGCCAGCCAGCATTTTTCACCGACCACAATCGGCGCGGCGTGAATATCGAAATGTGCGCTCTGATAATCGTGGCTACCGGTGCACAAATAACATTTCTGCGATACCACCGAGTTTGCCCCCAGGGTTATTTCACCCAAGGTATATAACACCGCGTCATCACCCACCCAGGCATAATCGCCAATAGTTAATTTCCATGGATAGGTAATTTTCACCGACGGGCGAATCACTACGTTTTTTCCTATTTTTGCGCCAAACAGGCGTAATAAAAATGCGCGCCAGCGATAGAGTATTTGCGGAGACCAGGCAAATAACGTGGCCTGTACCGCCCACCAAATTTGTACTTTAATGCCCCCGGCACCGCGGAAACCTTTTGGTACCGTAAAGCCAGATAAATCCTGCATTTGGTATCCTTATGCTTTGTGATATAAGGCTTTTGCTTTCCCCGTCGTGCGCAGGCGTAATAAATAAGACAATTCTGTAAGCAGGCCCGGCATACGCAATATTTCGCGCTGCACTTTTTTGGCGTCCTGGCACAACTGCAAATTATTGGTAGTGGACACACCGCCCATTGAAAATTCCGACACCAGCCCTTTAATACGCTTGAAGGCATATCCCGACTTATACATCCGGGCCGCCAGTGCATAATCGGAAGAAACACGATACTGCACATCATAAGGATGATTTTTCAGCCCGCGCAGCGGGAAGAAAATAGCCTGATGGCTAGCCGGTAGGCTGTGGTAAATATACCAACCCTGCTTGGCGCTACGGCGAATTTGGGTACCATCACCAAAGTCCAGCATCGCATCGCCAAGGTACATGGCATCATCACTTTTGCCGCGCAGCTGGCGGACGAACTGCGAAACATCCGCATGAAAGCTGTCGCCAGAATTAAGGAACAACACGAACTTGCCCTGCGCCATGCGAATGCCTTTGTTCATCGCATCGTACAGCCCTTCATCCGGTTCGCTCACGTAGCGTAACTGGTATTGCCCGTTACGTTTTTCGAGAAATTCTGCGGTGCCGTCGTTCGAGCCACCGTCCACCACAATCCACTCAAAAGAGAGGCTCGGATCGTTTGCCAGATGGGCCAGCGAACGCCAGGTTTTCATCACGCCATCGACGTTACGAAACGCTACGGTAATTACGCTTAACAACATGCTTCACCTCATCTGCTGTCAGCAATATTCAGCGCTTTGCGCAGAATAAAAGGACAAACAATTAAAAATGCATATTCCGGACTAAATATCGAACCGGTAAAAAATAATGATATCGGCGTGAAAAGATACAGCTGCACGGCGAAATTACGATTATTCCCAAAAGCGTTAATGAACATTTTGAAAACGTAGTACAGATATCCTGCCGTTAATATCACAGCGAACCATGAAAAATAAATCATTAACAGATACAGACCATTGTCTATGGTTTTTCCGACATCCGCACCGTTAAATATTCCGAATGATGCAACATATTCGTAAAGAGAACCAAAACGCACGACCCCATCAATGCTGGTTAATGAATAACCGACCATCACCAGTGGGCCAATTATGCGGTAATACGATGACGACCCTTCCGTTCCCAAATCACCAATACGTTCGGCAATATAGGGAAACGCAAACACCAGACCGATAAAAAATGCGCCTAATGAGATAATCGCCAACGGTAACTTTTTCTTGATCGCTTCTTTGTTCAGGTACTGGAAAGCCCACTCCAGCAGATAGAACAGGATAAATGTCATCACCCCTGAAAACGATCCAGAAAGAATTATCCCTGCCAGAATCATAGCATCAGACTTCGGGGTTTTGATACCAAACTGTTTGATGCAAAGCCAAATTGAGATTAATGCCAGAGCGAAGAATGCCGGTTCGAAATATAACGCAGTGGTACGCTTTCCGCCGAATTTTATAAAATTCAGTACATAGCTATTACTGTAAATAAGATATTTCGAAATCGTCGCAATCAGACTGCTGCCGCCGGTCAGAATAATCTGCGCCATCTCCAGCGCCGCCAGCGCCACCACAAGGGTAATCACCACGTAGAAAAAACGCAGGATCTTACGGTGGTTATGCGGCGAAATGGTTTTGAAGCGAATGCTCCAGACCATGCCGATAATGATCACGATATAGACAAACAGCATCGTCGAGGTGACGTATTTGCTCGGGTCCAGCGATTGTCCGAACAGATAGTTGAACAACGTCAACCCCACGCCCAGCCCGAGGGCAATCATCAGTTTTTTCAGATTAATGCGTTCAACAAACAACAGCAGCAGCAGCGGAAGGAACGTCACGATGGTAATGGGGAAGCTCTCCCCCAGCTGCGCCAGCTTCACGTTAACCAGCAGGTAGATTAACGGCAGCAGCAGATAGCTACAGACTCTGATAGAACGAGACATATTCCTCCAGCATCTGTTGTCCGCTGTAGGCCTTGCGGCTCCGCGCGCTAAAGTTCTCAAGAGTGGTGCCAAAAATCTGCTCGGCAATCTCCGCTTTTGGTTGCTGCACTAAGGTAAGCACCTCGGCATCATCCACGGTACGACCGCCGGATTTTGCCAGCACCTCTTTTGCCGCCTCGCTATGGGTCGCGATGACCGGTACGCCAATCGACAGCGCTTCGCATAGAATCAGCGGGTAGTTATCCACTCGCGAGCTGAACAGCAGCGCGTCCAGCGGGTTCAGCTCGCTCATCAGCTGGCGTTTATCGGTCAGAAAACCGTGATTCACCACGTTACTGCCCTCAAACGGCGAGAACTTACCGAAGGTGTGCACCTCGACCTTATCGCCCAGCGCGATAATATCGCGCACCAGCTGCTGGTTGGTTTTACCGTCATAGCGCAGGTCGTGCGCGACCACGGCGATTTTAGGCCGCGTGGAGAAGCGTTTTACCGGCGTCAGCTCGGCGAGAATCGCTTCGGTCGCCACGTCGATGCCGTTATTGATAATCTGGCAGCGCCCTGCGCCGTAGAGGCTGTTAAAGGCCTCGGCAACATGCTGACTGGGCGAAATAAAGCGACAGCCCAGCGCTAACATCTGGCGAAACAGCTGGCGTTTTTCATCCACCAGCGCATGTGCGCGATCGACCTTAACCGGCGGATAGTTACTCAACGTTGGGCACTTCTGACAGCCGCTTTTCCAGCCTTCGCAACCGTCAAGGAAAGCACAGCGACCGGTCACGCTCCAGTGATCGTGCAGCGTCCAGATAAAAGTCGCATCGCTTTTATGCGCCTTCACCCGTTCGCAGAAGCTCACCACATCCGCGAGGTTCAGCCAGTAGCTGTGCATAACGTGAAAATGCAGTACCACCGGGCCGTCAGTACGGGTGACCTGGCGATACAGGTTATTGAGGTTGCCAAACACATCGCGGTTAAACAGGCGGAACAGCGCCAGGTTTGCCATCGAGGTTAACCGTCCGGTCTGCTTTATCACCTGCGGATAACGGTCGTGACTCACGCTTTTTTTACCGCCTTTGCCATAGCCGTAGACAAATTTTGACGACAAGCCCTGACGTAGCGCGCGCTGATGCAGGTCCAGCGCCACGCCCGCCGCGCCGCCCTCGGCCAGACGAACGTTAAATTGCAGAATATTCATTTAATTACCTTCACTCGCGCTTTTTCGCCCACCACCAGCGCATGGTCCGGAACGTCGTCCAGCACCACGCTGCCCGCGCCAATCGTCACGTGATTACCGATGGTAATACCGCCGATAATCACCACATTGGCCCCCAGCTCAACGCCATTGCCAATTCTTGGACAGGCCAGACTGTCCGGGCCACGGTTGCCGATAGTGATGCCATGACGAATGGTGAAATCGTCACCCGCCACCACGTTCTTGTTGATGACCACCGCGTAGCCATGATGAATGGTGAAGCGTCGGCCAATGGTTGCCGCCGCCTGGATTTCATAGCCGAAGAAGCATTCGGTGATAATGCGGTACAGCACCAGCACCGGCGCTGCCCACAGATTGTTCAGCACGTTTTTCTTGCGCCATACCGAGCAAAAATGAGCAATACGATAAGCAATGACCATGCAGCACGGACGCAGGCTCCAGCTGTTGGCGCGTAAATCTTCCAGTAGCATCATTTACTCCGCAGTCCATCCACCCAACGTTTACCGTTACGCACCGACAGTAGCGTCAGGAAGGTCTTCCAGGTCATACGCTTATTGCGGATCTGATAGAGCGTGAACAGCTGATACTTCTTGCTCGCGCGGTCAAACTTCTCTTTGTGTTTGCGGTAGAAGCTGAAATAACCGGAGAATTTTTTCGGCGATGAGGTGATCTGCATTTCGCCATGATTAACGTGCAAAATTTGCGTGGCGGCCTCAATTTTCCACGGCTCGCCGTAGGCCACCACCATACGCAGGAAGATGTCGTAGTCCTGCGCCGCCTTCAGTTCGGTATCAAACAGACTTTCTTTAAAACGCCACGCCCAGCTAAATACCTGGTTGCCAATGATGTTGCGCTTATAGAACAGCTGACGGGAGAACGGCGATTTCGGGTATAACGGCAGGCTGGCCGGTTGCGAGTACACTTCCCCTTCACAGACGTAGTCATTGGCATACAGAAAGGCGTGATTCACCAGCTGCTGCTTGTGTTCAAGGAACAGCGAAAGCCGGTTGGGCGTCCACTCATCATCATCATCAATGCCGGTAATAAACTGCCCTTTAGCCTGCAGGATCGCTTGATTGCGCACCGCGCAGGCGCCGGAGTTAAAGTCGTTGCGCGTGTACTGTACGCGGCTATCGTTTAGCCCGATGACGAACTGCTGAAGCTGCTCATAGCTGCTGGAACAGTCGTCGACAATAATCATTTCCCAGTGAGGATAATCCTGACGCAGCACCGACTTGATGGCGCGAATTGCCAGCTGTTGTCGGTTCCAGGTCGGCATATAAATGGAGATCAACGGGTTGTCTGTTGTCATGGTATATCCCCGAATAAGCAGTTGAGCGGTTTTCCCCTCACCCTAACCCTCTCCCAAAGGGAGAGGGGACCGTTCGGTGTTCTCCCTCGCCCCTTGGGAGAGGGCCGGGGTGAGGGGGATGTTATTATTTCGAATCCGACTGATACTCGTACTCGTAGTATCCGTAATCCTGGTACCCTGTCGCACGACGGAAGATCGAGTTGAGAATCACCCCTTTCACCGCGATGCCATTCTGCTCAAAGCGGTTCAGGCTGGTTTCCACCTCTTTCAGGGTGTTGACCGCATAGCGCGTCACCATCAGCGTGGTGCCCGCGTGGCGGCCAACGATAGCCGCATCGGTGACCGCGAGAATAGGCGGCGTATCGATCAGCACGAGGTCATAGTTCGCCGAGCCCCACTTCAACAGCTCGCTAAAACGCTCGGCCATCAATAGCTCCGACGGATTTGGCGGCACCTGCCCACGAGGGATCAGGTCAAAGTTCGCGACCGAGGTGCGTTTCGCGCTGCTTTCAAACGTCGCTTTCCCCACCAGCACCTCGGACAGACCGTTATCATTGGTGGTACCGAGCAGCTCGTGGGAGTAGCCTTTACGCATATCGCAGTCGATCATCAGTACGCGCTTATGGGTCTGGCTAATCACCGCCGCCAGGTTGGCGCAGACGAAGGTTTTACCGATAGACGGGCTGACCCCGGTCATCATTAACACGTTGTTCGGTGCTTGCATCATGGCGAAGTGCAGGCTGGTGCGCAGGCTGCGGATGGCTTCGATCGCCAGGTCGGTCGGGTTACCCACCGCCAGCAGCTGGCTCTGCTTGTAGCGCTTCACGCCGTTGACGCTTTTCACGCTATCGCGCGATTTTTGCCATTCGGAGAGCGGAATGCTGGCGTAGACGTTGATGCCGTGCTCTTCCAACACCTGCGGGCTTTCGATACCGCGGTTAAACAGCGAGCGCAGCAGTACGCCGACGATCGACAGCATCAGGCCAAGAATAATGCTGCCCAGCACGATCAACGCTTTCTTCGGCTTCACCACCCCAGGCTGAGTAATCGCCGGGTCGACAATTCGCACATCGCCGACGGTGCTCGCCCGAGTGATTTTCAGTTCCTGCTGTTTATTAAGCAGTTGCATATAAACCTGCTGCCCGGACTCGACGTCGCGGGTCAGGCGTACAATCTCCTGCTGGGTTTTCGGCATCGCCGTCACGCGTTTGCTCAGCTTCGCCTTCTCTTCTTCCAGCGCCCGGCGTTTTTCCAGCAACGTGCGATAGGCCGGGTGGATTTTGGTATACAGCTTGGAGATTTCCGCTTCGCGGAACGTCAGTTCATTCAGCTGCGCATCGATGTTCACCATCGAATCGAGCACCGATTTCGCTTCCAGCGGCAGGTCTACGGAGTCTTGCTGCTGACGGTAGGTATTCAGTTTGTTTTCTGCCACGTCCAACTGGCTGCGCACCTGCGGCAGCTGTACTTCGAGGAACTCGAGGCTTTTCGCGGCTTCTTCCGATTTGCGCGCCACGTTCTGCGCCACGTAGTTGTTGGCAATACTATTGAGGATGTCACGAATCTGATCTTTATCTTCACCCACCATCGTGAGGGTCAGCACGCCGGACTCTTTACCATCCTCGGTGACGCTCAGGCTGTTTTGCAGGTTATTGATCATCCCCAGCGTCGAATATTTGGTGACGGTAAAACTCGCGCCATCGTGGGCGGCGATCCCGGAGACCAGCAGCGAAACGCCGCCTTTATTCAGCATCTCACCCACCTTCCCTTCTGCGCTAAAACCGTCGTCGTTGCTCAGTCGGTAGCGCGTTGGGTTGATAACATCAAGCGTAAAGGTGCTCTCAGCCATCGACGCCGGGCGGTTAAAGGCGCTAACCTTCACCGTCTCATTCTGGCGGCCCATCAGCCGTTCCCAGCCTGCCCCCAGAATCGGGAACGTGTTTTTACTTACGGCAATATCCAGCCCCAGATCCTCAACGGTTTTCCCAAGCACCATGCGCGAGGTGATCATCTGGATTTCCGCTTCGGACGCCGGCGGCTTGCTGGTAAGCGCGTTACTGATATCCTGCACCAGCGCGCTGCCCTGATTTTGCTCAATGCGCACCAGCGCATCGGCGCTGTAAATCGGCGTGGCAAACAGCGCATAGACAATCGCCAGGGCGGCAAACAGCCCGGTAATGCCGATGACCCACCATTTGGCTTCCACCACGGTGCCCACCAGACGACCAATGTCGATCTCATCATTGCCCGAGACCGATGGGCTTATCTGTTTTACTTTATCTGTCATGGTTATCCCTGCTGTGCTTTCAGTGCCTGCGCCCACTGGCTGGCAGACCTGTCGAGTAACTGGTACACCGCTTCAAACGCCTCCCGGCTTTTGCGATACGGATCGGGAATCTCGCGTTCATTATCCCAATGACCAAAAAGCATGACTTTCCCGCGCATCTCCGGCGCCATTTCATGCAGGGTGGCGACGTGACGTTTTTCCATCGCCAGAATCAGATCGTACTCACGGCACATACGGCCAGAAATTTGCCGCGCGCAGTGCCCGTCGAGCGAAATGGCGTGCTCGGCGGCGACGCTGGCGGCGCGTTCATCCGCCGCTTTTCCAACTAATGCCCCCAGCCCCGCCGATTCGACGGTTAGTGACGGCAGATGACTGCGTAGCAGCCGCTCAGCCGTAGGGGAACGGCAGATGTTCCCCACGCAAACCACAAGAATTTTGTTAAACATGACGGTTACCAGGTATGAATATCTTTCGCCGAATCGGTCATGTAGCGAACGCCACTGATGGTCGGCAACAGTTGGTTGATCAGACGGTTCCAGCGAGCAACCGGTGCGGTGGTGACGTAAACCACGTCATACGGCTGGAGGATAAAGTTGGTCGCCATGACCAGCGAGGTCGCATCGGACATATCCAGCTGATAAATGTTGGCCATCTTGCCGTTGTTGCCCGCTTTGGTTGGACGAATCACGAAGATACCGCTGGCATCGGAGGTCGTCAGGTCGATGCCTTCCGCCTGGCCGAGCGCTTCGGTCAGCGTCATGCCGCTGAAGTCCATTTTGAGCGTGCTCTGTTTTTTCACTTCACCCATCACGAAGACCTTGAGGTCGTCGTTGCGCGGCACGAAGAGGATATCGCCCGGATAGAGCAAACGGTTCTGGCTCAGATCGCCGTTCTGCATCAACGCCTGCACTGAAATACGCTGCTCTTTACCGTCGTGGGTCAGTACTACGTTGCGCCAGTCGGCCAGTTCGCTCAGGCCACCCGCCGCGTTGATCGCGTCCAGCACGGTCAGCGGCACGTTGGTGATGGCCTGCTGGCCGGATTTGTTCACCTGCCCGGAGACATACACTTTTTGTGAACGGAAGGCGGCAACGTTCACGTCAACCTGCGGGTCGGTGATATAGGCGGCGAGACGCTGGGTAATGGTCTGACGAATTTCCGCCAGCGTGCGTCCTTTCACCTGCACTTTGCCAATATAGGGATAGAAGATGGTGCCGTCCGGCTGAACCCAGTTACCGGTATCGCTGGAGCTACGGTACTGCCCCGCCGGGGTGGTCAATTCCGGGTGATCCCACACCGTGACGTTCAACACGTCGCCTGAACCGACGCGATACTGGTAATTGCTTAACTCCTGATCCAGCGACATGTTCGGTTGCGCGACGTTGGGACGTGGGCGTAATTGTTCAATCAGTCGCGGGGTCAGCGGATAAACATTCACCATCCGGCCAATGTCATAATCAGCATCCTGCTGCTTAATCACATCTTTTCCGTAGGTAGACATATTGCTGCCTGGAAGTATGGTGCAACCACTCATCAAG
>PPYF01099198.1_pt1 | contig 34125 bp, 37 predicted proteins | sample 1559871 | NCBI WGS metagenome assembly PPYF01 (sample SAMN08240021, study PRJNA423297) | Human gut metagenome, whole genome shotgun sequencing project.
TGGTGGAATAGGCAGACACAAGGGACTTAAAATCCCTCGGTAGCGATACCGTGCCGGTTCAAGTCCGGCCACCCGCATTTTTTATATTTGCGGCTGTGGTGGAATTGGCAGACACGATGGGTTTAGGTCCCATTGGGAAACCGTGCAGGTTCGAGTCCTGTTAGCCGCATACGTAAGAGTCCTGCTTTGCAGGGCTTTTTTTGTTTCCAGAACAGACGCTATAGATGGGCATCTGCGGTTAATGGTATATGAGCGCAGCAATCAGACCCGTTGGTCACCGGGCCTGACCTCTCTTCTCCTTTATGATTTTGTAAATCATGCCCTTAGAATAAGCAGACGGATACCCTAAATACATGTTACAGAATCAGTCGTAATAGTGTTCTACAACATAATGAGAGAGCGCATCTATGAAGGCGCCGTTTCGAGGCTTCTGTTCCAACTCGAAGCCGAAGACCTGATTCAGAAGATGCCGGTCTCCATGCAGCCATATGGTGCTGATAATAGTGCGTATATTACGTTCCACACAGCCAATGGACGTATGATATTCCGCGGATATTTCCACGTAGAGCCCTTTGGAGATGTAGATGAGCAGTTCCGGATTGGCAATAGCGCGGATGACACCATAAACTGTGTAGCGGAACCCCACGTAGGAGTTGTTGACGCCGAGGCGCCGGAGCAGGTTGCAGGTTTCTCTTTCGTATTTCATGATGATTCCTCCCGATATCGTTTGACTTCTGTAAAGTTAAACCGGGGATGGGGGTTTTATCAAGTGAGACAGGACGACAAAAAACGATAAATTATGTCGCTAAATGTCGAAGGATTAGCCGGGGAAATTCGCAGGTTAAATAGTAGGGGATAAATTCCGGCACACATGTGCCGTGGGCCGATGAGCGATAACTGCGTGATTAACTGTTCCTCACTGTGCAACGGCTATTTCCACGATGAGCTGTGGCCTTACACCAGGGAAATGTATGATATGTTCCAGCACGATTTTATGAACACCCTGCCGGACATGAACCGATACGGCGAATACTTTGCAGCCAATGAGGAATATATCAGAAAATACCGTTTGGCCCTTCCCCAGACCTTTAAGCTGGGTGCCGTCCATCTGATGATGAAGGATGAGGCGTATGAGAGGGGTTTTTTGTTTATTTTAATGACACATAAGAACTGTTATAGAATTAAGCTATAAACCCGGCTGCCATCTTAGTTATTTTAAATTGTACAGTCCGTTTTATTTCGATTAAAATAGAAACGCGATATTTAAATACTTTAATATCCATCACATTCAGAGGAGAAGGACTATGTCAACTAATATGGAGGAAAAGCCTGTCTCTGACAGCGGACAGATAAACCCGCTGGGACATCTGACGAGACAGCAGCTAAAAGAACTGGAGCAAAAGGAAAAAACACGCGGGCAGATAATCCTGGACTTCGTTATTATGGTGCTTCCGGTTATCTGCGGTTTCATCGCTATTATCGAGTACTGGGAAGTTCCCAACGGAAGTCCCAACAGCCATCCCTACACCTATGTAGGGGCATTGACAGCCTTTATGACTGCATACGCTCTCTATGCCCTTGCAGCCGGGATTAAGAACTGGAAGGGAGACAAACGGACAGTGGAGGACCTGCGCTACCGCGCGCCTTTGGTTTCTGCTTTTTTTCTCCTGCTTACCTTTTATGATTATCTGACTCTGAAAACAGGCATCCTGTCCCAGCCCTTTGTTCCGTGTATGAACAGCATATTGAACATTGCATGGGAGGACCGGGCTTATCTGCTTGAATGTACGCTTCATACTCTGCGTCTGTTGTTTCTGGGATATTTTATCGGAATTGCCCTGGGACTGGTTACGGGAATTACCTGTGGTTATTCCGAGAAGGCCCGGTACTGGATTAATCCCATTATCAAATTTCTGGGGCCCATTCCCACCGCAACATGGATTCCCATTATCATGGTTGTGGCAACCTCCCTGTTCAGGGGAGCCGTGTTTATCATCGCCCTTGGCTCCTGGTTTGCAGTTACCGTGGCATCCATGTCCGGCATCCAAAATGTGGACAGGGATTTCTTCGAGGCCGCAAGGACCCTGGGGGCAAGTGAGCGGCAGCTTGTTTTCCGGGTGGCGATACCTCATGCAATGCCCTCTATTTTACAGGGCTGCACCCAGGCCATGAGCTCATCCTGTGTCGCAATCATGATTGCGGAGATGATGGGGGTAAAGGCCGGACTTGGCTGGTACATGAATTGGGCTAAATCCTGGGCGGCCTACGACAAAATGTTTGCAGCGCTGTTTGTCATCTGCTTTATTTTCACTATTGTGACAAAGGTGCTGGATTTGATTAAACGCCGCGTCCTCAGATGGCAGAACGGAGTAGTGAAATAATGGCAGAAAATACAATTATCCTTCGGTTAGACAATGTATCAAAAAGTTTCGCAAAGGTGGAGCACGATGAGGTTACCCATGCGTTAAACGAAGTGAATCTTTCCATGAAAAGCGGTGAATTTATCAGTCTCGTGGGGCCGTCCGGATGCGGGAAATCCACCATACTCCGTCTTGTGGCCGGACTGATTCCCCCGACCACCGGCCATCTGACCGTAAATGGGACACAGATTACAGGGCCGTCGCCGGAGCGGGGAATGATGTTTCAGAAACCAACCCTTTTTCCATGGCTGACAGTGGAAAAAAATATTTCCTTCAGCTTAAAGCTGCAGGGAAAACTGAAGGGGAATGAGGAGAAGGTAGAGAGGATGCTTAAAATCATAGGCCTTGAATCCTTCCGGAACGACTACCCGGGCCAGCTTTCCGGCGGTATGGCTCAGCGCGTTTCACTGGTGCGCTCTCTGATTAACGAGCCGGATATACTGCTGTTAGACGAGCCGCTGGGAGCTCTTGACGCATTTACACGCATGAATATGCAGGATGAAATCTTAAAGGTGTGGCAGGAGAAAAAGCAGCTTGCGATCATGGTTACTCATGATGTGGATGAAGCCATTTATATGGGAACCAGGGTGATTGTCATGGACGCGCACCCGGGGCGGGTTGTATCTGATATTAAGATAGACCAGGCATACCCCAGAGAGCGCTCATCCCAGACCTTTGTGGCCTGCCGGAATGAAATCCTCAACCGCCTGCACTTCGGTGGAAGAAACAGCGGTCAGCAGTAAAACGGACAGGCCTGTGTACAGTAAAAAGCGCAGACCCTATGGTTTGTGTACATAAATAACTATTAAAAGCAAAAAGGAGAACAGTATGATGAAAAAGACAAATGCGAAACGCGTTCTGGCAGCAGCGCTTGCGGGAATGATGGCCTTATCCCTGAGCGCCTGCGGGGAACAGGGCGGAGGATCCCCCACAGAAGGCGCGGCCGCAGCAGTTGTATCGGCCGAGACTAAAGCAGAGGCAGAATCAGCGGCGGAATCCCAGGATTCCGGGAAATCCGGTGAGGAGACAACCGGCGGCGCAAGCCGTCCGGAGGCTGTGTCCCAGGAGGACTGGGAGGCCATGCAGAAGGAGCCTGCCTTTGGAACAACATTAAATTATCTGTTTAACGGAGGGGCCTGTGTGTCTGCGGTATACCTTGCCGAGGCGCTGGGCTATTATGAGGATTACGGTATTAACGCGGAATACATTGAAGGCGAGTCTGTTGTTATGACGGTTGGTACAGGTAAGTGCCTGTGGGGAACAGACCATATCGCAACCATGCTTGTGCCGGTGACAAACGGCGTGGATATGACCTTTGTGGCAGGAGCCCACATGGGCTGCAAATCCATCTACGTATTCAACGACAGCGAGATTAAGACAGCTGAGGATTTAAAGGGAAAGACCATTGCCATCCATGATGGCATCGGAAACTCCGACCAGAACATTATCTACCGTATGCTGGACGGGGAGGGTATAGACCCTACCTCTGAGGTGGAGTATCTTGATATCGCTGACAGCGCGGCCAGCGTAGCTGCCATGGAGAGCGGTGAGATTGACGCTTCCATTTTCTCGGATTATTTTGTAATCGCCAACTACAGCGATAAGATGCGCAAGGTATGCTCCATTACCCCCAGCGATGAGTTCGAGGGAGAGGTGTGCTGTGTAACCGCCATGAACAATGATTTTCTTGCGAAGAACCCGGTTCACGCAAAATACATTGTTATGGCTATTAAACGTGCAGGACAATATGCCCGTCTCCACTCTGAGGATGCCGTGCAGTTAATGTTTGACACCAATAAGATGACAGGTGAGTTTGAAAATCAGCTTCAGTTCTGGGATTCCCTGGATTTCGGCCTGTCTGACGCAATCACAGAGGAGGCACTTGGCAATATTGCAGCCGACTACATCCGCCTTGGGGTTATCCAGAAGAAGGAACTGACAGCCGACGATGTCATGAAGCTTGCATGGACAAACGCGTGCCCGGATGAGGAGGTCCAGGGACTGACCGTGGGAGACCCGAAGTACGTGGAGGGACGTACCGTAGAGGTTCAGCAGAAGGGTGAATAAATAAGGGATAGGTAAAAAGAACTTATATGCATAGATACACATAAAAGTCCCTAGGGAGTCGGTATCTCCCTGGGGACTTTTCCACTTTATGGGGATGGTTCAGGCTGACTGTTTAATATATGGGCAAACGTTTGGCAAGAAAAGCGTTGACCTTTTGCGGACTTTTGCGTATAATTTTCCTAACGGTTGACAGAAGTCAACATTCAGAATGAATCGGACAAGCGCGATTAAGTGAGATTGAATAATTTTAGAAGTAAGGGATACCAGGAAGGTAGGATGTATTCTCAAGGAATACGCTTATTCTGGTATTTTTTTATGCTTTTGCGGAATGTAAGTTTATGGAATGTAAGTTTATGGAATCCAAGCTTATGGAAACCAGGCATACGGGCATGGCATGAAAAAAGGAAATGGAGAGGGAAATGAGACGAGGAATGAGAAACGGAATGAAATATGCCGTGGCAGCCATGCTGGCCGTGTCCATGGCAGTGACGGGCTGCGCAGGCAGCAAAACAGGAAGCAGCGCTAAGGACAGCGGGACATCTGCGGCCGCAGATAGTGCGGGCCACAATGCGGGAGACAGTACGGGAAACAGTGCAGGAGATATTGCTGGGGACAGTGCGGGAAACAGTGCGGGAAATGGCGCCAAGGAGACAGGAAACAATGGGACAAGGGACGACGTGGTGGTTGTCATGGGGCCAACCTCAGAGCCGGAGGCCGGATTTGATCCTGCCTACGGATGGGGGGCAGGAGAACATGTCCATGAGCCGCTGATTCAGAGTACGCTGACTGTGACCACCGCTGACCTGAAAATAGGATATGACCTGGCAACCGATATGGAGGTGAGCCAGGACGGGCTTACCTGGACCGTGAATATACGGGATGACGTTAATTTTACAGACGGAGAGAAGCTGACTGCCCGGGATGTGGCTTTTACATACAATACCCTGCGGGACACCAGCTCTGTCAATGATTTTACCATGTTAGAGAGTGCGGAGGCGCTGGATGATACCACGGTGGCATTTCACATGAACCGGCCCTATTCCATCTGGCCCTACACCATGGCAATTGTTGGAATTGTACCGGAACATGCCTATGGGGCGGATTACGGGTCACATCCCATTGGTTCCGGCAGATATATCATGAAGCAGTGGGATAAGGGACAGCAGGTCATATTTGAGGCCAACCCGGATTATTACGGGACAGAGCCGAAAATGAAGAAGGTGACCATACTTTTTATGGAAGAGGACGCAGCTTATGCGGCTGTCATGTCCGGGCAGGTGGACCTGGCCTATACGGCTGCATCCTATTCGGACCAGACCCTGCCCGGATATGAGCTCCTTTCTTTCGAGACAGTGGATAACCGGGGCTTCAATCTTCCGGCAGTAAAGGCCGGCACTGTATCTGACGGCAAAACCGTTGCTGGAAATGATTTCACGTCGGATGTACAGGTGAGAAGGGCTGTGAACATTGCGATTGACAGGGATGAAATGATTGAACATGTGTTAAACGGCTACGGAAGTCCGGCATACAGTGTATGTGATAAGATGCCCTGGTACAATGAGTCTGCAAAGACAGAGTATGACCCGCAAAAGGCAGCAGAGCTCTTGGAGGAGGCCGGATGGAAGGCTGGTTCGGATGGAATGAGGGAAAAGGATGGCGTCAGGGCCGGATTTACACTGATGTACCCGACCAGCGATTCTGTACGCCAGGCCCTGGCAGCGGATACTGCCAACCAGCTTAAGGAAGTGGGAATTGATGTGAAGATAGAGGGCGTTGGCTGGGATGACGCCTATGACCGCGCCCAGTCAGAGCCGCTCATGTGGGGCTGGGGCGCCCATACGCCTATGGAACTCTACAATATTTACCATACCATGAAGGATACCGGCCTGGCGGAGTATTCTCCCTATGCTAATGACAGTGTGGACCGGTACATGGACCAGGCCCTGGCCAGCGGGAATCTGGAGGATTCCTACGAGCTGTGGAAGAAGGCCCAGTGGGATGGGAACACAGGGGTGACCCAGGATGGAGATATACCGTGGATTTGGCTGGTTAATATAGACCATCTGTACTGGTCCAGGGACGGACTTAAGGTGGCGGAGCAGAAAATCCATCCCCATGGACACGGATGGTCCATTGTGAATAATGTGGACCAGTGGAGCTGGGAATAGCAGAAATCAGAAGATGGATAAAATCATTGATATCAGTATGATGGCAGGAAGGATAAAATCATGAGTTGGAAACAGGCGGGTGTTAATTTCATACGGATGGCAGTCCTGCTGGTGCTGGTGAGTATGGCGGCGTTTTTCCTGGTGTCGGTCTCTCCGCTGGACCCCCTTACCACCAATGTGGGGCAGGCGGCCCTTGGCAGCATGAGCAGAGAGCAGATTGCCAGGCTCCAGGAATATTGGGGTGTCAACACGCCGCCTGTAACCCGTTATCTGGCCTGGGCCGGTGAGTTTCTTAAGGGAGATATGGGTATCTCCCTTTTGTACCGCAGGCCTGTAGCCCAGGTAATCGGGGAGAAGCTGGCCAATTCCCTTTGGATTATGGCGGCGGCATGGATTTTGTCCGGATTCATTGGGTTCCTTATGGGAATCATAGCCGGGGCAAAGAAGGGAAAGGCAGCGGATCGTATTATTTCTTCCTATGCCCTGGTAACTGCCAGTACGCCGGCCTTCTGGGTGGCCCTGGTGCTGTTGGTTGTATTCGCGGTCTGGCTTAAGCTGCTCCCCATAGGACTTTCCGTTCCAATCGGGGTGGAGGCGTCGGCTGTGACCATGAAGGACCGCCTGATTCATGGCATACTGCCTGCGGCGGCATTGTCCATTACAGGCATCTCCAACATTGCCCTTCACACAAGGGAGAAGATGGCAGAGGTCATGGAGAGCGATTATGTACTGTTTGCCAGGGCCAGGGGAGAGTCGGAATGGTCCATTATCCGCAGGCATGGAATCCGCAACATCCTTCTTCCCGCCATGACGCTCCAGTTTGCCTCTGTCAGCGAGATATTCGGAGGCTCCGTGCTGGTGGAGCAGGTATTTTCCTATCCGGGCCTGGGACAGGCGGCTGTGACGGCCGGATTGGGCGGGGATGTGCCGCTCCTGATGGGTATTACAATCATCAGCGCGGCCATTGTATTTTTAGGGAACTTCACCGCCAACCTCTTGTATGGAACGGTGGACCCCAGAATCAGGAGGAGCAGGGGATGAGCGCACAAAGACACAGATGGAACCGCCGCAAGGCCATGGCGGTGCTGCTGGCGGTATCGGTCATCCTGCTGGCGGCCATTGCCATTGCCGGCCAGGTGTTAAAGGAGCAGGCCCTGGCCACGGATTTCACCAGAAAGAACCTGCCGCCCAGTCTGGCCTATCCCTTTGGGACGGACTGGATGGGGCGGGATATGTTCATCCGCAGCCTTACAGGACTATCCATCAGCATACGCATCGGGCTTTTGACAGCATGTATCAGCGCGGTGGCGGCCTTTATCATGGGAACCATGGCAGCCTGTCTGGGCAGGGTCACAGACGCTGTCATCGGGGGAATCATTGACCTGGTCATGGGAATACCCCATATCCTGCTGCTGATTCTCATTTCCTTTGCAGTGGGCAAGGGATTCTGGGGCGTACTGATTGGCATTTCACTGACCCACTGGACATCCCTTGCCAGGCTTCTCCGGGGGGAGGTCATGCAGCTTCGTGAGAGCCAGTATATACAGGTTGCAAAGAAGTTGGGAAAGGGAAGGTTTTATATTGCTTTCAAACATATGACGCCTCATCTGCTGCCCCAGCTTTTCGTGGGCATGGTTCTGTTGTTTCCCCATGCAATCCTTCATGAGGCCAGTATAACCTTCCTGGGCTTCGGACTGCCGCCGGAGCAGCCTGCAGTGGGTGTTATCCTGTCTGAGAGCATGAAATACCTGGTCATGGGAAAATGGTGGCTGGCCCTGTTTCCGGGGCTTTTGCTGGTATTTGTGGTGGTCCTGTTCCATTTTATCGGGGATATGCTGAGCCGTCTGATGGACCCGGCCCAGGCCCATCTGTAGAATCTCTGTCTGTACCGCTGCAGAGGTTCGTTCTGTAGGAGGTTGTCATGGAGGAAAAACAAGTCATATTGTCGGTGGAGCACCTGATGATTTCATTTTCTCAGTATGTAGGGGGATGGCGCCAGAGGGAGCTTCCCGTGATTCGGGATCTGAACATAAAGGTACGGGAACATGAGGTGGTGGCCGTAGCCGGTTCCAGCGGTTCGGGAAAGAGCCTTCTGGCCCATGCGGTCATGGGACTTCTGCCGCAGAATGCCGCCTGTCAGGGGACGGTTTCCTTTGAGGGGGAAATCCTGACCCAGAAGCGCAAGGAACAGCTCAGGGGGAGCCGGATGGTATTGGTGCCCCAGAGCGTGTCCTATCTGGATCCCCTTATGAAGGTGGGGGAACAGGTACGAAGGGGACAAAAGGATAAGGAGAGCGTGAAGCGCTGCCGTGAGTCTCTGGGGCGATACGGGCTGGGAGAGGATACGGAGGGACTGTATCCTTTTGAACTGTCCGGGGGAATGACCAGAAGGGTGCTGATTTCTACGGCAGTGATGGAGCATCCCAGACTGGTCATTGCAGACGAACCCACGCCGGGGCTTCATATCAGCGCGGCCAGGCGTGTGCTCACCCATTTCCGGGAGATAGCGGACGAGGGGGCAGGGGTCCTTCTCATCACTCATGATTTGGAGCTGGCTCTGGAGGTGGCTGACAGAATCGTGGTATTTTATGCGGGTACCAATGTGGAGGAGGCCCTGGCAGCGGATTTTGAGGATGAGAAAAGGCTTCGCCACCCCTATACCAGAGCTCTTTACCGGGCCATGCCCCGCCACGGGTTTAAGGCAGCGTCCGGGACCCAGCCCTATGTAGCGGATATGCCCGCGGGATGTCCCTATGGGCCCCGCTGCCCGGACATGGATGAGGGCTGTCTCCAGGAAATTTCCTATCGCAGTTTTCGCGGCGGCATGGTAAAATGCAGGAAGGCGGGAGTATGAGGCTGGAAGCAATGAATATTTCATTCCAATACGACAATGGGAACAGGAAAATACTGAACAATGTCAGCATGAGCTTTGAGAGCGGGGAACGCGTGGGGCTGACGGCTCCCAGCGGTTTTGGAAAGACTACCTTTTGCAAGATACTGGCCGGTTATGAGAAGCCGGACCGTGGGACTGTGGCTTTAGACGGAAAAGATATTACTTCCCGGGGCGGTTACAATCCGGTGCAGATGATATGGCAGCATCCGGAACTGTCGGTAAATCCCCGTCTTAAGATGCGGGAGGTGCTGAGGGAAGGGGACTGCGTGGAGGAACGGGTGGTCCGCGGCCTGGGAATCGAACCGGACTGGCTGAACCGGTATCCGGGAGAGCTGTCCGGAGGGGAGCTGCAGCGGTTCTGTATAGCCAGGGCTTTGGGGAGGCGCACCCGGTTCATTCTTGCAGATGAGATAAGCACCATGCTGGACCTTATCACCCAGAGCCAAATCTGGGGATTCCTTTTGGAGGAAGTGAAGACGCGCAGGCTGGGTTTGTTGGTGGTCAGCCATTCAGAGGAGCTGCTGGAGTGTGTTTGCGGCAGGGTGGTTGATTTGAGGACGGACTAGGGCCGGATTAAGGACGGAGCAGCCGGATGATTCGTATGTGGAAGGATTGAAAATGGATTGGCTGATCCGTATGAATTTGAGAGAGGAGAACGAAAGATGGATGTCAGGGAATTACTGGAACAGGTAAAGTCCGGCAGTGTTGAGATAGAGGATGCGCAGATGCAGCTTAAGAACCTGCCCTATGAGGATTTGGGATATGCCAAGCTGGACCATCACAGGAAGCTGCGTTCCGGTTTTGGGGAAACCGTATTCTGCCAGGGGAAGCCGGATGCGTATTTGCTGGAAATTTATAAGAAATTTTATGAGAGAGATGGGGAGGTCCTGGGAACCAGGGCTTCTGAGAGCCAGGCTGAGCTGGTGAGAACAGCGGTACCGGATGTGGTGTATGATCCCATATCCCGGATACTCAAGGTGGAGAAGCCGGGAAAGGAGCGCAAGGGGTATGTGGCAGTGTGCACGGGAGGCACGGCGGACATACCGGTGGCGGAGGAAGCAGCCCAGACCGCTGAATATTTCGGATGCAGGGTAGACAGGATATTTGATGTGGGAGTTGCCGGAATCCACAGGCTTCTGGCCCAGAGGGAGCGCCTGGTCAAGGCCAACTGCATTGTGGCAGTGGCCGGAATGGAAGGAGCGCTGGGCACGGTGATAGCAGGCCTGGTGGAATGCCCTGTGGTGGCAGTCCCCACCTCCGTGGGATACGGCGCCAGCTTCCATGGGTTATCGGCCCTTCTTACAATGCTTAATTCCTGCGCCAACGGGATATCAGTGGTTAATATTGACAATGGATACGGCGCCGGCTACCTGGCGGCCCAAATAAACAGAATGGCGGTGAGATAAAATGGGAAAGATTTTATATCTGGAATGTAATTCGGGTATCAGCGGGGACATGACGGTAGGAGCTCTGCTTGACCTGGGAGCGGACAGGCAGGTGCTGGAGAATGCGCTGGAGAGCCTGGGAGTGGATGGATACCATCTGCATTTTAGCCGGAAGGTTGTGTGCGGTCTGGATGCTTTCGATTTTGATGTGCATTTGGAGGATGGGCATGAGTATGAGCACGATCACGGCCATCCCCATTCCCACATTCACAGGAACCTCCACGACATTTATCATATCATAGACCATCTGGATTCCAACGATAGGGTGAAGGAAATGGCCCGGACCATGTTCCGCATTGTGGCGGAGGCGGAATCCAAGGCCCATGGGCTTCCTGTTGAGCAGGTTCATTTCCACGAAGTGGGGGCTGTTGATTCCATTGTGGACATTATCAGTGTGGCAGTCTGCATCGACAATCTGGGCGTGGAGGATGTGGTGGTTTCTGCATTGTCAGAAGGTCGCGGCCATGTCCACTGCCAGCACGGTGTACTGCCGGTTCCTGTTCCCGCTACAGCTAATATTGCTTCTTCCTATGGACTTAAGCTGCATTTTACAGACAATGACGGGGAAATGGTCACACCTACCGGGGCAGCCATAGCCGCTGCGCTGCGGACAAAGGACCGCCTTCCCGCTTCCTGCCGCCTGCTTAAGACAGGAATGGGTGCGGGGAACAAGGTGTTTAAACAGGCGAATGTGCTCCGGGCCATGCTTCTGGAGACTTCACAGGATGAGGACCGTACCATGTGGGTATTGGAGACGAACCTGGATGACTGTACAGGGGAAATGCTGGGTCTTGCCATGGAGATGCTCCTTGAAGCCGGGGCCGCGGATGTGTGGTATACCCCCATTCACATGAAGAAGAACCGTCCTGCCTATATGCTGTCCGTGCTTTGCCGTGAATCATCCATAGAGGCCATGGAGGAAATCATCCTGACCCAGACCACAACTATTGGAATCCGCCGCTATCAAACGGAGAGGACCATTCTTGAGCGGAGTGAAATCCAGGTGGAAACCAGTTACGGGCCAGCGGATGTGAAGGTGTGTGCTTACAAGGGCAGAAAGTTCTTTTATCCGGAATATGAAAGCATCCGGCGGATCTGTACGGAACAGAGCGTGGATTTTCAGACTGCATATCATCATGTACGTATGAAGGCAGAAGAAAGCCGCCAGAATTAAATGATATAGATAATGTCAGATTAGGAGATTCGTATGAATACGGTAAATAACAGCTACAGTGATGTAATGTCATATCTGCACCATATGAAAAAGTGTCTGGAGGTCAGGATGGAACAGCTGGCTAAAGAGGATATATGCCTTGCGTTTTCCGGAGGAGTTGATTCAAGCCTGCTTTTAAAGACAGCAGCAGACGCAGCAGTCCATACGGGGAGAAAAGTGTACGCCGTGACGTTTGACAGCTGCCTGCATCCATCCTGCGACCTGGAGATAGCCAGGCGCGTGGCAGGGGAGCTGGGAGGAATCCATGAAGTCGTTACCGTGGACGAGCTGGAGCAGGAGGCAATAAAAAATAACCCGGTAAACCGCTGTTATCTGTGTAAACGCCATCTGTTCTCCAAACTGGCAGAATTGGCAGAGGCCAGGGGAATCCGGTATATCCTGGACGGCACCAATGAGGACGATATGCATGTATACCGTCCCGGAATCCAGGCACTTAAGGAGCTGGGAATCATAAGTCCCCTGGCAGAGCTGCACATAACCAAGGCTCAGGTAAAGGCCCTGGCGTCAGAGTACGGAATATCGGTGGCATCCCGTCCGTCCACTCCCTGTATGGCTACCCGCCTGCCCTATGGCGCTGTCCTGGATTATGAGGTGCTGGGAAGAATCGGAGAGGGAGAAGCCTATGTCAGGACCCTGGTCCCCGGCAATGTGCGGCTCAGGCTTCACGGAGATATCGTGCGCCTGGAACTGGACCCGGGAGCCTTTGAGGTATTTATGAAATGCCGGGAGGAAATCGTCAGCCGTCTGAAGGAAATGGGGTTTGTATATATAACTCTGGATGCAGAAGGGTTCCGCTCCGGGAGTATGGATGTGGGGCTGAATGGAGCAGGCTGACCGGCTCGGGAGGGATGGACTGGGAAAATAGGACCGGGCTAAATGTATCCTGAATGATGGACTGACAGTAATGACATTATCAATAATTGGAGTATATTTTCTAAAATCTATAAAGACACTGCAAACATTTTCGTCCGGTCTGCCTCGCCTGTATTATCTAAATATAGATAATACAGGCGTTTCCCATTTTATCCCATAACATTTCTATTATCCAAATACGAATATTTTCCTTAGTTTCTTAACGAAATTGAACTTTACTGCCATAAAAAAACATGTTAAAATTAAAATGTTTGTAAAGTTTACGTAAAGATAAAGTAAATAATTAAGAGAGTAGGTAAAAAGAATTATGGACATGTCGTTTTCCTTTTTCCTGCGGCAGCTGGTGACAAATCCGGCACTGTTGATAACAGTCCTTCTGACCCTTGGGGTCATCTGTGTCAATGGCATCACGGATGCGCCAAATGCCATTGCCACATGCGTGTCAACCAGGTCGCTGGATGTGAATCTGGCCATTGTCATGGCGGCAGTATGCAACTGCGCAGGGGTGGTTGTGATGACCATAGTGAATTCCACGGTTGCCATGACCATTACCAATATGGTCAATTTCGGGGAAGATACTACGATTGCTCTGGTTGCCCTGTGTGCCGCGCTTTTTTCCATTGTGGTCTGGTCGTCCTTTGCTGTTTCCATTGGATGTCCTACCAGTGAGAGCCATGCGCTGATAGCAGGCCTTACCGGAGCTGCTGTGGCTATCCGCGGAGGATTTTCAGCCATTAACTCGGCAGAGTGGATAAAGGTGGTATATGGTCTGATTTTTTCCGTTGTATTGGGATTTTTAAGCGGCTATCTTTCATGCAGGCTGGTGGCCTGGACCTGCCGGGATATGGACCGTCGGAAAACCTCCGGATTCTTCCGGTATGCTCAGATTGGCGGAGCCGCCGCCATGGCATTCATGCACGGTGCACAGGACGGACAGAAATTCATGGGAGTCATGCTGCTGGGTATCTGTATGGTCAACGGGTCCAGCAATACTCAGGGAGTACAGTTCCCCCTGTGGATGCTTTTGCTGGGATCGGCTGCCATGGCCCTGGGAACTTCCATTGGAGGAAAGAAAATCATCAAATCCGTGGGCATGGATATGGTACGGCTGGAGAAATACCAGGGCTTTTCCGCAGATATGGCGGGAGCTGCCTGTCTTCTCGGATTTTCCATTTTCGGTATACCTGTCAGTACCACACATACTAAAACCACAGCCATCATGGGTGTGGGAGCGGTTAAACGTCTGTCGGCCATTAACTTCAGCGTGGTTAAGGACATGGTGATGACCTGGGTCATGACATTCCCTGGCTGCGGCATCATTGGATTCCTGATGGCGAAGCTGTTTATGGTGTTGTTCCATGGATGAGTAAAGGAGAAGATAAGATGTCTAAGAAAAGTGATAGTTACTATTTTCAGAATTTCATTGAGTGCGTTGAGTGCGGATGCCAGGCAGCTAAAATGCTGGAGGACAATCTGGAACATTTTGATACAGGACTTTTACAGGACAATCTGGACGGGCTGCACAGGATTGAACATGATGCGGATAAGAAAAAGCATGAGATGATGGCCGTACTGGTCAAGGCTTTTATCACCCCCATTGAGCGGGAGGATATCATTCTTTTGAGCCAGAGCATTGACGAGGTGACGGACAAGATTGAGGATGTGCTGATTCGTATTTACATAAACAATATTCGGCAAATCCGTCCCGAGGCCCTTGCCTTCATAAAGGTCATCATCCGCTGCTGCGAGGCGCTTAAGGAGGTCATGGAGGAGTTTGCGGACTTCAGAAAATCCAAGACCCTCCATGATCTGATTATCGAGATTAACGCTCTGGAGGAGGAGGGCGACAGGCTGTTCATTGATTCCATGCGCAGTCTTCACGCCGAGGTGACGGACCCCATTAAAATCATTGCCTGGAGGGAGATTTACGTATACCTGGAGAAATGCTGCGATGCCTGCGAGCATGTGGCTGATGTGGTGGAAAGCGTGATTATGAAGAATACCTGATGTCCGGCTGCAGCCGCAAACGCCTGGGAGATAGGACCGGCAGGCCACATGGTGTTAACGGACAGGCTTAATTCCTGGAAGAATTTAATCTTTACAGTTTAATTACAGTTTGAACACACAGTTGCATAAAAATAAAGAATGAATTATAATGTAACAAGTGCAGGATGAATAGTATCTGTCTGTGATAAGGCAGCTAAGGGAGAATGAAAGGAGATTCAGAATGAAGAGACGTTTGGCGGTTATATTGGCAGCAGTGGCTCTGAGTGTGGTTATGTCGGTTCCGGCCTATGCAGGTACATGGAAATATGTGAATGATCAGTGGAAGTATCAGAGAGGCGCCAATAAGTTTGCCTACAAGGAATGGATTCAGGATAACGGCAACTGGTACTATATGGATAACAACGGCGTCATGACCACGGGCTGGCAGCAGATTGACGGACAGTGGTATTACATGGACCAGGCAGGCATCATGCAGAAGGGATGGTTTAAGGATAACGACAAATGGTACTTCCTGCTTCCCAACGGAGCCATGGCCACGGATACAGTGATTGACGGACGCCAGATTGGCGCGGACGGCGTATGGATTGCAGCGGAGGGAGAGGTGGAACCGGCCAATATTACAGACCTGTCCACACCATATCTGGTGCAGAACCTGTTGGACGGCCTTTCCACCAAGGGATACAATATCATTACCTCTGGCAAAACATCCACCGGCGAGCGCTGGAATAATGCCATCCGTCTGAAAGGCAAGGGAAGTTATGTGAAGTATGCTGCCAACGGACAGTACCGGCTCTTATCCGGTATCATAGCTCCATCTTCCCAGTTCAGCAGCGGAATCATGGCTAAAGTAACTGTATACGGTGACAATGATACCGTACTCTATACATCACAGGATATCCATTACAATGAAAAGCTGATGCACTTTGGCGTGGATGTGACCGGACAGAATGAGATTCGCGTGGAGGTTTCTCTGGTTACGGATAATGAGTGGGATGCTCCCATTATACTGATAGACGGTCTGTCTCTGTATAAGTAGGCAGGACGAAGATGTCCGGGAAACGGAAAAACCAAAAATAATGAATAGATAAGAAAACAGGCTGAGGACCGCACCTTTTGGCGCGGGGTGACTCAGCCTGTTATTTTTTTATGGGAGTACGCCCTATGGGATAAAAAGCTTCTGGGAATGTAGGCTCCGCGCTAAGGCAGTATGGCTGCCAAGGTTATAAGTTCAAGTCAGCAACTGTATAACCTTAACATTCTCAATATTCAATTTTTAAAGCAGCCACCGAAAGATGGCTTGTTTGTGATGCGATTAAGGTAATGGATATTCTCTGCTTCTCATTTTCAATCTTTACCTCCATCTTTGCGGCTGTCCCTGGCCTGAATATTATGACACCCAGTATCACTCCGGTTGCAGGCTCAAGTATATTGATGACGGATGCTTTGGCTGCCCCCAGAATCCGTCCACCGGTCATGAGGGTACAGAAGTTTTCTATGACCTTTAAAAGCTTTGCCTGCAGGGAGATGTGAAAGACCGGAGGGAGAGGAGAACTGGGAAAACGCATACATGCAGCAGGTGTATGGTCCAAGGGAAAATACCTGATATCCCGGGAAGCGGCGCGCGGCCTTCAGGGCAGCCGCTGGTGATTCCACCTTGAGATTCTGCTCCCGGAAGATCTCCATTGGACTGATACTGGTCCCATTATATCATGAATTTTGAATAAGATTAAGGGCAAAAAGGACTAAAATCAGTCCAGATATTCAGGGGTGGCAGAATGGACATAATTAAGAATGATGAGAGTGCTAATATAGGGGCGAATATCCGCAGAATCCGGAAGGAAAAGGGGATTGGACAGACAGAACTGATTCAGAAGATTGACCTGGCAGAGTGGGATTTTGAGGTGAATCTCACCAGGGAGGCCCTGGTAAAAATAGAGCGGGGCATCCAGCATATCAAGGTGTCCCAGCTAAAGGCCATCAAGGTTATTTTGGAAACGACCTATGATGAGCTGTTAAAGTAGGCGGCGGTATGGAGTTAGGCCATACTATCCCGCTGCAGAAATTCCTGAGAATACAGCCGCCGCCATATGGTACGGACAGCCGCCTCTTTTTCTGTTGGGAGCTTCACAGAATCACGCTCCAGTCCAGTGATACGCTGGTGGCGGTCAATGCCGGCAACCGCTTTGCAGTCAGGGAGTTGTCAGGTCACAAAGACCCATGGCAGGCGTTCTGTGGCCGGGCTTAACCAGTGGAGCGCATGCTTTCCGGGCGGCAGGATGAGCGGGAATCATTTCATGATACAATCCTGCAGCAGTCATAGGTCAGGGCCAGAACCGAATCACCGGCGTCTGCATCCAGGAATATATGTACGGCCATCATGAGTGCCATGTACATACCCTTACAGTTCTCCGTAATGTCCAGACCGCCGCTGTTGCGAAAGAGGACGTCGATGGTCCCGTTGTCCCGCTCAATCTGCAGCAGGGAAGAGGTCATCTGGGCATATTCTTTGAAGATGGGAAGAAGTGTGTGGTCAAACCATGCATTGTACCGCTCGTATTGGGCCAGCTGTGCGGTTTCACGGATGTTTCTGACCGCCTCCCTGGCCATCTCCAGTTCCTTTTCCGACATGCAATCCAGTAATCCGTAGATATCTTTGGCATTGCCGGTGTCTGTAAAGTCATATTGTTCCATAGGGTCACCTCATTGAATTTTTTAATGGTGGACTGGTTTTGGTCCCATTATATCATAAAATATCCATAATATGAAGAGTGAAATGGACTGGAATGGGTTCAAAAATGGGGACATGAAATGAGGGTATGGAATGGAATCATGCGTACAGGGGAATGGTAATGGATGTGATAAAAAATGATAAAGGAACCAATATTGGCACCAACATACGTAGAATCAGGCTGGAGTCTAAAATCAGCCAAACGGATCTGGTCCGTATCCTGCAGCTGATGGGGGTAGACATTACGAGGGAGGCATTGGTGAAGATTGAGAAAGGGACGCAGCATGTAAAGGTCTCTCAGCTGAAAGCCATCAAAACAGCGCTGGGAACGTCCTATGAAGAACTGCTGGAATAATGAGTCCACATGACATCAACAGGGAATTAACAAGATATCCACAAAGTTATCCACATTATCCACCGAAAACACTGGATATTTCATGTGAATCGTCTGAAAATAACAGATTTGGTACTGTGTATAACTGAGATGTAGGAGAGGATGATTATGGATAAGATACGGATGGTCTTTCTGTTTATGCCAGAGGGAATATGGCAGGGGATTGTGCACCGGGGGATTAGAGGTGGATTATAAACAGGGGGATGTAAAAGAATGGAATAAAATAGAAGAACGTGATTTTACAAGGTTTTTTTTGGCTGGGGGCCTAAGGTAATCATTGAGGTAATCAAAAGGTAATCAAGGTGACATTGTAGTAATAATATGATAGGAAGGAGTTTCTTGCACGTGAGACATGGGAAATAGTCTTGCTAATATTTTGAGACAGAGATTACCAGCAGGTTAATGCAGTTCATTGTAAAAATGTCAGGAATAGGATATACTATGATTAAAGAAATATTCCAGGGAGGAGGCAGGATTATGGATATATCTGAGAGACAGCAGATTGTTGAACATTACGCAGAACTGGTAAAAGAACAATATCCACAGACAAATCAATATAATGTATTGGTTTTCGGAAGCTTTCTGACAGATAGATATACAGAACAGTCAGATATTGATATAGGAGTCTTTTCATTGATTCCAGGATTATCGTTTCGTATTTATTCCTTTACAAAGGATCACTTTGATAAGTTAGGGATAAATAGTGATGTGGTACGGATGCGGCTGCTGGAAAGCCAGTATATTAATGTCTCTATTGTCACAGGTCAGAAATATGCGGTGACGGATTACTGCCCCAGGGAGTTGGTTGATTATATTAAAAGAATGATTGCGCAATATGGGGAGAATCCTCAGGAAACGGCAGTTAGACTGATGCGGCAGGAGGTTATTGCATGAACTTATTTGGTGATGCATTGCAAAAGGCCGGTTAGAAATGAAACTGTTGGAGATGAAGAATCATGTTTCTTCATTAGAGCGTATGTATGAAAAATATTTAGCGTCTGAAGGTCAGGACCAATTTGATATCATGGACGGGCTTGTAAACCGATTCGGGTACATGGTAATTGCTTTTCAGGATGTGATGACAACCATTGGCAGGTTGACCGGGACGGTAAATGGTGCGGAACAACTGTCCATACGGCGTGCAATATCGGAATTTCAGTCTATATTTGAAGTAGAGTGTCAGGAACAGGGATTAGACAATGGGGTTTCGTCCATGGCTGACAGAAATGAAATTGTTCACGTCTATGAGAATTATAAAAGTAATATGGAAGCAGTACTGGAAAATGTGCAAAATTATAGAAGTGAGTATGGAGCGATTATCAGGATTCTTTGGAAGTATTGTGAAGCAAAAGATATTTTGCAAAAGTAATGTGTCTGTTAGAAAAATTTATAGTGGTACTAAGGACTCTCATGATGTAATGTCATGGGAGTCTTTTTGTACAATGACAGGAGTTGTCCATAATGGATGTTATAGTTTAAGAAAAAAGAACAAAAGATGAGAAAAAGGTAAAAAGGTCTATTCTTGGGGATTTTAATTAAATTTATACCCATATTACCATCCTTCTACTTCATATACTGTATTAAACATATATTTTTGAATTTATCTTTCATCAGCTCATACAGTTATGCCACACCGGCTTCCGCACACAGACTGCCGCCGAAGGGGCTGAAGGAATTGGTTCTAACCTATGAATTATAAGTATTAAGGCTCCTTTTTTCAATGGAATTAAGCTGCGCGCGATACTGGGTGGGAGTCATTCCATATAGATTCCTAAAGGACTTTAGGAAACTGTTATAGCTGGCAAAGCCGCTGTTTGTACAGGCATCCAGCACCCTGTGTCCGGCGGCAATATCACGTCGGAAGTGCTGCATTCGCAGATTGTTGATATATCCGTGAATGCTCTCCATAGTGTATTCCTTGAAAGCTCTGGAGAGATGCTCCCGGCTGATGAAGATATTTTCAGCGAGAGACGCCACCGTAAGTGTGGGCTCGGTGTAATGCTTCTGGATATATTCAACAGCCCGGGAAATCAGCGCGCTGGTTAAGCTGGGGGATTTGGTATGCTGCTCCTCCACGAGTTGGTTGATAAAAAGCTGGAGCTCCATCAGCTCACAGTTTAATACCGTTTCCTGATAAGCTTTTTTGATCCAGGGAATCTGGGCCATGCGCTCCAAATGCCCCCGCAGGTCCAAGGCGGATACAGCGTCCGCGCTCAAAATAACGATATTCTTCTGCCAATCCGGATTGATTAATCCGGATGCGTGAATGGCATAATCCCAGATTTCCGCGCTAATCTGGACAACCAGTCGGTTAGATACGATGTCTGTAACCGTATAACGTCCGGAATGATAAATTTCCGCGGGAAAAAAGACCATCTCTCCAGGATGGAGGGTGTAAAGGCTCCCCTGAAAGGCGTAGAGTACGTTGCTTCCGGAAATCGGCAGGACGATTTCGTGGTACGGGTGTGAGTGGACCACAGACTGCTTGTTGTTCTGGTTTGTGTACCAGGTTACAACCACTCGATAGTCCTCAAGACCGATGCGGGCCATCTCCTGGGTCAGAATGGAATCAGTGCAGTGTGCAATCTTCTGAACAATCATGTAGTTTCCCCCTTCTTTGCTTAAATCAAAAAACCATCTTCTTCTTTTTTCAAAAGTATATTCTTAAATATCACATTTTGCAAGCTTTTAATCACAAAAGAATGGGACTTTAATGATGTAAAACTGATAAAATTTGCTTGTATAAACAAAAGGGATATTAATTGTTGATAAAATACATAAGATTTTAATCGTATATTTGTGCAAAAAACACCTTGATTTTTGAAACGGAGACTGGCAATGAAAAACAATAGCATGCAATTTAAAGCGCGGATGATATTCCATAGCTGCATAAAAAGCAACAGTTGACAGCCGCAAAGCAGGCGTTGGCTGATTGATAAATGAAACCATTTTAAAGGAGGAAGTATTTATGAGATTACGTAATCGCGCAATGATGGCATTGGCCGTAGCAGGAGCAATGATGCTGACGGCATGTGGAGGCGGATCAGGCACGGCTTCTTCGCAGGCGGCAGGAGGAAACGGCGGGGCATCGGCTTCTGAGCAGACCTTTAATCTGAAGCTGAGCCATGGACTGGCTGAGGATCATGCGGTGCACATCCAGATGACTGCATGGGCTGAGGCAGTGAAGGAGAAGTCCAACGGAACAATCAACATTCAGATCCTTCCCAATGGTCAATTGGGGTCTGAAGCGGACAACGTTTCTTCCATTCAGGCGGGTGCGCTGGATATGGCAAAGGTTTCCGCGTCAACCCTTGGTAACTTCAACGAGGCATGGAACGCTCTGTCTGTTCCGTATGTATTCAACGACAAGGATCATTACTATAAGGTTATGGATGGCGAGATTGCCGGGGAACTCTACAACATTACCGAGGGCGACGGCTTTATTGGACTGACCTGGCTGGATTCCGGTTCCCGTTCCTTCTATACCGCCAACACACCCATTCGAGTACCGGCTGATTTAAAGGGATTAAAAATCCGCACCATGGACAGCCAGATAGCCATCGATATGATGAACGCGCTGGGCGGCTCCGCAACGGTCATGAGCTACTCTGAGATTTATACTGGCCTGCAGCAGGGAGTAATCGACGGGGCTGAGAATAACATCACCGCTCTCCGCGATCACAGCGATGTTACAAAATACTACTGCTATGATGAGCATACCCGTATTCCTGACGTCATAGTAATCTCCACCAAGGTTTGGAATCAGATGAGCGACAGCCAGAAGAACATCATGAAGGAGACTGCGGCGGCCGCAACAGACGAGTACAAGACCCGCTGGGCGGATTTTGAGAACGAGGTGAAGACTGCGGCGGAAGGAAACGGCATTACCTTTGTAGAGGATGTGGACACCGCGGCATTCCAGGAGGCATGCCAGTCTATTTATGACGGCTTAAAGACCAGCAACGCGGAGGTATATGCAATCGTTGAGAAGATTCAGGCTGCCGGCAAGTAGGAACCGGCCGGATACTGTTGCTTACTTCATGAAGGAGATGAGATTTTGAAAAAGTTTAATAATTTTCTGGATACCGTAATGCGCTTTATCATGGCCGCTGCCATGTTTGCTCTTCTGGCGGGCGGTACATGGCAGATTTTCACCCGCTGGATTTTGAAAAATCCGTCTACATTTACGGATGAATTTCTCCGCTACGTGCTGATCTGGGCATCCATGCTTGGTTCTGCCTACTGCTTTTACAAGGATGAGCATCTGGCGCTGGATTTGGTAAAGAATCGTGTGAAAGGGTCGGTATGCTCTGTCCTTATGATTTTCATTGAGGCGGCGATTCTGTTCTTTGTGTGCTATGTTTTTATTTACGGCGGAATGCAGCTTGCAGGCAATGCAACCAACAAGTCCTCCGTGATGCGTATCCCGTTTAGGCTGCTGTACGCATGCCTTCCGATCTCAGGCATTTTCATTGTGATTGCCCGTGTAATCAAGTATATACAGCTTTTTACTGACAGCAAAGGAGGGAAATAAGCATGGTTGTACAAGCTACGTTAATGCTGTTTGGTTCATTTTTTGTTATGCTGTTTGCAGGCGTTCCGATTTCGGCGGGAATTGGTATCGCTTCCATTATTACTGCAATCATGAGCGGTATGGACGGGAATATCTTCGCGTTGACAGCGGCACAGAGATGCTTCTCCGGCTGCGATTCCTTCTCCCTGCTGGCTCTTCCGTTCTTTTCTTTGGGCGGCAACGTTATGAACAAGGGAGGGATTGCAAAGCGGCTGGTCCGTCTTGCAAGACTGCTGGTAGGCTGGGTACCTGGATATCTGGCAGCTACAAATGTACTGGCGAATATTTTTTTCGGCGCCGTATCTGGTTCTTCCGTAGCGGCAACCTCCGCGATGGGTTCCATCATGAGCCCGCTGGAGCTGGACGAGGGATATGATCCCAATTATTCCGCAGCAGTAAACATCTGTTCGGCGCCGACAGGAATCCTGATACCGCCGTCTGGTCCGTTAATTCTGTATTCCATCACCGCAGGCGGCGTTTCCGTGGCAGCCTTGTTCATGGGCGGCTATCTGACCGGAGCTCTGCTTGGCATTGCAGTCGCGGGGCTGGCAATCTTTTTGGCGGTGAAGAAGGGCTACAAGGCATCCGCTGTGAAGGAGGAGAATCCGGCATGGAAGATTGTGCTGGAGGCAGTTCCGTCCCTGTTGGCTGTTATTATCGTAATGGGCGGCATTTTGGCCGGTATTTTCACGGCAACGGAGGCAGGCGTGGTCATGTGCCTGTACTGCACGCTGCTGGCAATCATCTACCGTGAGATGAGTATAAAAACCTTTTATGACCTGCTTGCAGACACGATGAAGAGTTCCGCGACAATTCTGTTCCTGATTGCGGCATCCTCAATCATGTCCTACGTGATGTCCTATTCTGGTATTCCGGCGGCTATCAGCGAGGGTCTGATGAGTGTTTCCAATAATCGGTATATGATAATTTTAATCATGAATATGTTCCTGCTGGTGATGGGTATGTTTCTGGATTTGACTCCGGCCGTGCTGATATTCACTCCGATCTTCCTTCCAATCGCCACCAGCGTTGGAATGAGTCCGGTGCATTTCGGACTTATGCTGATTATGAACCTTGGTATCGGCTCCGTAACACCCCCGGTAGGTTCCTGCCTGTTCGTGGGCTGCGGTGTCGGCCGCGTAAAGATTGAGGGGGTTACTAAATATATTGTTCCGATTTTCACGGCAATGGTAATCTCCCTGTTCCTGGTAAGCTTTATCCCTGCTATCCCGCTGCTTGTGCCGTATCTGTGCGGTCTTGTGCCAAGCATGTGGTGGTAAAAATGGTAAAAAGCGGAAGAAACCCATCGATAACCCTAAGAATGGAGACAGAGTATGGATATTTGCACACAATTTTCAGGAATTGAAAGGACAGACGGCGCATGGCTGGTACATACAAACTGCGCCGATATCAAGATTATATTCGTTACCGATGAAATTGTGAGGGTCCGTACCGCATTTGACAAGGAATTTACGGAGGAATCCTATGTTTTGATGACAACGGCATGGAAGGACCGCCTGGACCCGCTGTTTGAGGGGGAGAGAACTCGTGTGGAGCCGGTAATCCCTGGGGTGGAAGAAACATCAAGCGCGCGCTGGGCTACCAGTTCCATGTATTATCCGGAGCTGGAGAGGGACAGCGATGACGCGGTTCTTGGCTTTATCGATACAATTAAGGAGGAAGGCTTTCCGATTGACGGCTTCCATCTTTCCTCTGGATATACCAGCGTTGGAAACAAGCGCTGTGTGTTCACATGGAATACGACCCGCTTTAAGGATCCATCTGCATATTTCCATGCAATGCAGGACAAGGGGGCGGAGAATGTTCCCAATATCAAGCCTGGGATTCTCCTGTGCTACCCGCGGTTTGAGGAGTTCAAAAGCCAGGATGTGTTTGTGAAGGACAGCAAGAATCCAGAACAGTACGTGGTGGGAAGCTGGTGGGCGGTCCCGGGGCGTTCTGGGATTTTACAAAGCCTGCGGCAGGAGGAAGAGCTGCTTGCGCGCCGGGTGCAGCAGGGCATTTTCCAGGCCCGTTTCTCCATCCATTCGGCAAGCAACGATAATACCGTGACGGAGCCATGGATGTTTAAGGACAGTACGGACCTGATTCGGAGTGCGATTCTCCTGCGCTACCGTATGGCCCCCTATCTTTACTCCTGCGAGTACGAGGCGGCAAAGAACGGCGCGCCGATTATGCGGGCATTGGTTTATGAATTTCAGGAGGATGAGAACACCTATGACAATAGCTTCGACTTCCTGTTCGGAAAGAGCCTGCTGGTTGCCAATGTTATTGAAAAAGACGCGGCAAGCCGCCGGGTTTATCTGCCGGCCGGCTTAAGGTGGTACGACATGAATGATAATTACCGCTGCTATGAGGGCGGACAGACGATTGAGGTTCCTGTAACGATGGAGACCATCCCAATGTTTCTGCGGGAGGGCGGAATTCTGGCCATGGCGGATAATCAACTGATGAACATGGAACGCGACTGTGTGGAGGAACTCCGTCTAATCATTGCCTCGGCAAGGGAAGGCTCTCAATTTGTGCTGTACGATGATGACGGAAGAACCAACGATTAAGGATGCTCAGTTGGTTGTTTCCTTTGAAGATTTTGATTTGATTGGGATGTAACTATCGACGCAGCCGTCTGAGTTCGGGCGGCTGCAGTTTTATGATTATGGAGGAACGCGATGCTTTTACGTGAACTGAAATCAATAGAAAAGACTGGTTCCGGCTATATTCTGCACGGGGATGCGGCGGATGTATTGCTGATTTTTATGACGGATGACGTGATTCGGGTACGGGTGAGCTTCCGGCGGGATTTTAAGGAAGAATCCTATACGCTGGTGACTACCGCCTGGGAGGATCGGATGGACGAACTTTTAAAGGACGAGCGCACACGCATCGAGCCCCTGGATATTCCCTGCGAGGAGAAGAACGGAAAGCTTGTATTTACAACAGGCGCCTGCATCCTGGAAATCAGGAAAACCCCTTTTTTCCTGACGTTAAAGACCCTGGACGGGGCTGTCGTTTATCAGGATCTGAAGGAGAGGGCGTTTGAGGAGGATCATCTGGGACGGTTGGCCCACTATTCCAAAATGGATCCGGTTAACGACCACTTTTACGGCTTTGGCGAAAAGACGGGCTGTCTGGACAAGAAAGGGAGAAGACTCAGGATGTCACCCAAGGACGCGATTGGCCACGATCCGGAGTTTGGGGATCCCATGTACAAGCATATACCGTTTTATATCCGGATCAACGAGAAAACAGCCTATGCCATCGGCTTGTTTTATCATAATTCCTACGACAGCGTATTTGATATGGGGCAAGAGGTTTCCGGCTATTGGGATCGGTATTGCTATTATCAGACTGATGGGGGAGATATTGACCTGTTCCTGATTAATGGTCCTGAGCTTTCAGCGGTTTTAGACCGCTATACGATGCTGACGGGGCGCTGCGCGCTGCCCACCAAACAGTCTCTGGGGTATTGTGCCTCGACCATGTATTACGCAGAACTGGAGGACAACTGTGATCAGGAAATCTATCGGGTAATCGATAAGCATGAGAAGGAGGGCATCCTAATCGATAACTTCTGGCTGGCATCCGGCTATTCCAGCGGCGAGGAGGACAACCTCCGCTATATCTTTAACTGGAATTACAGGAGATTTCCAAATCCTGAGGATTTCTTTGAGCGTATGAATGCCAGAGGAATCAATGTGATTCCCAATCTGAAACCGGGTATTCTGAAAAATCATCCTTATATGAACCTGTTTGAGGAGAACGGCGTGTTTATTAAAAACCCGGGCGGTGACGGGGATTATTATGGAAGATGGTGGGGTGGAGAAGGCAGGTTTTTAGACTTCACGAACCCGAAGGCCCGTGAAACCTGGAAGATGCTTTTGGAAGACCGGATTCTGAGAATGGGAACAAAGACCGTATGGAATGACAACTGTGAGATGGACGGCGTGGAGGATCGGGACGCATACTGTGATTTTGAAGGCGCCGGAGGGACAATGGCGGAGCTCAAGATTCTGCATTCCAATCTGATGGCATTTCTTGGAAAGCAGGCAATTGCCGACGTTTATCCGGGAGAGCGGCCCTACATCATCAACCGTGCGGGATATGCAGGCATCCAGAGATACGCGCAGGTATGGGGAGGAGATAACCTGACAGACTGGCGTACAGTGAAGTTCAACATCGCCACGATCGTGGGCATGGGACTTTCCGGCTGTGCCAACATGGGCTGTGACATTGGCGGGTTCGCGGGATCTGTGCCGGAGGCGGAGCTTTTGCTTCGTTGGATTCAAAGCGGTATTTTCCAGCCGCGCTTCTGCTTAAATTCGGCAAATAACGACAACACGGTGACACAGCCCTGGATGTATGAGGAGAATCGGGAATATGTGAAGGCGGCTTACGCCCAGCGATACCGGATGCTTCCGTATCTGTACAGCCTGATGTATGAGGCAAACCAGAACGGCATGCCGGCTATGCGCCCGCTGTTTTTAGAGTTCCCGGAAGATAAGAAGTGTTACAGCGATAATAATTTTGTCTTTATGTTCGGAAGGAGCGTGCTGGTTGCCAATGTGGTGGAGCCGGAGGCAAGGACAAGGACTATCTATCTGCCGTCAGGCTGCAGATGGTTCGACATGAATGACAACCTGAAGGAGTATGCGGGCGGTCAGACTATCGAGCTTCCGGTAAATCTGGGCAGCATTCCCATGTTCCTCAGGGGGAGCGCGGTTTATGTGACCAGCGAGGATGTTAAGCATATTCTGTCGGACAGGATGCGTCATGTGGATTTCCTGATCAGCGCGGATACGGACACCAGCTTTGTATTCTATGACGATGACGGACACATGGAGGACTATAAGAAGGGTGTTTACGCGAAAACCGCAGTTAATGTAACTGCCGGTAATCAGACGGTAATTCACTTTGATATCGAGGGAACCTACGAAAGCCCGTTGGAGCGGGTTACAATCCGGCTTGTCAGCAAGCAAAAAGGTGCATTCTGGGTAACGGTCGACGGCGAGCGCATCCCGCGTTATCTTGTAAGGGACGGCTGGGAGGAAGCCGGAACCGGATGGTATTACAATCTTTCCGACAGAACCATCTGGGTGAAGTATGAGATACCGGAGAAAAAATCGTATGATGTCATTGTTTCGACGGAGAAATTCGACCTGATTGGAATGGTTGAGGAATAAAGACAAGTGAAAGGTATCATTAGGAATATTATACGATAGTGGTATAAGTTCACGCCCAAAAGCCAGGTACGGGAAGACCTGGCTTTTTTGGCATTTCGGTGCTACGTAAGTATTAAGGAATCTCTCTCTTCAGATTCCTCATCCGTCCATGAGGTGCTGCTTCTTGTGGATGACGGGTCTTATGATTACCATGAGCTGAGCCTGATGGTAAGGAGCATTAATTAGAAAGAGGTGGAGAGGGAAGACCGGCTGTCATCCTGTGTTTATTGTCTGTATAATGGGGTTAAAACCCTCGCCTTCTAGGCGAAACCTTTAGGTCAACCCCATACCTCAGAGTTTAGAAAAAAGAAATTAAGAGATACTAAACTTGAGGTGAAATCATGGAAAACTATAGAAAGTCAGCACATTGTACGTATGATATCAAATATCATATGGTGTGGATAACAAAATATCGGAAGCCAGTCTTCTATAAGATAGTGATGATATAAAAGGTCCATCTTATTAGAACTGTGACCATCAAATATGTCCTCTGGAATCTTAGTTAACTTAATGAGTTCTGAAGAGCAGTTTCCTTTCGTTAGAGGCTTAAATAGGCCGCGCCATTGGGCGGATCGAACCTTGCAGATTTTATAATAAATGCCAGCAAATCGGATTGGATAACAGTCAGTCTTTCTTACTTTTTTTTCAGGTGAAGTGGGCGTTTGGTCACCTTTTTTAATCGAGAGACTGCTATCTGTCCCTGTTGTAGAAACATCACCATCTATGGTTGAACAGGGGAATACGGGGAAGTGGCTTGCGTTCGTAGAATCCAAATGAAGGCAGGCGGGTAAAATCAGCCCTTCAACACAGCGGGATTTCGGTGGCATTTGTTTCGTCTGATAAGATGGAGCCAGATGATGCGTAGGTATTATCCGATGTTCTTTCTGATGGGAGTTACAAAGTTCAAGTTTTACTGGCAACCTCTGTTATTGATAATGGTGTCAGCATTGTTGACCAGTCTGTAAGTAATCTCGTGATATCTGGATTTGAAGCGATACAGGCTATACAGCAGGTGGGAAGGATACGACTTCAAAGCCCTGAGCAGACAGTCCGTTTGTTTGTGTGCCGCTATACCGCAGAATTTTTTAATAGAAAGCGTCACTCATTTCATATGAAGAGAAATGCTTTAAGAATCCTCCAATTTGGAAATCAAGAGAGAATCATTGAATATTTGCTTGAAAATGATGGGCAGTATATACGTGATTTAGCAATAAGGAGTCTATCGGGACATTTTTATTGTAATTATTTTGCAGAATATTCACTTGAATATTATATGACTGAACTAGATGATAACATCCGGCGTTTGAAGGAGGATGAAGATGGTTACATTAAAAAGTTCTTGACATGGTTTGGATTATTTTACAATTTTCAAGAAAAGGCTGTGGTCGAGTTAAGAATGTGAAGATAAAAAGTGTCCGAGAGACCCAAAAGTGTCGGACCCTATATATTTAACAGACATAAAATTAAAAATACAAGAGGAGCCGGAACCCCGGCCGGTGAGTGTATACACGGTTCCTGATAAGTGATGATGAAAGCAGAAAACAATTTGGACATATTGCATTACGCTCTGGAAAATGGTATTATTGACCTGTCATACGTGCAAGAAAAAGTAAAAATGAACAAAAGAAAAGAGTACCTGGAAAAGCACCCTTTTACAATATGAGAAGCATTCTGCCTATATTCCCACGTACGCAGTCGAATAGGCCAGTCTGACTGGAATGCGGGCGGGAGAAATTTCAGCGCTGTTATGGGCTTGCATCACGGATTCATATATCATTGTGGATAAATCGGAAAAGTTCAACCGTATAACGAAAGAGTATTATATTGATGCGACAAAGAATGGCAAAGCGCGTATTTTTCCGATGACAAACGAAATCAGGAATCTGCTTAAACGAGTAAAGGACATTGAGGTTCAATGCGGATATGAGTCAGAGTGGTTTTTTTCAAATGAGAACTGGAGAGTGCATGCGCCAATGATATCCTCCTGTTCAAAGAACAAATGTAGACAAGTAGGAAACAGTGAAAAGGGGATTTACGCATTCCGTAGGACGGTAAACTCTAAAATGAGGTGTGAGGGGGTATCGGCTCAGTAGCGGCAGCGCTTCTCGGACATACGGAAGATGTGAATGAACGGTATTATACATACGATATTAGCGGGATTGAGGAAAAGACTGAAATCATATCGTAATGCTGAAATGCCCAATCTGGGTAGCAGGTAATCAATATATTGCAGAAAGGTAATCAAAAAAACAAAGGTTCCTGACACCGGTAAGCATCAGGAACCTTTGAATTAAAAGAAAAAATCGGAGTAACAGGATTTGAAGAATTTGCACTGTCAAAAAAGTACGTAAATACGTTGTTTTTCGAGGGTGTATTTTAATTGTCTTCAAGATTGTCTCCAATAAAAACCAACTAAAGCAGAAGGAGGAAGATAGTGCCGTATCGCTATTGTCCTGTTACTCCTGGTATGGTTAAAAATCAAATATTTGGACATCTAAATAAGTCCATGAGTATGTAGCACCATTGCATATTCACGGGCTTATTTTAGTGCGCCAAAACGTCCCTGTACAGCACTCGTATTTGAGCTAAAGAACGGAACACACAACCCATTTAAGCCCGTTCTCATTCATTCTGGTGCGTCACAGGGGCATTGTAAGGTACACGATTTGAAATGGTAATTTCATCTGACAACTAAATCTAAAAAATGGAGGTTATTGTATGTATGGAAAGGTAACAAAGTATTTTAGCGACAAGGGTTATGGATTCATACGGGGTGAGGATGTCAATACATACTTCATACACAAATCAAATCTGTATGGAGAACATATTGAATGTGGGTACTATGTGCACTTTAAAGTGTTCATTAATGACAGGAGTGATTATAATGCGAAATCTGTAATTGTTATCGAGGCTCCGGAAAGGAAGGTAAGTAATGGCAAGAAGCATAAGTAACATGAATCAACTGGCCTCTGCCCTGGCTCCGGTTATGCAGGGCATGGTTAATCAGATGGCAGATAAGGTATATGAGACATTGAATTTCTATTTACAGGACTACTATACGGGCTGGACTCCATCGAGCTATCGGAGAACTTATGATTTCCTGTATTCGGCAGTGAAGACCGAAGCGGGGATGAAAGGAAACAGGTGTGTAGCCTATGTCTATATTGATTATGATGCAATGGACAACTATGTAAATGCTACGGGGTTCCAAGTGGCTACCTGGGCGAATGAGGGATTACATGGAGGTGTATCTATAAGCCACAAACCCTATGTATGGAATAACACTGTAAAGCATACGGTTGATAATGGTTCACTGCTTAAAGGAGCAATTCAATATCTGAAGGCTAAAGGATTTAATGTGAAAGGGTAATATCGGGAGGGAAAATACATATGGAATTAAAAGACAGAGTAGTGGTTATTGATGAAAAGAATATGGCAGTATTATCATATCTTTATGGAGAGATGAATATTGATGATCTGGGAAAGGTTGTAAACAAGCATTTATGTGCTTGCCTGGATGAAATAGAGGAGGATTTGACTATGGCGAATAGAGTACCACATTGCAGCGAGTGTGAATATTTGAAGTGCGTTGCTTATATGTATAAGAATTATTACTGTGACCATGAGTATAGAACAGATGATATGGGTAAGGTTGGTGTGGATAATCCACCGGAGACAAGCCCAGCATGGTGTCCAAAGAGAGCAAAATTAAACATTATGGGAGGATTGAACAATGGCAGGTAAAGAGGATATAGTAACAAGATTGCGCATAAGTCCGGACTGACGAAGAAGGCAACTTATAAGCTTATGGAAGCATTTAAGGATGTTTTGACGGAGACATTATTGGATGGAGAGCGGTTTCACATCCATGGATTATTAACATTAAAGCCAGAATATAAGGAAGAGTGTATAAGGTATAATCCAAAGACACGGGAGAAAGTAGTGGTTCCACCACATATAAAGGTGAAAACGGTTATAGGGTCCGAATTAGAGAGAGCGTTATTTGATGTGGATAATACTCAAGAAGATTAAAGCCTACAATGATTAAGCTATTCCCAACTGGAGGGAAGTAAAATAAAGTCAGTATCAGAAGTTCAAGAATAAATCTATCGCGTAATTCTACGCATGATTCCGCAGAAAAAAATCATATAAGTATAGATATTGTCGTTCCTGGAAATGGGAATGGGATAATTGTGTTCTAAATAAAGGATATTGCACTGAGAGAGAAGTGGTCTATATATTGGGTGCTCAGTATAGGTATGAGGTTACAGAGATACAGATTAAACGTTGTCTGAATGAGATCATGGATTTATATAGATTGAAGAAGGTCAAGGTTAATAAGTTATTGAAGGCAAACTCAGTATTAATTCAGATGGATATCCCAATGTTATTATTAAAGACGTTGTGTGAGGATGACAGCAAGAGGTAATAGGGGGAGGTATATCTTATACATAGTTGCTTCACCTACCCTTTTTACCCCCTAATGTTGTCAAGCCCTAATTTAAAGGCAGTACGAGAAATCATGCTGTCTTATTTAATGCAAAGAAATAAGGAGATTTACAGAAGTTGGAAGAAACAAAAGTATGCAATAAATGTAATAGAGAACTGACAATAGATAAATTCAGACTGGTAAAGGGACAATTCCATAACCCATACTATTTAGGTCAGTGTAAAGAATGTGAGTATAAGAGCCAACGTAAGCATTTAGAAGAGAGGAATAGAATTACATTTTCTGACCATTTGGAATTACTGATAGATTTTCAATATAAGAAAATTAAACCAGAAAGAATTCTTGACTTGTCCAAGACTAAAATCATCTCACTTGGAACCGATGAAATATTTGTTAAACTTATGGATTATAAAAATGCATGGCTATCCAATTATGGCAGGGTAATTGGATATTCAGACGGTCAATATAGCCTTAAGCTTGGGAGCCATGATAAGAATGGAAATCTGTTTTACTGTCTTATGAAAGATGAGTATTCAAACGGGGGATGGAAATATAGTAAAAGCCACCTATATGCAGCAAAAGCCGTTGTCGATGAATTTATAGTAAACCCTGACAAGAGAAACAATGTGTATATATGGCATAGTGGTTTTAATAAAGAAGATAATTATTATAGGAACCTCTATCCTCTGAATAGGGAACAGTATAGGGTTGTTAAAAGTCACTTCCTTAAAACCGGAAATGATACAGAAAACTTTATCCGAAGTGTCATAAACGAAGTGAAATTTAAACCAGATGATTGGAGTAAAAAGGCTATGCAGCCTGTCATGTGCAAGGTTGGATATCGTGGGAGTGAAGACGTTAACTGCAAATCAGAAGCATATTTACGTTGGCATGATATGATGAACCGATGTTACAACGAAAAATTTCATGAAAGACAACCTCAATATAAAAATTGTACTGTATGTGAGGAATGGCACAACTTCTGCAATTATAGACTATGGTATGAAGGGAATAAATACGGAGATGAACCGTTGGATTTGGATAAGGATATTCTTTTTAAAGGTAATAATGTCTATAGCCCGGAGACTTGTGTATTAGTTCCTCATATAATCAATACACTATTTTTGAATGGCAAAAGCAATCGTGGTGAATGTCCTATAGGCGTTTTTCTAGATAGCGATAAAAGAAAATATCGCGCTTGTGTAGCGTTTGGGGGTATGAGTGTAAAACTTGGAACTTTTGATACGGCAGATGCAGCGTTTGCAAGGTATAAAGAATACAAAGAGGATTTGATTAAAGATTTTGCGGAGCAGTATAAGGGGATGATACCACACAAGGTATATGAGTCCATGATGAATTGGAAAATTGAGGTTACGGATTGATTTATAGGCATATTGGATAGTGATTATCTGGTATGCCTTTATTTAGTTCCATGGGATGATTTTAGTGTTCGCCTCAACCTGCAAGAAAAGGCAAGTTGTTCCGGTTATTGATGGATGGCTAACTAGAAAAATACTATAGACCTGAATCCGTGAAACTGGTTGTTTTGAGGCTAGGGAGTATGAAAGTTTTTCTGTAAATAGCTATCAAGCAGTAGGTCTTCTATGGTAAAATCTATTATCATAAGGAGGCC
>PPYF01506897.1_pt1 | contig 34120 bp, 24 predicted proteins | sample 1559871 | NCBI WGS metagenome assembly PPYF01 (sample SAMN08240021, study PRJNA423297) | Human gut metagenome, whole genome shotgun sequencing project.
GGAAGACGGAAGAACAGTGTTTGACGAAACGGCACAGGCTTTTTCACATCTTCATGAGATGGAAGCGCAGATCGAAAAGTTGAACAAGGAGCTTGAAACACGGACGGACTACGAGAGCGACAGTTACATGGCGCTGATCGAGGAAGTGTCCAGCTTGAGCGAGAAGTTTTATTCAATCGATGCTACTAATTATGAAGAGGATGTGGAAAAGGCATTGCTTGGATTAGGATTCACCCGAGGAGATTTCCAACGCCAGACGAGTGATTTCAGCGGTGGATGGCGAATGCGTATCGAACTCGCCAAATTGCTGTTGCAGAAACCGGATGTGCTCTTGCTCGATGAGCCGACGAATCATCTGGATATCGAATCTATTCAATGGCTGGAGGATTTTCTTATTAATAATGGAAAAGCGGTCATTGTAATTAGTCACGACCGTAAATTCGTGGATAATATTACAACACGCACCATCGAAGTGACGATGGGACGTATCTATGATTACAAGGTAAATTACTCGCAATATTTGCAGCTGCGCAAGGACCGCCGCGAACAGCAACAGAAGGCTTATGACGAGCAGCAGAAGTTTATTGCTGAAACGAAGGAGTTTATCGAACGGTTCAAGGGGACTTATTCAAAGACGTTGCAGGTGCAGAGCCGTGTCAAAATGCTGGAGAAGCTGGAATTGCTCGAAGTGGACGAGGAGGATACTTCTGCATTGCGACTGAAATTCCCGCCTTCACCCCGTTCGGGCAGTTACCCGGTCATCATGGAGGGTGTTGGAAAGACATACGGAGACAAAGTGGTATTCCGCAATGCTAATCTGACGATTGAGCGTGGTGATAAGGTAGCTTTCGTTGGTAAGAACGGTGAGGGTAAGTCTACGCTCGTGAAGTGTATCATGAAGGAGATTGAGCATGACGGTACATTGACTCTCGGACATAATGTGCAAATTGGATATTTCGCTCAAAATCAGGCTTCGCTGATGGATGAAAACCTGACGGTTTTCCAAACGATTGACGATGTAGCCAAAGGGGATATCCGGAACAAGATTCGTGATTTGCTGGGGGCGTTTATGTTTGGCGGTCCCGAGGAATCGATGAAAAAGGTCAAAGTGCTTTCGGGTGGAGAGCGTACCCGTCTGGCTATGATTAAATTATTGCTGGAACCTGTCAACCTCCTGATTTTAGATGAGCCGACGAATCATCTGGACATAAAAACGAAAGATATTCTGAAACAGGCATTGCTGGATTTTGATGGTACGCTGATCGTCGTTTCACACGACCGTGACTTCCTTGACGGGCTGGTTACCAAGGTGTATGAGTTCGGTAATCAAAAGGTGACGGAACATCTTTGCGGTATCTATGAGTTCCTCGAAAAGAAGAAAATGGATTCGTTGCAAGAACTGGAAAAGAAATAATAAATAATAAAAAGAGGGTATCGGCTACAGGCGAAATAAAAGTATTTGTATATTTGCACTTTGAAGCTCTGAAAAGCGGATAACCTCTAAAAGAAAGGATGAAAGGGAAGAAACGAATTATAGTAACTCTGCTGTTTTTTATCAACATTATTATGTTGGTGGCAGCGGTTATTCCCCATCATCATCACCCCAACGGAATGATTTGCATGAAGCAGGACTTGCCTGTAGAACAGCAATGTCCCACGCATCATCATCACCCGGGAAACGACTCATGTTGCAGCAGTCTTCGTGCCCCTCCCTACTCTGTTTTTGCGTAAAAGCGTAAATGCAAATTAGTTGCATCTGCGCTACCTTATCTTTGTAGCGTAAAAAGAAAACAGTAAAATTTAGTAGGAAAATATCATTATGAAAAAACTTATTTTCGTGGGAATCCTGGGCTTATTCGTGCTGGGATCCTGTAATAATAGTACCGTCACACACACACACGATGAACACGATCATGCCGCGGAAGGACATAATCACGAGGCAGAAGGACCCGATCATTCCCATGAAGGCGAATGTAGCGGAGAACACAATCATGAAGCAGCCGATGAATACAACGAAGCTGCCGAAGCCCACAGTGATGAAATCATTCTTCCGAAAGCGAAAGCTGAAGCAGCCGGTGTAAAGGTGAGCGTTATTGAACCTGCACCTTTCCAGCAAGTGATTAAAACCAGCGGACAGGTGCTGGCTGCTCAAGGGGATGAATCGGTTGCCGTAGCTACAGTAGCCGGCGTGGTATCTTTCCGTGGAAAAGTAACGGAAGGTATGAGCGTCGGCAGCGGCACTCCGCTAGTCACTATTTCTTCAAAGAATATCGCCGATGGTGATCCGGTGCAACGTGCCCGCATTGCCTACGAGGTATCCAAGAAGGAATACGAACGTATGAAGGAGCTTGTTAAAAACAAAATCGTATCCGACAAGGATTTTGCACAAGCGGAGCAAAGTTACGAAAACGCCCGTCTTAGTTACGAAGCTCTTTCCAAGAATCATTCGGCTATCGGCCAAAGCATTACGGCTCCTATTGCCGGATATGTGAAAAGTATTCTCGTGAAAGAAGGTGACTATGTGACAATCGGACAACCGCTGGTAAGCGTGACGCAGAACCGTCGTCTTTTCCTCCGTGCCGAAGTGTCGGAAAAGTATTACCCGTATCTCCGCACCATCAGTTCCGCCAATTTCCAGACTCCTTATAATAATCAGGTGTACGAGTTGAAAGCATTGAACGGTAAACTTCTCTCTTTCGGAAAAGCTGCCGGAGACAATTCTTTTTATGTGCCTGTCACTTTTGAGTTCGACAACAAAGGGGAAGTGATTCCCGGCTCATTTGTGGAGGTATTCCTGCTTTCTTCAGCAATGGAAAACGTGATTTCTCTTCCGCGCACCGCGCTGACAGAGGAACAAGGCATATTCTTCATATATCTGCAACTGGACGAAGAGGGTTATAAAAAACAGGAAGTAACGATAGGAGCCGACAACGGCAAAAGCGTTCAAATCCTAACTGGTGTAAAGGCTGGCGACCGTGTAGTGACCGAGGGTGCTTATCAGGTTCGACTGGCAAGCGCAAGCAATGCAATCCCGGCACACAGCCACGAACACTAAAGAGACTAGGCGTCGCAACCGTTTTTTTTTGTGCGGCGCATCTATCAAGTTATTTATAACTCTCAATTAATGAAATATCATGCTTAATAAAATTATACATTACTCCCTACACAACCGGCTGGTGGTAGTTTGTGCGGCCATCCTCCTGCTTATTGCGGGAACGTATACCGCCATGCATACGGAAGTAGACGTATTCCCCGACCTAAATGCACCTACGGTAGTAATCATGACCGAAGCGAACGGTATGGCTGCGGAAGAAGTTGAACAACTCGTTACTTTTCCTGTTGAAACTGCCGTAAACGGAGCTACGGGTGTGCGCCGTGTCCGCTCTTCCTCTACTAACGGATTTTCCGTTGTTTGGGTAGAATTTGATTGGGGAACGGATATTTATCTCGCTCGTCAGATTGTTAGTGAGAAATTAGCGGTGGTCAGCGAATCGCTGCCGGTCAATGTCGGCAAACCGACTCTTGGACCACAGTCTTCTATCTTAGGCGAAATGCTCATCGTCGGTCTGACTGCCGACTCCACTTCCATGCTCGATCTTCGCACGATTGCGGACTGGACCATCCGTCCACGCCTGCTGTCTACCGGAGGAGTGGCACAAGTGGCTGTGCTCGGAGGAGATATCAAAGAATACCAGATTCAGCTAGATCCCGAACGGATGCGTCATTACGGCATCTCGATGGGAGAAGTGATGGCTGTAACACAGGATATGAACCTAAATGCCAATGGAGGTGTGCTCTATGAATTCGGAAATGAATATATTGTACGTGGTGTACTCTCCACTTCGAAAACAGAGCAACTTGGCAAAGCGGTAGTAAAGACAGTGAATAACTTCCCTGTCACGCTGGAAGATATTGCAAACGTAACCATCGGCCCGAAGGCTCCGAAACTGGGTACTGCTTCAGAACGCGGCAAATCTGCCGTCCTGATGACTGTTACCAAGCAACCGGCTACCAGCACACTGGAACTGACGGACAAACTGGAAGCATCTCTGAAAGACCTCCAGAAAAATCTGCCGCCGGACGTAAAAGTTTCAACGGACATATTCCGTCAAAGCCGCTTTATCGAAAGCTCCATCGGCAATGTGAAAAAATCACTCTTTGAAGGAGGTATTTTCGTTGTCATCGTGCTTTTCCTGTTCCTGGCAAATGTACGTACTACGCTGATCTCATTGGTGACACTGCCTCTTTCCCTGCTCGTTTCGATCCTGACTTTACACTACATGGGGCTGACAATCAACACCATGAGTCTTGGAGGTATGGCGATAGCTATCGGTTCATTGGTAGACGACGCCATTGTCGATGTGGAAAACGTATATAAACGACTGCGGGAGAACCGCCTGAAAGCGGAAGCAGAAAGACTAAGTACGCTCGAAGTGGTATTCAATGCGTCGAAAGAGGTGCGCATGCCTATCCTTAATTCAACGTTGATTATCGTAGTCAGTTTTGTTCCGTTATTTTTCTTGAGCGGCATGGAAGGCAGAATGTTGGTTCCACTAGGTGTTGCTTTTATCGTGGCCCTGTTTGCGTCTACGATAGTTGCCCTGACACTAACTCCGGTACTCTGCTCTTATCTATTAGGAAGCAATAAGACGAACAAGGAACTGAAAGAAGCTCCTGTTGCCCGCTGGATGAAAGGGATTTATGAAAAAGCACTGACTTGGGTACTGGCACATAAACGTGTGACTCTCGGAAGTACAATCGGACTTTTTGTAGTTGCCCTCGGAGTGTTTTTCACACTTGGACGCAGCTTCCTTCCTTCGTTCAATGAAGGATCGTTTACTATCAATATCAGTTCTCTGCCAGGTATTTCGCTGGAAGAAAGCAACAAAATGGGACATCGTGCCGAAGAGTTATTGATGACAATTCCCGAAATACAAACGGTAGCCCGGAAAACGGGACGTGCTGAATTGGATGAACATGCGTTAGGAGTCAATGTTTCTGAAATAGAAGCTCCGTTCGAATTGAAAGACCGCTCGCGCAGTGAACTGGTAGCTGATGTACGTGAAAAATTAGGTACGATCACCGGAGCAAACATAGAAATCGGACAACCGATCAGCCACCGTATCGACGCAATGCTATCGGGTACGAAAGCGAATATCGCTATCAAGTTATTCGGTGACGATCTGAATAAGATGTTTTCACTCGGTAATCAAATCAAAGGAGCGATCAGTGACATTCCCGGTGTTGCCGACCTGAACGTGGAACAACAGATTGAACGTCCGCAGCTGAAAATACAGCCTAAACGGGAAATGCTGGCTAAGTTCGGTATTACTCTGCTGGAATTTTCAGAATATGTGAATGTGGCTTTGGCTGGAAAAGTAATCTCACAAGTGTATGAACAGGGGAAGAGTTTTGACCTGATTGTAAAAGTGAAGGATGATGCCCGGGATGAGATGGAGAAAATCCGTAACCTGATGGTAGACACGAACGACGGCCGAAAAGTTCCTTTGAGCTATGTAGCGGAAGTGGTATCGGCCATGGGTCCGAATACGATCAACCGCGAGAATGTGAAACGTAAAATTGTCATTTCCGCCAATGTGGCCGATCGTGATTTGCGCAGTGTCGTGAATGATATTCAGAAACGCATCGACACATCGGTACAATTACCCGAAGGTTATCATATCGAGTATGGTGGACAGTTTGAAAGCGAGCAGGCTGCCAGCCGGACATTAGCGTTGACTTCATTTATCAGTATAGTGGTTATCTTCCTGTTGTTGTATAATGAGTTCCGCAGCGTGAAAGAATCCGGGGTTATCTTGCTGAATCTTCCGCTAGCATTGATCGGTGGTGTCTTTGCCTTGGTGATTACAACAGGGGAAGTCAGCATTCCGGCTATCATCGGTTTCATTTCCTTATTCGGTATTGCGACCCGTAACGGTATGTTGCTCATCAGCCACTACAATCATTTGCAAAAGGAAGAAGGTTTGAATGTATATGATAGTGTGATTCAAGGTTCTCTCGACCGCCTGAATCCGATTTTAATGACGGCATTGTCTTCTGCACTGGCACTGATTCCATTGGCACTTGCCGGCGACTTGCCCGGTAACGAAATTCAAAGTCCGATGGCAAAAGTGATTCTAGGAGGATTATTAACGTCTACTTTTTTGAACGGTTTTATCGTTCCGATTGTTTATCTGATGATGCATCGGAAAAAGGCCCAGAAAAGCCTGTAGAGAGGGATATTTTTCCTCGGTGAGAAAACCATCGTTCCCCAGTGAGGAAACAAGTGTTTCTCGGTGAGGAACGGGTCGTTCCCCGGTGTCAAACAAATAGATGCCTTATCATAAAGTATCTATCAACAATAGCTTGTAATAAATAAAGAAATTAGAAATGAAACAAATCATGACCATAAGCGCTGCACTTCTTTTCTTAACCATAGGTGAAGTGCAAGCCCAAAACGGAATTGAACAGGTATTGAAGAATATCGAAACGAACAATAAGGAGTTGCAGGCAAACGAGCAACTGATTACCTCGCAGAAGTTGGAAGCCAAAACGGATAATAACTTGCCTGATCCTACTCTCTCTTACGCGCATCTATGGGGAGCAAAAGATAAAAGCGAAACAATCGGTGAGCTGGTTGTTTCACAAAGCTTTGATTTCCCTAGTTTATACGCCACACGTAACAAGTTAAACCGTCTGAAAGCCGGAACTCTTGACAGTCAGTCGGATGTTTTTCGTCAGGAGAAACTGTTACAGGCAAAAGAACTTTGCCTGGACATTATCATGCTTCGTCAGCAAAAGCATATTTTGGAGGAACGTCTCCGCAATGCGGAAGAACTTGCTAAAATGTACGCCAAACGTCTCCAAACAGGGGATGCAAATGCTCTCGAAACCAATAAAATCAACTTGGAACTGTTGAATGTCAAAACGGAAGCGTCTCTGAACGAAACGGCACTTCGCAATAAGCAGCAGGAACTGAATACGCTGAATGGTAATATTCCGGTGGTTTTCGAAGAAAACCAATATCCGGCTATACCGTTCCCAAGCGATTACCAAATGTTGAAATCGGAAGTCATGGCTACAGACCGTACCTTAATGGCACTAGGCAACGAGAGCCTCGTTGCCCGTAAACAGATTGCTGTCAATAAATCCCAGTGGCTGCCGAAACTGGAACTTGGCTACCGTCGGAATACAGAGACTGGTGTGCCTTTCAACGGTGTAGTGGTGGGCTTTTCCTTCCCGCTTTTCGAAAATCGGAATAAGGTGAAAATTGCTAAAGCGCAGGCACTCAACATCGACTTGCAAAAGGATAATGCTACACTGCAAGTGGAATCTGAATTGGCACAACTTTACCGGGAAGCGAAAACGCTGCATGCTTCAATGGAAGAATATAGCAAGACTTTCCAGTCTCAACAAGATTTGGCATTGCTGAAACAAGCTTTGACAGGTGGACAAATTAGTATGATCGAGTACTTCGTTGAAGTATCGGTGATCTATCAAAGTCATCAAAATTATCTGCAATTGGAAAATCAGTACCAAAAGGCAATGGCACGGATTTACAAAAGCAAGCTATAAATAGTACATAAAAACCCTTTAGGTATGGGTTACGCTGAACATACTAATTTCTATTTTTAAGTTATATAAGTATGTTTATATAATAAATTAGGCACGGATTACACAGAATTCACGGTCTTTAGTATTGCCATAACTATAAAGCAACAGTGTTAATCCGTGTAATTCGTGCCTAAATATATCTCCTCTCTTTTTCTTCAAATTCCGACTGGATATTTCAAAACAATACATTACATTTGCAACGAACATAAAATCTGAATTATGAGACCTAAACATTTCTATTTATTCATGTTATGCTGCATCCTTACGCTACTAAGTGGCTGTAAAGATGATGACGACAATCCACTGCGTTTTTACAACGGTGAATACGAAGTACCTATGGGTGGCAGACGTTACCTCGGCCTGGAAAGCGGAAATGGTGACTACTCACTTGCAGTGAAAGACACACGCATCGCAAGTGCCGGAACTGAAACTGGCTGGAGTGGAGTACCTGCCGGACGTATGATTTATGTAACCGGTATCCTCACCGGAACGACTTATCTGACAGTAACAGACAACGCCACACAAGAAACCTGCACTTTACCAATCAAGGTGGTCGATAATTACGAAAATATGGAGTTGCTACGCAGCTACTTGTCTAACTTACCCAACGGAGATGCGAATCTTCTACCCGGTATTTCCGACATTTTTCTGATTAACAACCACGCACGGGATGCTTATTTTTTCAAACAAGGAGAACAGACCGCCTTTTCATCCGGACTTGAATTAATAACCCAAGGAAGTTACAAACTGGAAAAAGAAGAAGGAGACGATAAGAAAATGACACTAACCCTCACTTTTTCGGAAGATATGGCAACACCTGTTTCCGATCATAAATTCATAATATGGGGAAACTCGTACTTATTTCATCGGTTGGATAAAAGCCTAAATCTGAACTGGAACACTCCGCCCATTGGAGAAACGCGGACATCACCTGCACCTCCTCCTTCCTACACGCTGGAAGAAATAGCTGAAGGCACAGAAATCGGAAAAGGCAGACAGCTTAGCTTTAGTCTTTCCCAACAGGAAATACCTGCGGGAATACTGCCTTAATCAGTAACGTATTCTGATAAGATGCGTATATTTTCCGGTAAGTATCCACTACGGATGCGCCATTCTTGCGGATAAAGATTATTGGCACGATTGCCGATGTTCTTCACAAATCCGAGAGGAATATGCCGATAAGTAAGCAAAACATATCCACGAGGGGCTGTTACCGGTAAGGTAATGGCCTCTTTTCGTAAATATGTGATGGCCTGTTCATAACTTATTTCTTCCGTAGCGAATGCTTCCCGGCATAAAAGTGAGGTACACATTGCCAACGCATGGTTAGGGATCAAATCCTTTCCTTTCACCTCGCCTATCTCAATCCCTGCCGACACGATTTTCAGGCTTTGCTTCATCATCGTCAATTCATTAGTGTAGTACTGCGAAAAAGCCCGGATATTTGTTCCTTCCGCCAATAAAAAATACTTGTCCGAATTTTCATCATTCAACCAGCTTTTAGCCATATTCAGATGTTCTTTCGATACAGGAGCAGATGCTGCTGCTCCTTTCTTATCCTTCTTCTTGAAAACTTTCTCTTTCGCGAAAGAAGATACCGGAATCTCTTCTTCCGTCTCCGGCTTACGAAAAGCCACCAGAAAAAAGCCTTCACCTTTCGTCTTATGAGGGAAAAAATGATAAACGGGAATAGAAGATTTAGAATGATCCCCTTTATCTGACAAAAGATCTCCTGTTATATTCCAATTCTCCTGCACCTGCACAGTTAATGGTTCGCCCCCATACTCTTGTTGAATCCAACGTGCATTCTCTTCATCCTCTTTTGTATTAAATGTACACGTACTATATATAAGAATACCTCCGGGCTTCAACGCATCCCAGATATCTGCAATAATCCGTCGCTGGCGCTGCCAACAGATTTCCACATTCTCGGGGCTCCACTCTTCCACAGCTACCGGGTCTTTACGGAACATACCTTCACCGGAACAGGGAACATCTGTAAGAATCACATCAAAGAAAGAGAGTAAAGCCGAAAAATCTGCCGGATCATTATTGGTCACTACCACATCCGGATGTCCCCACTTCGTCAGGTTTTCAGCAAGAATCTGCGAACGATTCCGGATTACCTCATTGGCTACCAACAGGCTCCCTTCGGGAAGTACACTACGGGCATGAGTCGATTTTCCACCGGGAGCCGCACAAAGATCCAACATCTTCACCGGTCCCGTGATATATTGCCGGAGTACCTGCTCCACAAACATGGAAGAAGCTTCCTGAACATAATAACAGCCTGCATGGAATAAGGGATCGAACGTGAAAGTGAGACGCTCCTCCAAATAGAATCCTTCGGAAGACCAAGGTACTTTATCCGATAAAGAATGATTGATTTTCAATTGATTCAACCGGATGCTAACCGGTGGTTCCTGTTGGAGGGCAACAGCCAGTTTGTCGTATTCTTCATCGCCCAATAGAGCGCGGGTGTAGTCTATAAAAGAAGCAGGTAATTCCATCTTTCGTTTATTAATTTCCGCAAATATCAAAAATATTTCGTCTCTTTGCAACTTTCTATGATATTAACTACGTCTAACAGATAAAGAAATAAATTAAAAAACTATTGATATGAAAAATTTTCTATTAGCATTGATGGTTGTACTGACCACTTGCACACTGGCTGTTGCCCAGACCACCGTTGTTCGTGATTCCATCGGGAAAGTAAAAGTAACTGTGACCAAAGACAATAAAGCAAATACGAACAATACTGCTGTCACAGTGATTGGTGTAGACACAGCAGATGCTGATTCTGCAGACGTAAATGCAAACTCAAGTAATGTTAGCACCACTCATGGCAAAGCCAGCTTCACATTCGATTCGGATGACAGCGATTTCCCCTTCCACAATGTTAGTGCCGGCGGAGGTATTCTGGTAGCAATCATTGCAATCATTGCTGTATTCGGATTTCCGGTATTCATTCTATTTGTAATCTTCTTCTTCCGTTATAAAAACCGGAAAGCACGTTATCGCCTTGCCGAACAGGCACTTGCTGCCGGCCAACCGCTTCCGGCAGAGTTTATCCGCGAAAACAAAACAGTCGATTCGCGTTCACAAGGCATCAAGAACACCTTTACGGGTATCGGTCTTTTCATCTTCCTCTGGGCAATCACCGGCGAATTCGGAATTGGAGCTATCGGCTTACTCGTTACATTCATGGGTATCGGACAATGGATTATCGGTAGTAAACAACAGACTCAAGACGCAAATGCTACCCGGATGTATACGGGTAATAAGGATGAAAAAAAGAACCCGAATAACGTTAGAACCGATAGTTTCGAAATCATCCCTTCCGAATCCGAAGAGAAAGACAAAGGAGTAAACGAAGAAAAGAACGACGAGAATAAATGAGCCAACTCAATGATATATCGTTAGTCGCACAGGTCGTGGTGTTCAAGAACACCAGGGCCTTTGACCAGTTGGTGAAGGAGTATCAGTCGCCCATCCGGCGATTCTTCCTGAACCTGACTTGCGGCGACAGCGAATTGAGTGACGACCTTGCGCAAGATACATTTATCAAAGCGTATACGAACATTGCCTCTTTCCGGAACTTGTCAAGTTTCTCTACGTGGCTGTATCGTATTGCTTATAATGTTTTTTATGATTATATTCGCAGCCGGAAAGAGACAGCCGACTTGGATACAAGAGAAATAGACGCCATCAACAGCACCGAACAGGAGAATATCGGGCAAAAAATGGATGTCTACCAGTCACTCAAAATGCTTAAAGAAGTGGAAAGAACCTGCATCACGTTGTTCTACATGGAGGACATTAGTATCGACAAAATTGCAGGGATTGTAGGAGTACCGTCAGGGACAGTGAAAAGCCATCTGTCACGCGGGAAAGAAAAATTAGCAACGTATTTAAAACAAAACGGTTATGACAGAAATAGACAATGATAAGCTCTTGCGCGATTTCTTCGCAGAAAACAAGCAGGAAATAGCAGATAACGGATTCAGTCGCCGTGTCATGCACCACTTACCCGATCGTAGTAATCGCCTGGCTCGTATCTGGAGCGCTTTCGTGCATAAACAAAATAGATACAGATTAAAAGTCCGAAGTATAAGTTCCCCGGACTTTTATATTCTTGAGTTAAATAATTCTTTATCCCTCTTTTTGTGTTAAACAATAATAAATCTACCCTTCACTCCAAGTAAGCCCAAACATAGATGTTGTATATTTGTTGCTCTGTAAACTAAAATAGAGAGAAGAGTTTTGAAGTTACGTATATTTATTTTATTTCTGTTCCTGCCTTTATTACATGTTCAGGCAGATGTCATCGACAGTCTGATGACGCAGCCCAGAGACTCAATCGGACTAACAAGTGATTCCCTAGTATTGCATTTCTTGGAAGAATCGGGAATCCCTATATCTGATAATAATAAAGTAAAACTGCTAAAAAGCGGGCGGGAGAAATTTATCGATTTATTTGAGGCCATCCGGGAAGCTAAACACCATGTTCATCTGGAATATTTCAACTTCCGAAATGACTCCATTGCCAATACTTTATTCACTTTGTTAGCCGAAAAAGTGAAGGAAGGAGTTGAAGTACGAGCTATGTTTGATGCTTTCGGAAACTGGTCGAACAATAAACCGCTTAAAAAGAGACATCTCAAAAAAATACGTGAACAAGGAATCGAAATCGTAAAGTTTGACCCGTTCACCTTCCCTTATATCAATCACGCCGCTCACCGGGATCATCGTAAAATAGCTGTTATCGATGGAAAAGTAGCATATACAGGCGGAATGAATATCGCGGATTATTATATCAACGGACTACCCAAAATCGGAACCTGGCGTGATATGCACATGCGTATCGAAGGAGATGCCGTCAATGATTTGCAGGAGATTTTCCTGACTATCTGGAACAAAGAGACTAAACAGAATATAGGAGGAGAAGCTTATTTTCCTCAACATCAGGAACAGACAGACAGCACGAATATCGTTGTAGCAATTGTAGACCGTACTCCGAAAAAGAATAGCCGTATGTTGAGTCATGCCTATGCCATGAGCATTTACTCGGCACAAAAGAATGTTCATATTGTTAATCCTTATTTTGTACCGACCTCTTCCATCAAAAAGGCATTGAACCGTACAATCGACCGGGGAGTAGATGTAACAATCATGGTTTCCTCCGCTTCCGATATCCCGTTTACTCCGGATGCTGCACTTTACAAGTTACATAAACTAATGAAAAGAGGAGCTACTGTCTATATGTACAACGGAGGATTCCACCATTCAAAAATAATGATGGTAGACGACTTGTTCTGTACAGTCGGTACTGCCAACCTGAACAGCCGCAGTCTACGATATGACTACGAAACCAACGCTTTCATTTTTGATAAAAAAACAACCGGTGAATTGAATAATATGTTTCGAAATGATATCGAGCATTGCACCGAACTGACACCGGAATTTTGGAAAAAGCGTTCTCCATGGAAGAAGTTCGTCGGCTGGTTTGCTAATTTATTCACTCCATTTTTGTAATTTTGTACGGAAAATCATTTTCACCACAGATTATGCAACTTATTCATTATGAAACAATATCTGGATTTACTCAATCGTGTACTTACCGAAGGCACGAAAAAAGATGATCGTACCGGAACCGGAACAATCAGTATCTTCGGTCATCAAATGCGTTTTAACCTTGATGAAGGCTTCCCGTGCCTGACAACCAAAAAACTGCATCTGAAATCAATCATATACGAATTGCTTTGGTTTCTGCAGGGAGATACAAATGTGAAATACCTTCAGGAACATGGAGTACGTATTTGGAACGAATGGGCGGATGAAAATGGTGACCTAGGGCATATCTATGGCTACCAATGGCGTTCATGGCCTGACTATAACGGTGGATTTATCGACCAGATCAGTGAAGTGGTGGAAACAATCAAACATAATCCGGATTCACGCCGTATCATTGTAAGTGCTTGGAATGTAGCAGATTTGAATAATATGAATTTGCCTCCCTGCCATGCTTTTTTTCAGTTTTATGTAGCAGACGGACGATTGAGTCTGCAACTGTATCAACGCAGTGCTGATATTTTTCTTGGTGTTCCTTTTAATATTGCTTCATACGCATTATTGCTGCAAATGATGGCACAAGTGACGGGATTGAAAGCCGGAGATTTTGTCCACACCTTTGGTGATGCGCATATCTACCTGAACCATTTGGAACAAGTGAAGCTCCAATTATCACGCGAACCTCGCCCATTGCCACAAATGAGAATCAATCCGGACGTGAAAAGCATCTTCGATTTTAAATTTGAGGACTTCGAGTTAGTAAACTATGATCCGCATCCGCATATTGCAGGAGCAGTAGCCGTGTAAAAAAGATGAGTAAAGTATCAATCATTGCTGCCGTAGACCGCCGCATGGCTATAGGCTTCGAGAATAAACTTCTTTTCTGGTTACCGAATGATTTGAAACGTTTCAAAGCATTAACTACCGGAAACACTATACTTATGGGACGCAAAACTTTCGAGTCATTACCGAAAGGCGCATTGCCCAATCGCAGAAATATCGTTTTATCTTCCAATCCGGATATAGTATGTCCCGGTGCGGAAGTTTTTCCTTCACTCGAAGCAGCTTTGAAAAGTTGTCGGGAGGATGAACACATTTATATTATAGGAGGGGCAAGCATTTATCAGCAGGCTATTTCTTTCGCTGACGAACTTTGCCTGACAGAGATAAACAGTACGGCTTCCGAAGCGGACGCCTATTTTCCGGAAGTATCCCAGGAGCTGTGGCAAGAGAAAAGCAGAGAAGCTCATCCTGCGGATGAGAAACATCTCTGCTCCTATGCTTTTGTTGATTACGTGAGAAAATAATGATTAATCTTCATCTTCTATGTCGACCATAATCGGCATTTGCCGCTTAATGGCTTCATGGAAGGAGATTAATGTTTCGGTACGTGCCAAGCCCAATGGTTGCAACTTATCGTGAATAATACTCAATAAGTGGTGGTTATTCTTTGCGTAGATTTTGATAAACATATCGTATTTTCCGGTAGTGAAATGGCATTCCACCACTTCGGGAATAGCTTCTAACGCTTTTGTTACCGAATCAAAGGATTCGGGGTCTTTTAGATATATACCAATATAAGCGCAAGTCTCATATCCGATTTTCTCGGGGTCGATGACATACTCCGAACCTTTTAATATTCCTAGATTAGTAAGCTTCTGAATACGCTGATGGATCGCAGCGCCGGAAACATTACATGCTCTTGCCACTTCCAAAAAAGGAATACGCGCATTCCCTGCAATCAGTTTCAGAATTTGCTCATCTAAAGCATCTAATTGATGATGTCCCATTTTTGAATCAAATTGTTTTTATCAATGAATCTTTTATGCAAAGTTAGCGATTTTTCGACAACAAATACTATAATCTATTACTTTTATTTGCAGAAAGCGAATAAGTCAACAATAGTTCGTACCTTTGCGAAAAACATAAATATACTATTTATATGAAACATATTTGCTGTATCATTCTGTGTTTCTGTACTTCTATAGGAAGTTACGCACAGAATTTTGCTGATTATTTTCAGAACAAAACATTGCGAGTGGATTATATTTTTACCGGGGATGCTACACAACAGGCTATTTATCTGGATGAGCTATCACAACTTCCTACCTGGGCAGGACGTCAACATCATCTTTCGGAACTTCCACTGGAAGGTAACGGACAAATTATTGTGAAAGACCTTGCCAGTAAACAGTGTATCTACCAAACTTCATTCTCTTCTTTATTTCAAGAATGGCTGTCAACAGACGAAGCCAAAGAAACAGCCAAAGGATTTGAGAATACCTTTCTTCTTCCCTATCCTAAACAGCCTGTGGAAGTAGAAGTTACTTTGTATTCTCCACGAAAGAAAACAATGGCTACTTACAAACATATCGTGCGCCCGGATGACATATTGATTCATAAACGGGGAGTATCACATATTACTCCACATCGGTATATGCTGCAAAGTGGCAATGAAAAAGCCTGCATAGATGTTGCTATCCTGGCAGAAGGGTATACAGAAAAAGAAATGGATGTATTCTATCAGGATGCACAACGCACCTGCGAAAGTTTATTTTCTTACGAGCCGTTCCGCTCCATGAAGAGTAAATTTAATATTGTTGCCGTAGCCAGTCCTTCTACAGACAGCGGCGTCAGTGTTCCTCGCGAAAACCAGTGGAAGCAAACAGCAGTTCATTCTCATTTTGATACCTTTTACTCGGACCGTTATCTGACTACCAGCCGGGTAAAGTCTGTCCATAATGCATTGGCAGGCATCCCCTACGAACATATCATTATCCTCGCTAACACAGATGTATATGGCGGAGGAGGAATATACAATTCTTATACGCTGACCACGGCTCATCACCCTATGTTCAAACCGGTGGTAGTACACGAATTCGGACACAGTTTCGGAGGATTAGCCGACGAATATTTCTATGATAATGATGTGATGACAGATACTTATCCGCTGGATGTCGAACCGTGGGAACAGAATATTTCAACACGGGTGAACTTCGCTTCCAAATGGAAAGATATGCTTCCGTCAGGTGCTCCGATCCCTACCCCTATTGCTGAAAAGAAGAAATATCCGGTGGGAGTATATGAAGGAGGCGGCTATTCAGCCAAAGGTATTTATCGCCCTGCCTACGACTGTCGCATGAAAACAAACGAATATCCGGAGTTTTGTCCGGTCTGTCAACGTGCCATCCGCCGAATGATTGAGTTTTATGTTCCTTAATCAAATACAATCATTGATGACAGCCTATTGTGAATATTCAACAAAAAATAAAACCAGATACAATTATATTATTATCAAACTTAAAACCCAAACCTCATGATTAGACTTCAACCAATTAGTACGTCGGATTTACAACATTACAAATTCATGGAAGAGCTTCTAATTGATTCGTTTCCACCGGAAGAATACCGTCAGTTGGAACAACTACGCGAGTACACTGATCGTACAGGCAACTTTCACAATAACATCATCTTTGATGATGAGCTGCCAGTTGGCTTCATTACCTATTGGGATTTTGACAGTTTCTACTATGTAGAACACTTTGCAACCAATCCTGCTCTACGAAATGGAGGTTATGGAAAACGTACACTGGAATATTTGTGCAATTATTTAAAACACCCGATTGTATTGGAAGTAGAACGTCCGGTAGAGGAAATGGCAAAACGACGTATCAGTTTTTATCAACGTCAAGGCTTTACACTGTGGAAAAAAGACTATTACCAGCCTCCTTACAAGCCCGGAGACGATTTTCTCCCCATGTATTTAATGATACACGGAGAATTGGATTGTGAAAAAGATTTTGAAACAATCAAAAAGAGAATACATAAAGAAGTATATGGAGTAAAAGACAATTAAAAAAGAATCCCGATAGTTCCAATGACTACCGGGATTTTTTATATCATACCATTATAGTGCTGTAATTAAGTCCAACCGTTACTGTATTTAAAACGATAACGAATATCAAATACCCTGCCATTCATCTGATAATATCTCTCGAACTCTTTTTTATCCGGATCTCCTAAAATCTCCCCTAAATTTGCAGTTTTTAAAGAGAGAACAAAGAATTTTCCGTTGGATAACCCGACTCCCAGTTGATTACCTTGTGAAGTTTCCGCATTTAAAGCTGTAACTTCCGCATCAAATGTTTTCAATTTTATCGGTTCATCTCTGTCTATCGTTGTACGGTCAACATAATAAAGATCGTTCCCTTTACCTATCAATAAATAGGTTCTATTATTAATATAAGGTGCTGTATAAATTACAGCTCCTTCTAACAAATTACCAAAACTAATTGGCTTGTTAATGGATGGAACAGCCGTTATCTGATTGCTAGTAGAAGCCTTGTTGACAGAATATTCCTGATACAAATACTCACTTCCCTTTTTCAGAATCAAAGTCATCACATACGTACCGTCAGTCAGTCCAGTAGTTTTTGGACGGGCATAACCCAGATACACAACTTCATAATCTAACAGATCATGCAACTTCGGCACATCATAAAAGCCATTCTTATCATAGTCTTCTTGCTTTACTGTAAATTGAAGCACTTTACCTGCGGACTGCTTGTCATAATCCATTAGAGCCAAAATACGTTGGTGCTGTCCCTTTTCACCTTCTATAAACGCCATATTCAAGGCTCGCATTTCTGGTATAATCAGAAATCTATCCACTTTTACCTCTTTATTTTCGAAAGTCAATGGTGTTGACAGGAATTTGCCTGTATGAAAAGCTTTCTCCGATAACTTTTTACGCGTGTATGCTTTTCCATCCTGATCTACTACGACGGTCAACCATTTTAATTCTGCAATCTGTTTTACTTTCAGATTATTTGTGAAACTGGGTTCCAGGAAAGCATCCGGCAGAACAAGGTCTTTAGTAAAAGCAGCACCTTCCAAATCCACACACTTATCAGCTTTCGGATTCACAATCCAGACAGAAGAAGGATTGCTACTTGAACCTCCCGAACGGAAATGTTCCAGTAGCCCCAATGTTTCCTTAGGAAGGGTTTCTCTATTTTGTTCTTGATAAACTTTTAGATGTTCCTCATAAATCTGCGAATCAGTACCCGTTGCAGTCATAAAGTTCAGATAAGAGGCTTGTTCATCTTTCGATAACACCAACCAACCATATAAGTTGTATTTCTGCGTAAAGTCCATCGCTGTACGACCGATGTATGTAAGACCGGTCTTCGGGTTAGTTACACGCAACTGACATTCCACCTGGCTTGCTATTTTCTCTACGGTAAACTCCAATACCCGTTTGTCAGAGACAAACTCACCATTCAATGTCCAGTTATATTCTAATTCTGATTCTGCAATTTCGCGTGTAGCAAAAGTAAGAGTCGGTTCCAATTTGGCTACATTTCCTACAACATAGGTATATTTAGCCCCTCCTAAATCAACTGTTATCTCATTTACATCCTCATAATCATAGTTTCCTTTGTCGCTATAGCAGCTTCCCAAAACCATTATCAGAGACAATAACAGCAGAACATAAATATTCTTTCTCATATTCAAATTCATTTTACTCATTAATAAACCGGAATATCAATATCCAATCCGTTTTCTTCAATATATTCCTTGAAGTCTAATGCATATTTTCTAATCAAGGTTTCATCTACACCTGTCAGGTCGTTGACTCCCGTACATTTGATAAACTCATCAAGTTTATAAGCATCATACGCACCCAAGTAACTTTCAACTGTACTATCCCACCATAAAGGTTTGCTAGCTATATCATTAAAGTTTATTGTGATACTTCGCTGACCAACAAAGCCCGGCTGGAAGTTCTCATTTTCCTTAATGCCAAACACTAAGGTTACTTCTTTATCCTTCAATATATCATTCGGATTCTTTAAAGTCACTGTTATCTGATCTGTAGCAGTTCCCTGATGAAAAACCGGATGAAGATTCAATTCATACATATCCGGAGTAGCAGTTGTCTTTTCCGTATCAATATATAATTCAAAAGTTTTATCCTCTGTCAACAAGTCTCCCATCAGATTCACCTCAAATTCCAATGAATGAGTGGTAAGTCCGGGATAGTAAGAAAAAGAAAAGCTCTGTGATGCGGTTTCTTTCTGTGTAAAATAGACATACGATCCCAAATCGTATCTGCCTATCTGGTCTTTCTCACATGCAGTCAGCACCAAGACCATTGCAGTCAAAAATAAATATATCTTTTTCATCTTCTATTTATCTATATAATTAGTAAACCATCTCATTATCCGGCAATGGGAATATAAAATTGGCTTTTGAGTTAGGAAGTATATTGTATCTCTTATAAAAATAGTACAACTGACCTTCACCAAGAAATTCTTTACGGGCATCTTTCAGAACCGCTATCTTATATTCCGCCAAAGTAGAAATATAAGAGAAAATTCCGGCTGTGCATCCACGCGCCTGTGCTACCGTTTCCAGTTCTGCCGTTCCGGCTACCGGATCTGTTTCTGCTAAATATTCACCACGTATATAGTGCATTTCGCTCAAACGGATGACAGGAATAATACGTTTATCAAGATCTGTGTAAGATGCATCATCCATATATTTCTTAGAGATCACACAATACCAGTCATAGTCGCTATGAATTTCCATCATACCACCAGTCTCATTCCAGCGTCTGTCATTAGCATTTTCATCGAGAATCTCTGTATAATCGTCATAGTCAATAGAAACCATTCCACCATCTTCATCCCTATTATCCCATGCTTTGAAGAGTTCTACTTCCTTTGAATTTGAAAGAGCAAATATTAAATCGTCCTTCATTTTAGGATTCGTATTAAAGCTGGCATTGGCAGTAAAGGTAAACATCTTTTCTCCATTATCATCTGTGTAATTTATCACTTCCGATGCTGCATCATAAGCTTTCTTCGACTCTCCTGCATAAGAGAATACGCGAGCCTGCAAAGCAGTGATAGCAATATAACTCATACGAAAACCACGACTGGCATAAAACATGTCAGTTACCAAATCACCGCCTTCAAAGCGATAAGCTTTGGTCATCAACAACTTATAACCTTCCTGGTTGTCATAGGTCTGCACTAAACCACGTGCCTCTTCCAAATCTTTCTCTATTTTAGCCAGTACTTCTTTCACTGTCAGGTAGGGTTCTGATACAGAAGGGAAAGTCGCATAATAAGGAACATATTTCTTTCCATCATCTGCTGCGACACTGGGAGCAAACAAACGAAGAACCTCAAAGTGTAACATCGCTCTTAACGCCAATGCTTCTCCGTGAATCAGATCCTGTTCGAGCGTTTTACCCTGAAAAATAGAAGGATCGGCAGCTTCGATGTTTTTAATCAACTCATTACAGTTGGCTATCGCATTGTAAGCGGTAGACCAGATGCTCTGAATAACCGGTTCCAGTGTTTTATCCGTATACTTATACTGGCAGGCCTGCCAATACTTGGAGTCCGTGCTTCCCAAATTAGATTTGGTATATTGCTGTCCCAATACGTCAGCCATTCCCCATGTCAGTTCTTCTCCCCAAAGATTCTGGCTGGACATCTGCTTGTAAATACCATTCAAAGCAATGCGGTAGCCACTTCCAGAGTTAAACAGATCTTCTCCATCAACCTGATTATTAGGACTTACATCCAACCAATCGGAACAGGAACAAAACGTCAATGACGTACATAAAACTAATATAACATTCTTAATTTTCATATACTTCCTTTTATTTAATAATTGTCACGACCCACTTAGAAACTTGCATTCACTGTAAAATTGACACTTCGAGAGTAAGGATAACTCAAGCCGCGTTCTTGTTTCACTGTACAGAAACGGGCAAGGTCATTAGCACCTATTTCCAGACGAAGCATACTCAATCCCAATTTCTTGATTTGTTCTGCACCGAAAGTATAACCTAATGTGATTGAATTCAATGACAACAAGTTGTAGTCTTCAATGAAACGAGTCGATGATTTAGTTATCTCAATACTGTTCTTGCCATTATATAATGCTTTAAAACGAGCATTGTCTCCCGGCTCTTTCCAACGGTCGGAAAGGACACGTTTATCTACGTTAGAGTTGTAGATATCAGCATTTTCAACCTTGGATACCAATGTCGAATTATATCGCTGACCGCCATATTCATACATGAATGTAGTGTACAAACTGAATTTCTTCCAGGAGAAGTTGAAACCAAATGTTCCCTGAATATCCGGCTCGGTATCACCACAACTAATCATATCAGCTGAATCCCACTTAGTAGTCAATGTTCCGTCGCGCTTTTCAAAGATTTCTTTTCCTGTAGCCGGATCGATACCATGAGATTTCACAGCGGAGATAGCCGTAGTAGAAACACCTTCTTCGTATTTACGGAAAGGTTTCGCTGCATCAGCATCGTAGTTACCGAGTTCTGCATATTTCTGATCGACCAGATCGTTGTAAGCTTTCAGACTATTAGAAATCTTCACTAATTTATTCTCATTATGGCCCAAGTTGGCAAATAATGAAAGCTGCATATCACGTCTACGAATGATATTGCTGCGTACATTTAATTCATATCCGCGGTTCTGCATCTCGCCAACATTGTCTTTATAAGAAGTGAAACCGGTAGAACTGGGAATAGTCACATCATTCACCAAGTCTACAGTGCGTTTGTTATAGTAAGCAAACGAAATATAGAACAAGCGTTTTAACAAACCCAACTCAAATCCAAAATCTGTCTGGTAAGTAGTTTCCCAACCCAGATTCACATTACCCATCGCTATCATATTGGCACCCATTCCGGTTTCATACCATTCATCACCATTAATCTCATAAACGGTTTTTGCCGCAAAAGGCTCAAAGTTTACTTTACCGGAAGAACCATAAGTTCCACGAATTTTAAATTCATCAATAAAACTCAACTTCTTTATAAACTCATAGTTATGCAAAGCAAGTCCCAGACCAAACGACCAGAATAAAGCGGTTTTATTATCTGAACCAAATTCAGAAGAACCATCGCTACGAACCGAAGCATCAAGCAAATAAATGTTCTGATAACTATAGTTTAAAGTAGCCAACGCACCGAATAGTCGTGATTTAGTATCGCTCCAATCCGGTTTTTCGTAGATCTTTTGTGCATAGTTAGGAGAATCGAAGTCGCCGGAGGGGAAACCCATATAACGTGCCGAAGTACTTGTGCCACTCGAAGAGGTGGCATTAATACCTACCGACAGATTGATATTGTGTTCCTTAATAGTCCGGTTATACGCAAGGAAAGCATTCATATCCCAAGACAAGGAGTTACCACTGCTGGTAGTCAATTCACCGGATATTTTATTCGTACTGCTCAATGCATCTGTATTCTTTGCAGACAACGGATCCAGGAAACGACGAGATTCTGAATAACTTTTAGTTAATGCAAACTGTCCTTTAATTTGCCAGTGATCATTAATATACCAGTTGGCAGACAAGTTATCAATGAATTCATCCGCATTAGAACGATCATAACTTTTCAATGTAGCCTCATACAAAGGATTGGCCAGATTGTCCATACCCAAATTGTGCCATTCGGTTGTTTTTGTCACATAATCACCATCATCATCACGGAAAGTATCATACGGCAGTTTAGTTGTATAATCCGAGAAACTTCCATAAGGTGATTCTTTAGAACGTGTTGACGAATAAGAAACATAGTTACGCACCTGCAAACGACCGATACGGTAATCTAAAGCCAAACCTCCACCTGTACGGTCACGATAAGAGCCTCTCATCACACCATCAGATTTGTTATAGCTCAAATCCACAGAGAAACGCAGATTTTCCGTACCTCCGGTCAAAGACAAACTATGCTTATGATTGAATACAGAATGAACCGGTTGCGAAATCCAGTCCGTATCAACACCCCGTTTTACATTTTGCAATTTACCGTAGTATTCTCTGTCGAGCGTATATTGCTCACCGGCATCCTTGCCAATATAGAAGCCGGCCAACCGTTCAGTTTCCAGTTTTTCAGAGGCATTCATCAGATTATAATCAGATAAGTCCGGCATTTGCAAAGTTCCGGTCATGCTATAATCGATCTGCAACTTGCCCGGTTTGGGAGGAACAGTAGTGATAACGACGATACCGTTTGCTGCACGTGAACCATACATGGCTGTTGCAGCCGCATCCTTCAAAATTGTGATATTCTCGATACGGTTAGGGTCAAGGTCATACAATTTAGTAGCTGAAACTTCAAAACCATCCATGATGAACAACGGGAGGTTCGGATTATTCTGCAAGTTGGATTTAGAAACAGTTTCCGAATCCAACTCTTTGATACCTATACCTGAACGACCACGGATATAAAGTTCCGGAATAGCATTCGGGTCTGATCCCCACTGGCTATTTTCCTGAATACGGAAAGATGGATCAAATGCCTGCAAAGCAGAGAATACATTCGTCTTAGAAACTTTCAACAGATCTTCTTTCTTGATCTGCACACTGTTACCCGTAAAACTCTTCTTATTAATGTTAGAGTAACCGGTAATTACCACCTCATCAGTCATCACAGCATCTTCTTTCAGCTTAATAACACGCGCCTTATCTTTAGACGCATCGTCTCCCAAACTGATTTCCTCTGTCACCATTCCTATATAGGAAACAATAATCACCGGATGCTTACGAACGGGATAAAAAAGTTTAAACTCTCCGTTAACATCCGTAGTAGTACCAAAATCGGTACCCTTCAAACGAATAGTCACTCCAATCAGTTGGAGTCCTTCCTGATCGACCACTTTTCCAAAAACAGCGCGGTACCCTGATGGTACTTCACTGTTTTCAACCTTTGTTTTTTGTACTTGCTGCTTGTTATCTTTCTGTTGAGCTACCACCGTAACTACCGACAAAAGATATAACAAGGAAAAAAGAAATACTTTTTTCATAATTCGTGTTGTATATTCTATTTATGCAAAATAATGTATGTGATTTATTTAAATTTTAGGGGCATCTTTCCAGGAACGAGTCATCAAGAACAATAGATATTTATAGTGGGCACGCGTTTGTTCATCCCCAGTCATTTGTTGTTTCTTGATTAACTCCGCCAATTTCTGATAAGTACCGTACCATAAATGATTCTGATTATCCGTTGCTATATTATACATGACAGCACGAGAGCCGTAACCCTGTTCCTCTATTGCGCTTTCAGCCTCTTCATCTTCCTCTTCGTCCAAAGCTCCTACTTTGTCTGTGTTATCATCCGACAAATAGTATTGTCCGAACCATCTCTTCTGACCATTTATATCTACACTGTTGCGCACATTCGATAAGAATTCAGCCTGCATAATACGTTCGGGTTCCGTCAACGAACGTCCCTCCATTGTCGGACGCCATACTAATTCATATAAATCGTCGATATATTCTTTCGGACTATAAGAAGACGGATCACGATAGTACGTCAACGAAACACGCTTAGTCTGATATAAGTCTGTAATCACATTCTTTTCCTTTACTACATAATTCTTCAGAATCTTACGGGCCTGTGAACCGGAGAATGAAAGTTTCTTAATGACGTCTTCATCATCAATCCATTCCAAATCCTTCAGTTGAGTAAACAGAAAATCTAAAGAAGCTCTTTGCAAATCCTTGGGTACTGCGGTAAGAGTTGCGTTAGCGTCACCAACAAAGTGCTCATTCAAATAGAATGAACCGATATTACGATATACATTAAACAAATATCCTCTCAATTGCTGTACGATAAACGGAAATACCATATTACGATAATCATAATTCTTATCTTCCGCATCCATCCATTCATGCATATGAGCTACAATGTAACGCAAATTATTAATACCGTATGTACTGGCTTTAATCGCATCGTTTCCTAAATCAAAAGAAAGAGCCGATGGATCGAATGTAGTCAGCAAATACTGTTTGGTTCCAAAACGATACATCGGATCACCGCTTTTCTCACTAATCCACTGGCGTACTACCTTATTCTCTTCCTGTGCAGTTTGTGCTTCTAAAATAGGTTTGTAGGCTACTTTAATAGCATAGTAGTCATACACTCCCAATTTAGGAGAAAGCATCACTCCTTTATCACCCGGTTGAGCCACATAGTTGAAACCTACTTCATCCATCACAGAGGCAGTTATTCCATATTTCTGCGTATAAGAAGCCGACCGTAAAGAATCCGTCGGTATAGCAAAAGAACCTGCCATATTCTCTATCAATCCTAAAGCAAAACCCACTTCCCGGCGAACGGCACAACGAAGCGTTTCACTCATCAAATCATCCGGCAAACGAAGATGACGCGCATCCGGATCAACCTGGGAAGTCTGTACAAAACGCTGGATATTATTCCACTTCAGCAAATCATGATAAAGATATAAAGAAGCATTCATGATTTCCCCGGTACGAGGATCAGCAAATGATGCATCTTTCATAGTCGTCACCACTCCGGTAGGAACATAACGAATCGTACTGTACTTTAAATTGTCAGGATCAAAATCCGGATCATCTTTCGGGAAATCCTTCACCTGGATAGCATCTTTGAAACCGATAGCCTCGAAAGCCTTATTCCAGTCATTTACTCCTGCTTTTACAGCTGCTCTCCAACTTACCGGGAAGTTTGGATCCATATAAAAGACAATCGGCTTTTTCGGTTCTGTCAGTTCACCACGTTTGTACTTATCAACATCCGACACCTCCAGATTCCAACGTTTCATCCGGTGTTCCATTCTGGAACCATCAACCTCCGTACCCATATTTTCCATGGCTACAGTACCTATGCCTATTCGAGGATCGGCTAAACGCGGACGCATCTGCGGTTTTTCAGGAAGCAATAATAAAGTACGGTTTACCGTTATGCTAACAGGTTCATCCACACTTACAAGTTGTCCACCTACGCTTAAATTCATCAAGTAAGTCAATTTAGAAATAATAGAAACATTATCCTCAAAAGCCTTTACTCCCATCAGGTAAGACAAATCATCCTTGAATTTTACAGCTTGTCTGCCCGATCCATATTCCATTGTACGTTTACCACTTGAAAAAGGATTCATATTTTCCGTATGAGATACAAAGTAGGAAGTCATATCCACTACAACGGCCGAAGAGTCCTTATTAAAGGCAGCAATAGTGAATGCATCAACAATGGTTGATAATGAATTCTTCTTCAGTCCTTCCTGCATATTCTGATTCGCCGAACTGGAGAATATCATATTCTGTCCTGTTCTGCTAACTTCCTTCATATACAGTGTGCTGTCTACCACTGCAAATTTAATGTGACGGGGAGTATACGACATCGTTCCTGCCGGTCCATTTCCCATATCAGATGTTTCTACCACTTTGGAGCCTAAAAGAAACTCCCGTCCCATAAGTGAAACTGGGAACTCCACGAGCAGCTTTTTCTTGTCCACAAAGTGTAAAGTAAGCAAACCTTTAGAGGTTTCCACCTTCTTGTCTTTAAACAGCTTTTCGTATTTACTGAGTTTTTTCTCTTTCTTTTCTGTTTTATCTTTTTTCTTTTTCCAGAAAATCGTATTTGCGTCTGCAGCAGGCAACGTAAATACCGCAGCCAGACAAATGATCAAAAATCGTCTCATATCGTGTTTTCTTATTATTTTACCAATTACGTATGTCTTCTATCTTCTCAAGCAACTGTCCATAGTGCATCCTTGTTTCATCAGAACCGGAATTCAAACGCGATTCCATTAACTTCTGAATACGGATCAACAACCCATGATACAAATGCAGCTGATTATCATTAGATAAATTGGTGATGTATCCCAAAGGTCCGAATCCTCCAACTGTATTTACTTCAGGCCGGACAGACTGCAACAATGTTTCAATCTTCTTACCTTTCTTTTCACGACCTGTAGTTTCCATGTGATTGGGCAACTGCAACTTTCTCAAGATAGCGGCCACCACTTCATATTGAAGTAGCATCTCTGCACGATTCAATGACTTCCCTTTTAAAGTCGATGCCCATACACCACTGTAAATGTCATTCAGGTATTCTTCAGGAGAATAACTGTTCTTATCTTTGTAGTAAGCCAATGACACTCGTTTGGTAGCCACCAAAGCTGTTGCAAAATTCTTAATCAGCTTTTGATAAACCGGCGTCTGTACCGGCATATTACGAAGGATGGAAGAATCATCTAACCAAGTCATGTTACACAACTCGTTCATCACAAAACGAGCCGCCTCACGTTGTTGCGCTTTAGATACAACAGACAGAGCCTGATTACGATCGCCTACTATATGTTCGGACAAATAAAATCCTCCTACATTTCGAAAAGCATACATCAAATATTGGTTATACCGATTAACTATCTCCGGGTAAATCTGAATACGGAAACGGTAGTCCGAATCTTGTTGTTCCACCCATTTGTCCATATTCCCCAAGATATATTTCAGATTACTGATTCCATATTTTCCCGCTTTAACAGCATTGTTGCCCAAATCACCTCCGAGCGCACTCGGATCGTATTCTGCACCCTGATATTGCGCTTTTCCATAACGATAAACCGGATCTCCCGACTTCATAGATACCCATCTCATTATCTTTTCACGGATTTCTTCCGGTGTCTTCGCATCCGGAACGAGCATATATCCCATCTGAATCGCAAACAAGTCATAAGCTCCCAACTTATTTTGAATGAAATCAGCCTTACCATCTTGCGGTTGAGCAATATAATTATAAGGAAGCTCATCCATCACAGAAGAGGCAATACCGTTCTGCCTGGTAAATTCAGGTGAACGCAATGATTCTACAGAAAATGCGGCCGACGCGGAAGCGTTATCTGCCAAACCTAAACAATGGCCTACTTCACGAGCCACATAAAGCCGGATACCCTCTAATAAAGCCTCTTCCGACAATTGTATCCCCCGCATACGTTCATCAACTTGAGCTGTTTGAACAAAACGTTGACTGGCTATTGTCTTAGCTATATCATGTCCGACAAAAATAGTTCCATTAATAATTTCTCCACTACGAGGGTCCACCCAAACTTTACTCTGAGTTTTTGAGAGATTTACAGGAACATAACGGATGCAAGAATACTTCAAATTTCCGGCATAAAACGTCGTATCATTTGCAGGAAAATCCGCAGTCTGAACAGCATCTTTAAACCCAGCCATTTTAAACGCTTCATTCCACCAGTTAACTCCTTCTTTTATTGCTTTTTTCCAGGCTTCCGGAAAATCACTATCGATATAGAACAACACAGGTTTCCGTGGAGCAACTAAATCGCCCCGGCGATATGCCTCCTTATCGGTAGGAAGCAGATTCCATTTATGTTGCAAATATGAAAAAGCCGTACCGTCTTTTTCTGTCGATATCTTTTGCTTCTTGGTATATGTATATCCTAAACGGGGATCGCCCAACCGCCAGGTCATGACCTCTTCCGGCAATAAAAGCATTGAATAAACAGCCTTCACCCGTACATTTCCTCCTCTAACCTCTCTTTTATTAGCAAGTAGAGACTGATAAAAACTCATATCCAGATTAATTTCCAAGTTATCATCAAAGACATAGAAATTCCTGATAGAAGAGAGATTCTTTTTCAAGATAGCTTTCAACTCCAATTTACCATATTTCTCATCTTCTAAAGAAGCACTATTCTGGTCAAATAAAGGAAGGCGTTTATTATCAGCTAGAAAGAACTTAGTAACTTCAAATACCACTGCCGTGCTATCCATATTATAAGCCGCAATCTTGAATGATTCCATATTCGGCGTTATATTACTTTTCGCTACTGCCCTGCTTATATCAGACTGGTTGCTATATACATCCATTCGAGAAACAGGAGTTACATTTTGCATATATATATGATCCTCTTGTATAGCAAAACGAATATGTAGCGGAGTAGTCATAGTCTGTCCAACAAGACCGCTTGTATTATTACTTGTCGCCGAAACCGAAGAACCCATCAAAAAATCACGTCCAAGCAAACTTTTAGGAAACTCAAAGTAAAGTTTATCATTAATCTTATGGATTGTTATAAGTCCTTTCTTTGTCACCACTCTTTTGTTCTTAAACAAACGTGGATATTGAGTATTCCTTTTTTTAGAAACAGTCTGAACCGTATCCGATTTTGCTTCCGTTTGCACTTTCTCCTTTTTCTTGGCAAAAACATCAGAAGTTCCGGTAGCTAACATAAAAGCCCCGGTCAATAACACTATAAATAACTTCATCACTCAACAATTTTTATTTTGCCTTTTCAAAGTCATTAATGATAGACAATAAATATTCATAGTGAGAGCGGGTTGCATAGGAACCTGAATTCTTACGCTTTTCCACTATATTCTTTATACGCGTCAATAAATCAAAATACAGATGATTCTGATTATTATTGGAAGTATTAAGCACATAATAGATATAGTCAAAGCCTGCATATTCATTTATCTTTTTCATTGCGTTAGCAGTCTGGTAATAATGTCCTGCATCTACACAACAATCTGCATCTCCCTGCTCTGTCAAATGTTTATATACTTCAAACAGCTGAAACAGAGGCAAATCCGTATTAGCCGGCAACTGTAAAGCACCTGTCTGGGCAGCTTGTTTCAAATCCGCGAACAAGACTTCATCAATCTCGTCTTTCTTTGTCAGCGGGTCAGCATTACGAATAATACCCATCAATACTTCTGTCTGCAAAATACGTTCGGATTCGGTTGGTTCCACATTTTTAATAGTCGATTCCCATAAAATGGTATAAATATCATCTAAATACTCCTGTGGAGAATATGCCGAAGAATCACGGTAAGCAGCCAATGAAACACGTTTTGTATTCAGAATCTTCTTACTCATCGATTTCAGGATGGAACGGGACATTGAACCGTCAAAAGTCAGATTCTTTACTACATCAGGATTATCTATCCAGTCAATATTCTTTAATTCATTCAAAACAAACTGAACAGCACGCTTCTGCATATCATGAGGAATCACTTCTGATGTATTATACGGATCACCGACATAATGTTCATTGATAAAGAAACCACCCACATTTGCCCAGGCATTATTCAGATAACGCACATACTGCGAAACTAATGCATCATAAAGATGATCTCGATAGGTAAAATCGGGATCCTTATCATTCAGCCATGTATTGAAATTGCCTAATATATATTTCAGGTTCTTGATGCCATAAGCACCTGCCTTCATAGCATCATTACTGATATCTTCCGATAAAGAAGTCGGATCAAAAACACCATAACCTAACTGTTGTTTCCCATATCTATATTCCAAGTCCCCCATTTTACTCTTAATAATGCTTTCTAAATAAGGAACCTCTTCTTCAGTAGTTTTTGCCTCCGGAAATACTGTATATCCCCACTTAATGGCATAATAATCATAAGTACCTAATACTGGAGGAGTAAGACATACATCTTTATCTTCGGGTTGTGCAATATAATTAAAACGGGCATAGTCCATAATAGACGGAGTAGTGCCATGCTCTTGCATAAACACAGGATCACGATACGATTCTGTTGCATAAGCAAAAGAAGATCCCATATTGTGCATCAATCCCAGACAGTGACCTACCTCATGAGATATGATATAGCGCAAACTCTCGTCCAATACATCCTGAGGAAGTTTGGGAGTTCGCACTCTTGGATCAACTTGTGCCGTTTGCACAAATCGCATATCATTCACCAACTGGATAACATCATGATATACAAATACAGAGGCATTAATAATCTGACTATTTCTGGGATCAATCCATGATGGTCCCATCGCATTCGCGATTCCGATCGGAGCATAATTAATACAGTTATACTTTATATTAGCCGGATCAAATTCAGGATCATCTTTCGGGAAGTCTTTCACCTGCATTACATTCTTAAAGCCAATACGTTCAAAAGCTTTATTCCATACCAACACCCCTTCATGAATACCCTTTTTCCATTCTTCAGGGAAAGCATCGTCAACATAAAAAAGAATAGGTTGCGTAGGTTCAACAAGTTCTCCTCGCTTGTAAGCTTCTACATCTTTAGGATATACATTCCACTTATTAGCATAAGTATTCATTTTCACTCCGTCATAATCATCAGCAATCTCTTCCTTATTTGAAGTAAAATAGCCAATGCGCGGATCAGCCATACGCGGCATCATTTCGGGAGTCTCCGGCAGCAAAACAAATGACCGGTTTACTTTTACCGTAACAGGTTCCTGATAGGCAATTGCAACAATGCCCATATAAAGTAAATCCTGCAAATAGCTTAAACTGGATGTTACCGATATGTTATCATCAAATGATTTTATCTGATCGACATAAGAGAGCTCTTTTTTGAAAGTTGCCCGGCGCACACAAGCACCAAACATTGTCTTCTTACCATAAGGGTCAAAAATAGCCATGCGCTTATTATCGCTCACCAGAAAATCCGTCATGTCGAATACTACAGCTGTACTATCTGCATTATACGCCATCACTTTGAATCCTTCCATTACAGGCTCTCCGACTCCTTTCTTCATTGCCTGTTTTATGGACTCATCCTTACTCGTAGAAAAGATCGGGCGACGTGCAAAGTTACTCACTTCGCGCATCTCCATCACACTATCGCGTAATGCGAACTTAATGTGCAGGGGCTTTTTAATTTTTTGCCCAACCAATGCATTTCCATTGTCACTAATCTCTGAAACTGTCGATCCTAGAAGCATCTCGCGATTCTGAAGGGTAAGAGGGAATTCAAATAAGATTTTTCCTTCAATCTTATGAAGAGTTATCACTCCTTTTTTCACTTCATCTTTCTTCCCTTTAAAAATTTTCTCGTAGGGAGACTCTTTCTTCGTAGTTTTCGTGTTTTTTTTCTTCTTTGCGTAAATCGGTTCTACCGTCACTAACATTGCGCACGCTAGTACCAACAAAAGAAACACCTTCTTTGCAACTAACTTATTCACAATCAAAATTATTTTAATTATATTATAAATAATAAAAAAACAGTCGCAAAATTATATATAATTCCTATTGAAAGTGAATTTTATCATACCAAATTACAATTATTTTATTCTTTTTTATCTTAAAGGCTTCTATTTAAGAACATATAAAGTGGCTATATTCCAATACAATGTAACATTTGCATATAAAAAGAAAGGGTATCCAAACAGATTGGACACCCTTTCTTTTTATATATTAAATTAACTAATTATTTCTCACCACGTTTCGTAGCCGAATAGTTAATCTTCAAAGCATAAGATTTTCTAAGAGCATTTTTTACATCAGTAACAATACCCATCTTTGTCTTCTGATCTACTTTCAGAGACACAGTCATCTTAGCAGCATCGCCTTCATTCATACTCGCACGTTCCTGAAAAATGAAGTCTTGTACTTCACCCACTTCAGCATAACTGTCATTCAACTGAATACGACTTTCAGTACCCATTTTCGCGCGATATTCTTGTGTAGGTTCCCCTACATAAATGAATGTTACCAGTGATTTCTTCTCCAGTTTTTCGAGTTCAGTACCTTGCGGAAGTGTAAACTGCACCTTTAATGTTACCTCACGCATCGTTGTTACAATCATAAAGAAGAACAACAAGGTAAAGATAAGGTCAGGCAACGAAGAAGTATTCAATGCCGGCATTTCACGTTTACCAGTCTTATTAAATTTTCCCATTACTTACTTCTTTTTTTCTCCGTATTTTTTAGGTTCTGCTTCAGAAATTCGTTGCGGATAAACTTCACGAACAGCTTTCTGCTGTGCATCATTCAGTTCAGCGTAAGTAACCCCAAACTTTTCTTGAGCTAACTCATCTCTCAATTCATTGTATGCAGCTACCAATTCGTTCTGCACACTTATATATGCCTGATAAGAAGACCCGCGGTCATTCTGCAAAGAAATTACATGCTTATCATTAACAAGAGTAGTACCAAAGAAATCGACATTTTTTTGTGTCTTTTCCGGCATATTCTCAGCGTTATTGATGTTAGCAATAAACTCTTTGGCTTTCTGCCTCAACTGATCAACACCAATATAATCATTCCCGCACATCAAAGCATCATCTTTATTCAGATAAACCTGCAGGATGTTACGTTCTTTAATTTTATCGGTATTCTCATTCTTTTCATCTTCGGGTGGTGGAGGCAAAAGTCTTGCCAAACCACGGTCCGTATCCATTGATGTTGTAATCAAGAAGAAGATCAGCCAGGAATCTGCATTGGTGTACCATCACCCATTGCCCAAGCTACAATAAGAACAACAGCTAAAAGAACCAAACCAAGTAAAGACTTGATCGCATTTGCCGGGTTATCCTTCAAAGCTGCACCAAATTGGAATACAGCAGCAATAACAGTGGCTGCAATGGCTAAGCCAAACAAAACGTACATCAGATAGAGTAAGGCGTCTGTTTGAGCCGGTTGCCACATTTCGGGATCTACTCCCGGAATTAAGGCATCGCCCGAGGCATCTCCTCCTAAGAAGAACAAGCCAATAACGATCAGAATAATAGCAAACATCGCATACAGTGCGTAATACGATATTCTATATGTTAACTTACTCATTTTAGATTATTTTTTGTATTTCAAGTTATATTTGATTACCATATCAAGCAAAGAGATAGAAGAATCTTCCATTTCACTTGTAAGAGCCTCAATTTTAGAAAGTACGTAGTTGTAGAATACCTGAAGGATCAATGCTACAATCAAACCGAAGATAGTTGTAATCAAGGCTACTTTCATACCACCTGCAACAACCGTCGGAGAGATATCACCTACCTGCTGGATTTTATCAAATGCCTGTACCATACCGATTACAGTACCCAAGAATCCGAGTGACGGAGCCATTGCGATAAACAGTGTGATCCAAGAACATCCTTTTTCAAGGTAACCTGCCTGTACACCACCATAAGATACAACTGACTTCTCAACTACGTCAATACCTTGATCGATTCTCATCAAACCTTGGTAGTAGATAGAAGCAACCGGGCCTCTGGTGTTACGAGCAATGTCTTTAGCAGCTTCAACATCACCTTTTTCCAAAGCAGCTTCGATAGATGCCATGAATTTTTTTGTGTTGATTTCAG
>PPYF01267305.1_pt1 | contig 34103 bp, 50 predicted proteins | sample 1559871 | NCBI WGS metagenome assembly PPYF01 (sample SAMN08240021, study PRJNA423297) | Human gut metagenome, whole genome shotgun sequencing project.
GTCGCTATTTAACTGAGTAACCGCATTCTCTGCCGCCACCAGCCTTTTATCCAGCGCCGCGCCCTGCGTTCCCGCCAGAACGGTGGAGGCATCCGTTGCCAGAAGGTTATTTACAATCTTATTTTTGTTGATAAGCTCATTCATTACCTTGTTGGCAATCGCGTCAATCAGCGCCTGCGCGGTACTTTCCCCCAAGGCACTCACTACCAAACCGTATGTATCGGTGGCCTTGACTTTCGCAGCTGTTCCGTCAAAATCGCCCAAACCCTGAGCAATCTTTTTTGCTTCCGTTGCCGATGCTGCCGCTTGTGTCTTTGAATTATCCGCTGCCGCTGCGCTACTTGCCGCCGCTTTCTTCGAGGTATCCGCTGCTGTTGCACTTCCGGCCGCCTCACTCGCTTTGCTTGTGGCAGTTTCGATCGCGGACTGGATATCATCAACCGCTTTCTGTGCATTCTGCGATGCGCTGGAAGCATCCTTGGACGCCTGATTAACATTCTGCACCGTATCGTTCACAGTTCCTTGTATCTTCTCAAATGCCGCCACATTTGCCGCCCTGACATCCTTGCCGTAAGCCGCATCTTTCCAGGCTTTAATCTCTCCGCTTAAATCAATGTTATCAACCGCCATCTTTAGCCCTCCAATCCATCAACCAGCTCCTGTGCGTAGGATGTTACCGCAGCCACACTCTTAAGGACTGTCTTATCCACGATGATGCGATCCAAACGGATATTGTCCTTTACAATCACGCCATCATTATTAATTTCGCTGTAAACGATGCTTGCTCTTGTCCCCACTGCTGTATCAAAGATTGTAATTGCTGTTACTTTTTTCATTTCGTCAGTCCCTCCATGTATTCCTGATAATATCTTGCACCATCACTTCCGTATGCCTCTTTTTCTTCCTTTTCTCTCTGTTTGAATGTGTCCATCCGTTCTTGCTCGAATCCAAGTTGTTTTGCCTTAATTTCCCAATCAAACATACAATTAACCGGACCGCGAACAACAAAGTAATTCGCGGATTTTTCCAGCACATAAAAACACATATCAGAATAGCCTTGCAAGAATATTTGATATTCGCCCGAAACCGTCTGCATGAATACAGGATCTATCCACACATAACAGAGTCCGTCTTCTCCTATTCTTCCACTTCCAACATCGCCAAACATCGGGGATGCAGTCTCGTATGCCGACATACAGAGTTCTCCGTAGTTTTTGGTTTCTACAATACGGTTTTTACTTCCTTTTACCCTTAAATCCCCCCTGATAAGAACATCGCCACTCGTTTCCATTCCAAGATAATCAACGCACGAAACCTGTTTTCCTCCCTCGTAGACTGTAATTCCATAGGCATCAAAACGGGACCAATCTCCAGTATAAGGCTCCGCATCCCCTTGACAAATAGATACACTGTCATCACAAATGTCATTGACATAAAAATCATTTGCACCAGAAATGTGTATAGCGGTCCAACTATTCAATCCTTCATCGGACACATTAAACTCAGTTACATCTCCATCTCTAATCAATTTTAAACTGTTACTGTCAAAAGAACATATTGTATTACCTGCTTTGTCCAGTACATTCATAATACCATTCACATCGTCCTTGCCCCCAAGTGTTAGCGTCCCGCCCTTAATCCGATCCGCATACATTGTTCCAGATGTAATAAAATCCGCAATCAGATTTCCGTCGATGGTCCAGGCATTCCGATACACTCCATTGTATCCGCTGGTGGAAAATCCGATGCCGTTCTTGTTGAGCCGGATCACGTTCTTGGCATTGGCTTTCGTCGGCGCGTCCAAAATTAGAATTTCCTCTGGCTGACCGTTCTCTGAGCGTCCAATTACCACATAACCGCCGAGTCCGCCGCTGATGAGCTGCGTTGCATTATTAATCTTCTGGTCGATGCCCTTTGTCGCCGCCTGTCCCACCTGCTCCACTTTCGCAGATAATTCCTTTTGGGATTTCGCCACGCTGCCAGATAACGTAGCAATCGTGCCGCCCAGAGAAACTGTGTCTTTTCCTGGCTCCTGCAGGTTTCGCGTACGTTCTTCCAGGATATACATAACATCCACACCGTGAGGACGGGATATAACCTTTGTCCAGTACCCTGTTTTCAAACGCTTGATATCGACATCCACATTCGCCAGATCCACCGCCGTCAGCTTTAAAACATCGCTCAAATAGATGGACTGCTCCAGATACGCCCGCGCCTTTTTGATGAGGTTTTCCGGCAGTGTGACATCCTCCCATTTGTGCTGACGGAAGATCCAGCCGTACCGCTGCACCGCATCCTCATCGTAAATAAAATCTTTGCCGCCATTCACGGATGTAATATCGACTGTTTTGGTGGTACTCTCTCCGCTGGAGGAGGTGTCTTCCAGGTCTGCGCCGGTCGGAATCAGCGCAGTAAAAAGCTCCGTGGCATCCTGTGTCTTGCTGTAATCTGCCAGATTGACGCCGTACCGGATAACCTGATCGTTTGTCCCGCCGCCATCCGTCAGATAATCCAGATAGCGCTTTCCAGCTTCGCACCGGGTTCGGAGATATCCGCCGTGGGTCTTTACCAGCTTATCCCGCAGGCAGTCCAGAGAGCACGAATAATCAGAGTTGCTACGGTTAATGTAGTTGTTACTATCTACCACATTGACGCGCCCCAGAAGATACTGTTTACGTGCCTCTACCTGTTCATTGTGAACCTTCAACACCTGAGTCATAAACTCCACAATACTGCCCTGGAACTCAAATGGTCGGATGATGCTGTCGCATAGGTATGCGAGATCCGATTCGCAAGTGATTTGATGTGTCCGGTTAAACTCTTCTTCAGTCGTCATGCTCCGCCCTCGGAAGATCTCCATTCCGTCCTCATAAACAAATAATTCGGAAGACAGTGGCAGAATCTTGTCATAATACGGATGCTTCGGCGTAATCTTAAATTTAAGATACCCCGGAGAGTTGCCGGCATATTCTTTCAGCGTTGGATTCTCCAGCCGGAGAACCTGGTTCAAAAGCGGATATTCCTTTCCATCCGTAACCACTGTAACTTTATACATCTACAGCACACCTCCTCTGAAATCAATCGACACGGTGCCGGTGCCAGTGAATTTCATAACGTTTGTTCCGGATCCCAGGATGATGTCATAGTTTTTATTGACTCCTTCTGTCAGCTCAAACGTCTTACCGCCTACCTCTACCGTCATGACCGCACTGCAGGTGATCTCCGGAACTATCGGCATATCAGATCCGGTCACATCAACCGACAGGGAACCGGAGATTGATATGCCACTATATCCTCTGACTATGCCGTTCTCGAATGAAAACGGATCCCACAGCCAATTTTCCGCCGCTGTGTACCGCTCCATCTTAAACGGCTGCACATCGCCGGTAATCACAAAATCAGCCAGCACATCATTGCTTTTTGTCGTCTGCAATGAAAAACGCCCCTCATAGTAATAGTTCGGATCGTCTGGCAGAACGCACTTGATAACCTTTCCGTGCAACACCTTGGCGATTTTACTGCTTAAATCATGCCATTCCGTGTAATCGTCAAACAGGGAAAAATTCAAGGTCAGCGTTCGGTTTTTATAACAAATCTGACCGTTTACCTCAGACAGATCCAGGAGCCCGTTCGCTCCTGGAATATCTACCTGATCCGTCTTAGCTTCGGGGAAGGAAATATTTATCGATTCCAATTTCAGCCCCCAGTCTGTAAAGGTTTTTATATCTGCCATCTGCACATCTGGATAAATCATCGTTCACTCTCCTTCCGCGCTCGTTCAATCTCGGTATCCACTGTAGGCGCTACAAGTGTGCCTACTTTTTCTCCATCCATTGTCACATCTCCGGTTATGCTGCCTTTTTCGAGGACAACCGCTGTGCTTCCTTGTCCGCCGCCCGGCGTTGGTGCCGGCGGTACCTGATTCCCTGCCACCACAGTTCCGGATCTCTGTAATGCAATTCCCTGCATACTCTCCACCGCCCTTTGAGCAGAGCCAGCCGACGTTTTTTCCAGATTCGGCGTTTCTGCCACGATACCGCTCTCAAATCCGGCGATCATGTTTTTACCGATAACGTCCCGCATCAGCTTCGATGGGGAATGAATACCAAGGAAATCCTTTGCCGCGTCAAACGCTTTCTTCGCTGCATTCTTCGCCGCCTCTGCCAGCTTTCCAACCGAACCCGTGATTCCGGCTGTAATGCCTGCGATGATATTCTTTCCGATATTGCCCCACGACTGCCCTGTGAATCCCTTGACGATGCTCTGGGCGCCATTTTTCGCAAGACCTAAGAGTTTGGACGGCAGCGATGTGAGAGCACTCACAATGCCACTCAGGATGCTGGTAGCCGCTCCTTTAATCGCTCCGAGCATCCCTTTTAGGCCACTTGAAATTCCTTCACCTGCCTTTTTGGCAATTTCAAGAAGCTTTTGCGGTAAACTCTGTATTGCTCCAACAATTGCTTTAAGTATCTCTGCAGCAGCTGAGGCAATCGCACCTACCATTGATATAATGCCATTTCTCAGCAACGTAATGACATATATTCCAGAATTAACCCAGTTAAATGCCTGCAAGGTACTTACGATCGCCTGGATAATTTGCGGCAAGGCTGCAATAAGATCCGGAATTGCCTGAATCAGTCCTTTTCCAAGAACCACTATCAACTGTACACCGGCCATTAACAGCTTTGGTGCGTTGTCATTGATGATTCCGGCAATGTTTATGATGATCTGCGGAACATACTGAAGCATCGCAGGCAGCCCGTCCATCAGACCCTGTGCCAGCTTTAATATCAAATCAATGCCGCCATCAACCAGTTTTCCGGCGTTGGAACGTAAGTTTTCGGTAAAGCCCTCTACCAGCGGAAGCCCCTGTTCGATAATCGATGGAAGATTCTCAGCAAATGCACTCGCCATCTGACCGGCGGCGTCGATCATTCCCGTGACGCCGCCTGTTTTGAAGCCTTCTGTCAGGTTTGATACTGCATCAATGCCCAGCTTTGTCATATCCGTCAGCGGACCTTTGACAGACTCATAAATCTCCAATGCAAGGCTTTCTGCTGTTGAGCCTAGGATTGTAAGCTGACCGCCCAGATTATTCTGCATGGTTTCTGCCATATTAGCGGCAGCACCGTCACAGTTATTGATAGAATCTGTCAGTTTTTGATAATCCCCGTCCGATGCGTTGACAATCGCCAAAAGACCGGACATTGCTTCCTGTCCGCCAAGCGCAGCCGCCATATTGGTCTTCTCGGCCTCAGACAATCCACTAAAACCAGTTCTCAGCTCATCCATAATTTCATGGAGCGACTTCATGTTTCCATCACTGTCTGTGATAGATACACCGAGCTGATCCATTGCCGTCTGGACTTCCTTGGTTGGCTTTGCCATACGTGTCAAAATGCTTCGCAGGGATGTACCTGCCTGGCTCGCTTTGATTCCGGAATTTGCCATCAGTCCGACCGCCGTTGCAACATCCTCCGCCGAATATCCCATTGCGCCGGCGACTGGCGCCACGTACTTGAACGTCTCGCCCATCATGCCGACGTTGGTGTTTGCATTGGAGGATGCCTGTGCCAGGACATCCGCAAAATGCGTGGAGTCCTGTGCCGACAAGCCGAACGCGGTAAGTGCGTCAGTAACGATATCAGATGTGGTTGCCAAGTCCTCGCCGGATGCTGCAGCAAGGTTCATGATACCCTCGATGCCGTTCAGCATATCGCCGGTTTTCCATCCAGCCATTGCCATGTACTGCATCGCTTCGGCGGACTCGGTAGCGCTGAACTTCGTCTTTTTGCCCATTTCTTTCGCTTTATCTGTCAGGGCTGCCAGGTCCTCGCCGGTCGCACCGGAGATCGCTTGCACCTTCGACATACCAGATTCGAAGCTCATACCGATATCCAGGACAGCTCCCGCAGCATTCTTCGCCTGGGAGACCACTTCTGTCAGCATATTTCCGAGAAGAACTGAAAAAGCATTGCTCCAAGTTTCGCTAACTCTCCTCGAATTTTTTTCGTGAGAGTCTCCTATATCCTCTGCATCATCCTCTAGCTTTTTTTTGCTTTTTTCGCTGTAAACCCCCATGTCTGAATAGGCTTTTTTGTACGAATTTGGAATGTTATATCCTTGCTTTTGATACTCTTCCGCTATCTTTTTCGCATCTGCTTTTAATTCATTGACGCTTTTTCCACTCTCTTTTGCAAGTTCTTCAAAAGTCTTTTTTGCCGACTTCTCTGTCTCTTGCAGTCCTTTTTTTATCCCGCTACCGTCCAGCTCTGTGCCAATCTTTACAGTTCCATCATAAGCCATTTATTCCACCTCACTTTTCAGTGAGAGAAATCATCGGCTCATAATGGCTCTACTTGATTTGCTCTCCGTTCCTTATCTTGATTTCAAATTCCTTTCCACAATTCCGCCCTTTACATGGGACGGTTACTCCATGACAATCTGATTTTTCAGTAAAAAAAACAAGCATGGAGTAGCCGCAATAAGGGCACTTTACCCGTTTTGGCATTCTTCCATCCTCTTTTTCACATACGCCCGCATATCTGCATTACGTTTTGCCAGTCTCAACCGGCTATCCATCGTTGTCTGCGGCTCCTCCAGGGAATAAAGTGTCCGCATCTGCTTGATATACGCTTTTTGCTCTTTTCCCATTCCTTTGGTATCACAGGTTCGCCAGTACATGACCTTCGCCATCCGGGTGTTTTCGTCCAGTGCCTCAAACATCGCCAGAAACTCCCACCAATGCAGGGAGTCATTCGGTGTCTGCCTGAGATTGATGCCGTACTGCTGCCGGAACGCCGCATAAATCAGCGGAGCATCCTTCAAAAAGCAATATCCCCGCCGCGTCGTCCGGCGTTTGGAACCGCCACCTTTCCGCGCTGGTTCTCCGCCTCGATGGAACCACAGCATATAATCTACCGCAGCATCCAGATCCGGCGGGATATTGCGGATATAGAACATATTCAGTGCATTAAGCATCTTCTGTTCGTCGCCAATATCCTGCCGGAACATTTCGATTTCTGCCGCCATCATCGCCCTATAACCAAAGGACACATCGTACACTGTACCGCCGATACACGCTGTACTGGGGAGCCTGTCAAAAGTTACAGACCATTTCATCATTTGAGTTCATCCGCTGAAAACCCGAGCAGCGTTTCTTTCTGTGCTTTTATGCCACGCAGCATATCGAGATAAGCGCCTTTTGCCTCTTCCAGGTCATCGCAATCTTCCAAGATATCCTCCCCTGTCGCTTCTTTGATAAAGGCGCGAAACATATCAATCTCTCCTGAAATAATCTGTGCCAGGTCACTCATTTTCTTGATTTCCTTTTCAGCTTTACCCATGTTATCGAGCGCTTTTTTAAACGCTGCCACATCCTTTAAACGTCCGATCTTAAAATCTACTTCTCTGCCTCTAATCTGCATCTTTCATCCTCCTATTCTGCCGAATATGTGTACTCCTCCGGTTCTGAGCCAATCTTCTGCAGGTTGACATCGATAGACGATGATTCCCCCGCATTGCCGCCGCCCTCTGAATTGACAATCACGGACACCTGACCCTTTTCGCCTTTACCGTTGAGCATACAGAAATAAACATAATTTGTTACTGCCGCGTTGCCCCTTGCATATTTCATTGCATGGGACAGCATAAAATCCTGCGCTGGATCGCCGATATAACGGTCGCCGGACACTGCAAAAGATCTTGCCGTTCCCGATTTCAGCGTGGATTTACCAGCACGGATATAGGTTTTCTCCGACGTTACCGGGTTGAGGTTCGCGTCCAGACCCTCAACGCCCATCTGGACAACCTCATAATCCTTTACTTCCGTAGCTGCTTCTGCCGACGGCCTGGTATCAATCGCCAGAACCCAGTCATCTGCCGTTACCCAGCCTTCATAGGACGCGTTCGGCGTTACGCCTGACATTAATTCACTAATTTTCATCGCTTGTCTCCTTTCTCAAAATAGACAATCCGGCACTGTACCATGTACCGCGCCATTCCTTCCTTTACATTGACGCCCGCCAGATTTGGCATATTCTGGAGCGTCTCCATCTTCTTTATCTGGCAACTATTCGGAAATTCCGGATAGTTGCGCTTTTTATTCTGCTCTTCCAGCCAATCCATGAAAGCCTGGGCGAAATTCATCGCCGTGAGGTTCAGATCGTCCGTATCGGTCGAATACGGCTGCACAATTATAATCGAGAAACCATATTCTTTTTCAGACCCCCAAAGATACTTTTTAAGCAGCTTGTCCGAATAGTTTGTTACCAGCGAAATGCCGCTGTAATCATCCGAATAGTTAAATTCCAGGTACTGACCCGCCAGCTCCTCGGCTTTTGGTTGGAAGAACGCCGTCACTGCATCATGCTTTGTCATGTCACTTACCTCCGAGATAGTTTTCCAGTGCCCGCACCAGATCGCCCTTGCGCGCCCTCATCATAGCCTTGTCCCATTCGGATGTAGCCTGCGGGTGGCGGAAATGGCTGTATTTCAGCTTCTTTCCTGTGGAGGACTTGTGAGGCGGAGAATAATATCCCATCACAGCGCCGCCATCCATCAATGGATAGTTCGGACCGTATGCCACGCCCTTGTATTGGTAATGAGCATATGGCGATTGATACTCAATCACACCAGTGTCTCCCTCTACACGGACGCTGACATTCTGGGCAAGTGCCAGGCTGTCAGCCGGAACATACGGATCCATCAGCCGTTTTGCCTCGTTGGCGAGAAACAGAAGACCATCATTGCCCCTTGTTTTCTCTTTGGCAATCTGATCCGATGTTTTATTCCATTTGATTTCGACATCCATCATCAGCCCCCCAGTCTGTAGTGCTTTGCCATCCGATAGGCGGTGTTGTCTGAATATGCGCTGACAAGAAACGCATTCGGCTTATTCCGGCGCAGGACTTCCGCCGCCGTGTTAGGGCTTTTTCCAGTGATCTCGTCCGCACATTTGCCTAACACTACTACATCCCCCGGAGACGCCGAAAAATCGCTTCCGGCCGCTTCCAGGGGAATACGTACTGTGTAGGTGTTCGTCTGCGATGCTTCAGTATCATTCTGCACCACGGTGATCCCAGACTTCCAAAAACATTGCTCGAACACGCTCTTGCTCCACGCCGTTCCAACCTTCCGGAAGACTGTAATTATCTGATTGTAATTCGGGTTCATTCTCACACCCCCCGATAAAGCAGTGGCGTATTTCCCAGATACCGGCAGATGATCTCCCGGCACTTTTTCCGTTTCCCCTCTTCAGTGTAAATCGACCGTGACAGGTCAATCGTGCCGGATTCTCCGTCGTTGGAATATGATGTCAACGGACCGCCAAAATCAGATGTGCTCTGTGAAGCCTTGTCCGCCCGATAGAGCAGTTCTGTCAGCTCACAGGTGCAATCTTTCACATCATCCGTCAAAAGGCTGTCATTCGCCTTGATTCGGTCGAATGTATAGCTGTCTACGATCCGCTCTGCCTGCTTTTCCCAGAACAGGAAATCCGCATCCGGCACCGCAGGGGAACGCCCCTGCAGATAACCAGAAATGTAATAGTCCCGCGTTGCATAAGCCATTGCATCAGCTCCTTACTAGGCCTGCGCTACCAGAGTGATCGCCTTGTTTACGGCAGAAGCGTCAACCGTGAACGTCTCCGTTACCGGAACAAAGCCTTTCTTCGTGATCTTTGCCGTATAGGTGCCTTTTCTCAGGTTAAACTCCGCTTTACCAGCCGAATCCGTCTTAAGGATCGCACCATCTACGTTGATACGGACATCCTCATAGGCTGTCGGGCTGGACTCTTTGCCATCCGTTACCGTAAAGGTTACCTTCTGGGTAACAGCCGGAGTGCCCGGCTCCAGATAAGCAAATGTGCAGCCGGTACGATCCTCATTGAGACGGGTTGCCGGATTCGGGAGCGCCCAGCCCATGCGGAATACTACACGAAGCGCAATCATATCCTGCTGTGCCAGGTTATAAACGATATCCTTCGTATTCGGATCCTGGATGACGCCCTCTGTCAGCAGTTTTACGGTAATATCCTGGCGAATCGCGTAAACAGCCTTGGAGAAATCGCCGACAACCAGCTGTGCGATATCCGGCATGAAGGAACCGTTCTCTGGGAACTGGATCGGTACGCCATCCAGCGCATACTTGCTGGAATCCTGCATATTATGTGTGAAAATCGGCTGCTTGTTTGAATCACGCAGTCCTCTCAGCTTGGACTTGAACGTCATCGGGGCGATTGCTCCGGTTACCGCATAGCCATCATCCTCAACTTTGGAAAATACGCCGCCCTCTCCAAGGGTCAGATCGTAGTAATCCTTGCCAGAGGATGGGGAAACATTGTTCCCAGCCTGGCGCGCCAGGGTGATGATATCTGCCTGCCACTCTCTCGGTCTGTTATCGCCAAAGATAATTGCCGCATCGACTCTCTGACCGATTGCCTCATTGACTCTTGGGGTAATCTCGCCCAGAATATCAATCTCGGCATCATCAAATACAGACTCCGGGATCGGCACGATAACCGCCAGCTCTGCCGCAGTCAGATATACATTATCCCATGCCTGCATAGAAGTCTGCTTCATTCCGGTATCGCCATCCACCCAGTATGCGGTCGGAAGGAAGTCCAGAACGCGGATACGTGTCTGCTTGGATGTCATATTTGGAAGCTTCCGCGCCATTCCCATGAATGCGGACTGTTTCGGCGCATCCTGGAAGATAGTGGATACGATCTGCTCACGGATTAAAGCTTCAACTGCTGATCTATCTGTGATATTTACTGCCATATTTTACTCTCCTTTTCCGAACAGGTTTCTCAATGCTTCGTTCGCCTGCTCTCTCTTTGTCTGTGCATCGTTATTGATGCCCGATGTGCTGCTTACCACTCTCGGAACCGGTGCTGAACTGCCAAACAGGTAATCATTATCCTTTTTAACAGCCGCCAGAGCCGTGTCAATGTCCTGCGACTGGTTTTTCGACGCCTTTAAGCCGTCCACATCCAGCAGCGCCATGATCGCGCGCTCGTTTTTACCGGATGCCTTCCGGATCGCCTCCTTGACCGCCGCATCAAACGCATAGTCGGATTTGATTTTCTCAATCTCTGCATCCTTGCCCTTCATCTGCTCAGATAACTCATTGATTTTCGTCTGGAGTCCCGCTGCATCGATGCCCTCCATCGCTTTCAGGGATGCCTGCGCGGTCGCAAGCTGGTTTTTGTAACCATCCCTCTCCGCCGTCAGGGAGTTCACCTGCTTTCCAGCCTCCGCCATGATATAGTCAATCTGTTCCTGTGTCAGTCCTTTTTCCTTGAGCGTTTCTGTTTTAAAAATTGCCATGCTGCTTCCTTTCTCGGCTTTTTCCGATGGGTAGCCGTCCATCTTAAAAGTAGGCCTTTACGGCAGCCACGCCAAAAGAGTATAAAAATAACACGCATTTCTGCGTGCTGATAACTGATTTTGGTTATAAAAATACCACCTATCTGCTGACGGGTGGTATTTAATCGTCCCTATGGTTCGGACATTGCAAGCATATTTTTTTATAATCTGGAGTTTCTAACACCTTCTCGGGAATTGTCCATTCTGGTGCCAGCCCTTCCACATTCATGTGGATGTCATAGCATATTCCTTCATCAATTTCCGCATCCATTAACGGACAGCTAAGTTTTTTTATTGCCATATTGTTCTGCCACCTCCCTTATTTTCAGTGTTGGCTCATCAAATTGCTCTTTCTTAAATGCGGTTCTTATATTTCTATTTTTCACATCCACATACGTCGCACCGTTAGGGCTGTAATAATTTATAAACTGACCATTCCATCTTGTAAGAGAAATATCCGCTTCTTGGATAAACTTTTCTGCGTCAGCTCTGGTAACTCCGTGTAGGCGTTCGTCATTGATATGCTCCGTATCGTAAGTAAATCCAGAGACATCCACTTTATCTGGATTCAGTTTCGGAACTCCTCGAATCTTCGCTTCTGCTAGCTCTACCTTTATTCTATCATTTTTCTCCGACTCTTCAAGCCTTTTCTGTTCTGTCTTTGTCGGTGTAAACCGCCCGCGCAGACCATCTTGTGTGATCCGCTGCTTCTGCTCTGGCAGATGCATTGTCTTTGAAAAATCAGCATATTTCTGCAACTGTCCCTGATACTTGGCTTTTTTGAGAATAACATCCTTTTCATCCGCGCCGCCCGTCTGCAACAGCTTCACCTGCTGCCGGGTCGCACGCATATTCCTCTCCATCTTGCGCTGCTCCTGTAACGCCTCATAAGTGGTATAGGACTTGCCGTAATAATCTTTCGGAGTATTTTCTTCATCCAGCATCTCCTGCAGCTGATCGTCGGTGTATGTCCTCGACGATACGCCAGGAATAAAAGGGCTGTAGTCATGATAGCAGTTCGCCCCATGAAGCCCTGTCACGGTTCCCAGACCGCAAACGCTTTGAAGCTGCTCCATCGTCCAGACACGCCCTTGCCAGGGCTGATGCGACGGACGGGCACCTACATGATAGGACACCTCATAAGTGTTTGTCCCGAGGTCTGCTGCCACCTGTTCGTTTATCTTACCCTGCACCTGCCGGAAGCCGGTCATAACCGCCCTTCTGGCCGCCACATCCACGCGGCTGTGAACGCCTGAATCATAATCGATCCACCGAAGTCCTGAGTTCGTCATGCGGCTCACGGTACGCTTGAGGACAGTGCCATAGTCAAACCCGCCAGACTGTATATCCAGAACAGCATTATCCAGCGTGGAGCGGTAGAACGTCATAAGCGGCGATGCCTGTATACGTCCATCAGGTCCGCGAATCGCGAAGCCCATTGAACCGGCGATATTCTTATATTCTCCCGAAAGCTGAGACTTGACCGCTTCGGTCAGCCGGATGAGCGGCGTGTTCTCTTCGAACGGCAGCATCTTGACGCCGGATGCTTTGTAGGCTCTGGAGTGCTGATAATACTGCTCATACACTTCATCTGAAAAAATGTGTTCCATTTCCTCGTCACTCTTCTGCAGTGTTTCCTGCACCCAGTCTTTTATTTCTGATTCTGCCTTTCCGAGTTCCTCCAACCTCCGGATCTGCCAGTCAGACGAAGCGGTCGAAAAGCCTGCGTCTTTGATTCGCCTGGCAACATCCGACATGATCCGGATCTCCAATTCCGAAAACAGATTTCCGGTTTTCAGTGCCAGTTTTTCCAGTTCTCCCTGCGTCACTCAATCACTCCTCCTGCACCGCCTATCTTACCGATCGCAGCTCTGGCTTCCTCTTCGGTTTCCCCATACCATTTCATCCGGTACTCATAAAGCGCCATCGCCCCCATTGCCACATCAGCGCGATCGTTGTCGCGTTCGGCTTTGGCATCAACTACGATGGAATCATCCCACTGGAAAGACAAATGATAGGCTCCTGCCGGGCACAGATGGTAAATATCACACCAGAATGCCATCGCGTCAACCAAATCGGTCAGCGCTTTCTGCAGAGCTCTCTGGCAGTCTGAAATGAAATCATAGGAGCGCTGTTTGCTGGCTTTAATTTCTTCTGCTGTCTTGTCCGTATTGTTTGGATCCGACAATGTACCATAAGCCAGATTACACCGAAACTCAATCAGGCGCATCTGCTGATTCCAGCCGTTGTAATACGCCGTGTCGCGGATGGCAGGCGAAAAGACATCCAAAAGCGGCTTGTCCTGCGCGCCAGCGGCGTATTCGACGCCCCTGTACAGACGTTCCTTTCCGCCTGGATAATCATAACTGTTTGTAGCTGGATTGTATTTAAGCAGGCTCTGAGCGATATGTACCGCTGTCTCTTTGCTGTCGTACTCCCAGTTGATTTGCGTGTACCGCCGATCCGCATCCTCTATCTGCTTGATCGCCCTCGAATAAACCGACACGCCCAAAGGGCTGCCAGAATCTTTGTTATTTCCAAGCGGCACTGCAAAATACCCGACCGGTAGTTTTTTGACCCCAGAAAACTGCATCTCTGCAACCAGTCCCGCCCATCTTGGCACCGTCCCGATCGGGACTTCTGTTCCCAACGTCCCCCCTGTCCGAGCCACAAAGACCCGGTTCTTAATCGAGAGCACATCCCCACTCAGACTATACAGTTCGATGCGGCTGTAAATTTCATTGCCCTTCCGAAACTGATCCAAAAATGCGCAGCGCGTCATTTTTTCGGAGTCAAAATCAAGCGGGAAAAACATATCCGCCTGGATATACTGGACCGCGATGGTTCCGTCAGGTGTGATGTACGGTTTAAACACCATACTGCCTTTCGCAAACGCATATTCTGTCTGTACTCGGAGTTTTCCAAGCACCTGCTGATAAACCGCATCCATGCATTCAGCCCTTGGACTTCCCTCCACCTTGCTCTGCAGCTCCAGCGTAGTCAGTCTTGCAATCTCTCCCGCTATCGTCGCGGGAATATTGGCATTGTCTGTATTATGCAGCCAGGGGGCTTTTTCCTCATACATCCGGGACCATAATTCAATTAAGGCACTGCTCCGTCCGGACATGGCAAAATCAATCTGCTCATTTCCGAGGACTTTCCGCAATGCCTCATACATTTTCGTATAATTCATTTTTCATCACCCATATTTAATAAGCTGGCTGATCCGCCGCTCCAATGTGTACTCAAAACTATCCAGTGAGTCGATATCACTGGTACCATCATCCAACCGGACATTCTTTGTCAGTTCCTTCGGGTCCCACACCGCTGTGCACAGCGCATTTACCAGACTGTCACACTCTCCCTCAATGTACCAAAAACGCCCCTGCGCCATCAGAATAAGCACCGCGTTGATACGGTCATTGATGGGAGCTTTCAGGGCATTCTCAACTCTTATCCATCCGAGACCATTGCGCCGGAGACTGCTCCGAATGCCAGCGATTAATGTCTGCTCTGCACTATCCGCATACACCGTCGTGACATATCCGTACTTGCCAAGGACCCGCTGAACAAAGTTGCAAAACATATCTCCCAGCATCTGAGGATCTATCTCTATCTGGTTGCCAGACTCATCCTTGCATCGAATCCACTCCGACGCAAGAGCGATCACGTTATGATATCCCCGCGTGATTGCGGTAGCCGTGAACGAATGCCCCGACCCGCTGCCGCCGAAGTCGATACCAAGATTGATCTCCATGAGGTCCGTTGGCTTGCCCTGAATCCCGAACGTGCTGGAACCTGTGCTGATAGCATCCGCAAAACGGCGGTAAATCAGACCCGTTGCCACCACGCGCATCCCCTTGATATCCCGAAGATACCAAATTGAATTAACATCATATCGGCTCTCAATCTCATGCAGACGTTCCGGCGTAATGTTGATGTTATCATAGATGGTACAGTGCATATAATTGTACCCACCCGGGAACTCTCCCGCCTCCTGCTGCTTCTGGTATCGGTCAATGTACTCTGAGTAGATGGCAGCACGCGGGTTATCCGGGTTTAAGTCCCAAAAGACCTTTAAGCGTTTCGCCGCCAGCTGACGGTTAAACGCCTCCTTGATGGTTTTATCATGATGCAAGTTGATCTCCGTGGCAATCCACATACCGTAAGAGTTGCCTCGGATCTTCTTATAGCTGTCTTCCTTGCCGCCACCTGCGAAGATAACTATCTTCTGTTGCCAGCGCGTCGATGGTCCCTTGACAAATAAAGCCTCATTGTCTTTGTATTTGCCCCAGTGGCATTGACCTCGGAAAATCCACTCCAACCCCAGACCATTACAGTCCCCGATGTTCAGCTTGGCGTTTCCGACCGTCGATCCGGTTGCCAGGTGGATTCGATCCGGAGCCGTTTTCAGCTCATGCGCGAACGCGAAGATGTTGTCCACCGTTTTACCGGCACGAACAGCGCCCTCCGCCACATTGTAGGAACATTCATGGCACTTCCGGATATACTCCTTATGCTTTTCCGAGAACTTAAATTCTATGGTTTTCTTCTTAACCGTCTTACTTGCCATAAATCTCGTCCTCTATCTCGTCCAGATCCTCTATTTCTTGCCCCTGTCCGGTTATCTTATCGGTCTGGGCTTTCAGGTGTTCCATCCGGCTCCGCTGTTCGTCAGTGGCTAAGTCCATATGAGCCGCCAGCCATTCCAGCGCTTTCATGCGGTCAGCCAGCTTTACGCTAGCCCCATCTTTACCCTGCTTAACTTCGGCAATGATGCTTCCGTCCACATCGCAGGACTCTCGGAAGCGAACTGTATTGATGACTTTGGTAACTGGTACCTTCTGCCCTGTTTCCTCATCCGTTATCATAACTGGTCCGAACGCTCCCATGACCTGAACCTTTTCCCGCCCGAACTCGACATAATCGGTAATATCCGCGAATGCGATATCCATGTACTTCTGGAAGATATCGGACTCATCCAGAAGCTCACGGTTAAGACGCGCCTGCTTTAAGCGCTGGATTTCGGCTCTAACTCCATCTTTCGCCAACAATCTATATCCGACAGATGCCGCCGTTGCATAATCACAACCGTACGCTTTCTGGTAGGCTTTTGTAGTGTTGAAGCATCGAACGTAATACAAGCAAAAAAGCCGTTGCTTGTCATTCAAGTCAGGGTTTTCTATAACCTGTCCCACTTCCTCTGCAACCGCTTTCTTTACTCTTTCCGATCGTTCGTTCTTTTTTTTCGAACGCTCGCTTTTCTTTCCCGAACGTTCGCCATCCCATCCATAGGTGTGTTTCCACCTGCGGACGGTTCCTTCTGGTACTCCAAGCTGCGCCGATATCTCAACCAGCTTCTTGCCCTGCTGATATAATTCTTTCGCCTGATCTACTCTGGCATCCGGCGCTCTTGCCATACCACCACCTCTCAATCGTGTTTGTTTTTTCTACTCGTCATCTTCCGGAAATTTTTTCAAGTCTTCGCCGCTCTTCCCTGATACGACGCTCTAAGTTATCAATCACTCCATTTTCTGTGCAGTGCCTCTCATCTGCGTAAGCTATAAAAATTAACTCTCGCAACTTGTCCGCCCGTTTCTCGCACCTTTTCTTGTATGCTTTAAATTGTCCTTTTTCCATCGTTTTTTCCTCCTTCTTGATGCATTATAGCATATCAAAATCACGATTTCTCCCCCTACAAAAACAGATGCGAGAAAAGCACCCATCTCGCGACAGGTGCCATTCTCGAAAGGATATTTTATTACCATGAACCACAAAACAAGTGGATCGGCGTGTTGCTCCGCCAAACAACCGCCAAATTGCCGCGGCAGGAGTCGAACCTGCACATACTCCCTGCGGAGTGCTCTACCATTTAAGCTACGCTCGCACTACACACATCTTGCCGGCAGTATGTCTCGAGTCTTCGCTAGACACCCGTGCACAAAAGCGCCCGCTGTCAAGATCTAGCCGTGCAAGCTATCCTCAATCTCTCTGAGATAGTGTGTGTTCAGTTCATCCGGAGATTACCCGGAAAATCGGGGCGGAAGGAATCGAACCCTCGACACGCTGGATATAAGCCAGCTGCTCTAACCGACTGAGCTACGCCCCAAGGGGTTCCCCGCCGAGGTCACTGTCCAGCAGGGTTGAAGTACATACGGAGGAGTTTTCCGTCATCGTGAACCGTCCACATTCGCCGTCACACGAATGCTTAATACCATACTACTACTTTTATAGCGAACACGACCGAACATTTTTATTTTTCTTCAAAAAATCGGGAATTTCTCATCCGGCATCCATCTTCCGTATATTTAACCCGACGTTTTGGAAACATCCGGTTCAGTCGATAGGCTACTTGAATCCATGTCAATCCCTCCAGATAATAGAAGCGGAACATAATTCTCAAATCAGGCTTTTTAATCGCCTCTATGTACTCCTCTGCCTTTGTCGTTAATTCCAGAAGCTCCGCTTCCTTGGCTGTCAGAAGCTTCCGGTAGCGTTCCGCCGCCCGCTTCTTTCTATACAGCATCGGATCTGGAAAACCATTGACCTTGATCGGACCTATCGTTAAATCCGCCCTGCTCCCTTTTACGGTGTCCGCCACAATCGGTGGGTTTTCCAGGAACTTGTCCAGTTCCCGGATGCGTCTTCTAATATCTTTTATCTCTTCCATGACTTCGCAATACTGCAGCAGCACCTTTTTCTCCAACGGTACCACCTCCCTCTATTTTACTTCACAAGCCTTCAATGCCTATCACTTCCCTTATTTCTGGCATTCTGCCATTATTTTATCATGGCGGGGTGGGAGGGGTTCTCTGCACGTTTGGATTTTTGGGGGATAGATCTAAAAAGAGTTGTTGCTAGCCTTTCCTATCAACAACTCTTTCATCATAGAATTTAAATATAGCCTCTTTTTATAACAAAATTATTATTTCTTTTTCTTATTTGCAATTTTTCTATATTTCTTACCCTCTGGATATGCCAAATCCCAAACTTTGTCCCCTAATTCAACCATTTGTTTATACATAACACCAAAATCTTCCGCATACTGAGACCATACTTCCATTAAAATATATTCATCTTTTGTTTTTTGATATTCATTAGACATTTCTCTTATCTTTGGTGCTAAACCATAATAGATTTCATCAATTTTATATATAATTGAAGCTTCCTCTTTTTTTAAATGTATCCATCTATATTTCCTTGGTGGATGAATATTTTTAAATTCCAAAAAAACTTCTTCATTTGGGAACATAAGCGATGATAGTAGCGAATACAACTTTGAATAAAAGTCCTTAAATCTTTCAAAAAAAAGTGTTCTATCACGTTCTCTATCTTTAATTCTATATAATTGTGTTACAATTATACTACTAATAATCCCACTTATCACTCCTATAATAAGGCTATATTCAATTTCATTCCAACTCATTTTTGTTTTCCCTCGTACACTACACTGTCAATAAAACATATTATGTTATTTTATAAAAAACTCATGACATATCATACACAAATTAAAGCATACATCATCTGATATATGCTTTAATCATCCATAGGCTCTTTAGCCATCTTTAAAATCTTTCTCGCAAAAAAAATTACAATAGCAACCAAAATCAATGTTCCAAGTACGAAATAAACTGTAGGATATTTTGATAAAAAAGCATACGCCACATTGCTAAATCCTTCGCATTTTATGTAATACGCCCAACATGAGAAAATAAGCACAGATATTAGCACAAAATCGCACCACCAAATCAGCGGATACTTCTGAACCAAATTTGCATTTATGTTTTTTGAAGATTTTATATTTAACCCTGTTAATTTTGCTACGAAAAACATAAAAACAAACACCAAATTCATGATACAAAAACACCAAATCGTTCCAACTATCATAAGTTTCGTAACTGGAATATCCTTTACACCTTCAAAGATATTGTCTAACGAGCTAATACCCCCAAACACAATAAATGACAACGCAGTAAAAATAGCAACCAATGAAATTAATTGTCCATTAACTTCTTTTGACAATTTATTTCCCTCAACTTCCATTTTTTGGCTCACTATTTTTGTGTAATCTTCATCCGTCATTTTAAACAATGCCATCTGTCGTTTAGCTAAATTCATGTGATCCCATAACTTTAAGGCTGTTCGTTTAGTTCTCTCATACGGATTTCTTTGATATTTACGATCTGTTTTCCACGGATGATCTATTTCAAATTGGTTACCATACATATAATTAATTACACTGTCTAAATTTGTTTGCATTATTCCAAATTCTTCTTCTTTATCCAAAGAAAAGATATAATTTGTAATATTAGTGTACAGCAGCCTATCTTCTTTTATGATATAATCATGCAATCTATCGAAAAAAACATTTGCTTCAAATTTTTTCGAATCCTTAAGCAGCTCATTACACAAATTGTCAACCGCCGCTTCCATTTCTTGAATATAATTTGAGGTTGAATCCGATTGCTTTTTTGTATCTTTATTCCATTCAATCATTTCTATTCCTTTTCAAAATATTGCTGTATATCTTCTTTCTCAATAACATTATTGCAATATTTTTCATATGCCTTAACCCACGGATCTTGATTATGTGTAATTTCCACTAAAGCAGATGCTGTATAGTGTGCACATTGATCTACCATTTCATTAATTATTTTTCTGTCTTTTTTTAATATCAGCTCATCCGCATTCATGCATACAGCTCTAGGAATATCTGCACTACCGAAAATTTTGAATTCATGATATACCTCTGGAACAACTGGTCCAAAATCCCATGCCTCTATTTCTTCGCTAAAACATGGTTTACCTGTATTAACAAGGAATTCCGCTTGAACAAAGTATAAAATCTTTTGTAATTTCAAATTACTAATCGAATATCCTTGCCGTTTGCAATACCAAATAATGTACCTTGCAACATCCACTGCGCTATACATAACATATCCCTCCTGCTCATAAAGCAAAAAACTTGAATATAATCATCCTTACATTCAAGTTTTTCATTCTCTATTAACCTTATGATAGCTATAGTATATGTCATATTGCACAAAAAGTCTATTGACATTTTAGATAGTTTTTGTGTTGATTTTTCGTCTTTTTTATTTTTTTACTTATAAAGAAGCCTCCACCTCCCCATTAGAGGTTCCCTGTATATCCATTTTATTCCGAACTTTTCCTACGCGAACTTCAACTGCCCGCCCGCATCCTCGCCCAGGCGATCCGCCCGGCAATTTGGCAGCCGCTTCGCAACGCATAACTCTTTCAGATTCGCCCGCACCAGCGCCGTAGGTATCGGCGGACACACAGCGTTTCCACAACGCCGTACCTGCTCCGCTCTCGGATATGGCTTCCCGTCGCAATCCCGGTCGATGATGTAGTCGTCCGGGAATCCCTGGCATCTGTACAGCTCTTTCGGTTCCAACATCCGCAGTCCGATATCCACAATTTGATATTCAGTGCCGTATATAGTTACCAATCCGAAGCGATCCTGTGCTGTGATAGTATCAAGCGGCGCTTTTATGTCCTGCCCGGTACCGACACCATAATACTTCGTCAAAAACGCCCGCACCTCTCCAAAATGCCCCGGGGAGGTCGTCACTGTATGTAATGGCTCCCTTATATCTTGTCCGGTACCGCTCTTATAGAATTTGCTGATAAACGATGTAACAAGACCGTATCTGTTCGAACCATCTACCGTCATAAGCGGATCTTCTATTCCTTGACCACGCGTTTCATTTTGCATAGTTTCCGAATGGTACTGAATCAATATCGGTGCCACTACTCCAAAACCATGCTTTCCCGTAATTGTCGGCATTGGCTGCCGGATATCCCCCGGTTTACGTTCGCCGCCATGATTGCACTGGATCAAGAACGGTTCCGGGTTATCCAGAATGAATTTCTTGATTCCACGGGCAATGCGATCCATTGTTTTCTTCGCCAGTGGACGCACTGCCCGGATTCCGTATTTCTCTTTAATTTCTTCGGCGCTATCGAAGATGCTCGGACATGGGAGTGAAAAATCCAGCTGTGTATACGCCCCCACATAAGGTTTCAGCAAGCCAGCTTTTACCTCCGGGCTGTCTGACGATCCGTGGGTACGTCGCGCCCATACGATCGGCTTGCCATCGCATCGTGCAATCAGGAAGAATCGTTTCCGCATGGTAGGAGCTCCATAATCTGCCGCCACCAGCTCCCGGAACTGCACTTCGTATCCCAAATCAGTAAGCTGCTGGATAAATTTATGAAACGTTTTTCCTTGCTTTGCCTTGATCGGATGCTTCCGACGCCCCAGCGGTCCCCACGTCTTAAACTCTTCGACATTCTCCAACATTATCACGCGCGGACGTACCAGTCCTGCCCAGCGGCAGGCAACCCACGCCAGACCGCGAATAAACTTGTCCTTTGGCTTCCCGCCCTTTGCTTTGCTGAAATGCTTACAATCTGGAGAAAACCACGCCAGCGCCACCGGATGCCCGCCACATACTTTGACCGGATCTACCTGCCACACATCCTCGCAGTAATGCTTCGTGTACGGGTGGTTTGCCTTATGCATCTTGATCGCCTCTGGATCATGATTGATCGCGATATCTACACAGTACCCTGTCGCTTCTTCGATGCCGGTGCTTGCCCCGCCGCCCCCAGCAAAGTTATCTACTATCAATTCTCCGTTAATCATCGACCTCATTCTCCTCTGGCATTCTCTTTTCTAACGCCTCTTTTAAAGCTGCAATAACCGTATAGTCCAGTATGCTAATATCTTCCGGTTTTTCCGCTTTTCTGAGCTGTAGCTTAAGCAGCTCGCTTTTCAATGCACTACTTATCTTCAATGGTTCCAGTGGATCTTTTATGTTATCAAGATACTGTACCTGACACGCTCTAGCTGTCTGCATTGCTTCCAGGCACTCCTCCGGTGTTCCAATGCTCTCATATACTCCCAGCTTCTGAATTACTCTAAATGTAATCTCATAAAACAGATCATATGTTTTATACGGATTTACAATGGCATCGTTTCCACTTCTCAGACTATACCGCGCCGGGGCGAATGCTTTTCCCGCATCTTCGGTCAATCGTTCAGTCAAAAAGTTGGTTGTTTTATTGTTTTCAGAATTCTTCACTTTTCTTCCTCCTGTATAAATTCATCACTGGCTTCCTTTCTCAAAACGAATATTTAACGTACATATACATATTGCTTCCCTCAATAGGATAATAATATGTGCCGTCTCCAGAATCCTCCCATATCATGATTTGATCACACCATTCACCATCCGATTGTTTTTCCCCATGCACTTCCTTCGAAACTCCAAACGAATGTGCGTAAATGCCATCAAAGCCGTTTTCGTTGACCCATTCGTCAAGTTCCTTGAAAAGTTTATTTGCCTCATTCACTAATTTTTCATAACGAGCTGCTTTCTCAGCTATTTCCTTCGATACAGTCATTTTCTATTGCCCTCCTCCGGTACAAATTCTTCGCACGCATCTTCATCGCCCGCCGGATGCCAGTCACAAAACTCGTCATACCAGCAGTTCCAGCACGCTCTATTGCAATTATCATTCATCTCCATGTCCTTTCTTCTACCTCTTCTTCGGTAGCTTCCCCGTCAATAGTTTCTGTTTGATATCTCCACCCAAATTCATATCCACGCATAATGAATTAATTTTGTCGTTTCTGCTCTATTCATCTCAAAACCTCTCCATGATAGTCTTGTAAAACGCATCACAGGCGGCATCCCATCCCCTGGCAAACTCATCGCCCGCATCACAGCCGCCCATCTCTTTTATCAGCTCCAGCACTGCCGCTTTGGGGATGCTGTCCTCCGCATCTTTCTTCATTCCTTCCACCTCCCCAGCAGCCTCATATATCTGCTTATCTCTGCCAACGTTTTGCGGCGATACGCGTAGAAATCGTCCTCGCCCGCCGGTATCTGCCGCTCCATCCGCAGGAGTGTCCGATATCCGGAGCCACTGGTAATCGAATCATATATTGCTATTTCCAGCCCTGGAGCAGCAGAGATCGCGCATTGAAGAATAATAAGCCGTTCCTCTGCAGACGCTTTCATACAGCGCTCCCGGGTCTTCTCCTCATCGCTTTTCAACATTCCATAATCCGCATAAGTCTTATAACGCGTTCTCATGCAGTTCTCCTTCTCCTTTCCGCCTATACCGACATTTCTACCGCCGATCCAGAATCTTCCCGCGGTAATACATCGCCAATTCCGCGTATGTACTGCTGCTTCCGTCGGATGTCCGAACTAGATACCTATGCTTGCTGATTACCCGAACCGTCCGGCGCACGGTCCGCACCTCGCCTTTGGTACGGGTGTCGGCAAGCAACATCACTTTGAGCTTCTCCCCGACTTGCACGCGGTTCCTGGTCTTTTCCAGTTCATCCGGCCAGATGCCGTCTACCATTCGACGATCATCTGGCTTGTCCAATTCCTCGTCGTTTTCCTCCTCACCTGCACGCGTCAGCAGGTAAACCGCTTTCTGGCCGCGCGCACCGTCACCCTCCTGAATCAGTTCGCCCAGAGCACACATTTTCTTTACCGCAGCTCTGGTTCTCTCCCGTTCCTCGCCAATCACTTCCGAAAGCTCCCGAAGGGTATTTCTCTTGCCGCCCCGAAGCTGCTTCTTGATGGCTGCCCGGCGTTCATCCATGCTTTTCATCGTCCTCTAACTCCCTTCATCCCGTACCGGGTTCCACAGCACTTCCAGCCTCGCCCTGCGCCGCTGCGCCCACCATGCCCCACACCATCGCATCGTAGTCGTAACCATGTTCTTCCAGGTTGTGAAAGCGGTTCTTCTTGGCGACTTCGGCGGCCCCATCCTGCCTCTGCGGATTTTTTTCTCTCCTGTCCCAATTTCTAACCGCTGCTTTCCAGTCCTTCATGCGATTCTTACCGACCATCCAGCCGTTACTGGTGTAAAAGTCAATAAAGCGTGCTGCATCCACGTTCGTGTAACCCATTTCCTGGCAATATTCACTCACATTCTCCAGGGTGGGAGGAGCGAAGCGCTTTTCTTTTACACCCTCTAGGGTGTTTTCTTTTAAATCATTATCATACTCATTATCATTATCAGCTTTTTTTGCTTTTTCAGAAAAGCATTTGCTTTTTTTGCTTTCCTCAGAAACCATTTGCTTTTTATCAGAAGCATTTGTTTTCGGTCTTCCGCCTTTCTTCCCTGCTTCCGATCTGGCTGCACACGCTTCTTTGTAGCGCTGGCTGTCCGCATCCAGCTGCTGTTTAATAAGCTCGAACACAAACGCCAGCGCCGGATCCTCCGGAACAGCATCCGGGTCTTTCTGATAGGCGTAGATCGCTTTAATGAGTTCGCCCGCCTGCTCGTTGCTCATCTTTTCGATGGCAGCGCCCCAGCTCTCATACATGACAAAAGACTTCTTATCACTCATCCAAGCCCATCTCCTTTCCCGCCTGCCAGTCACGGTAATAGCAAATCCATGTATCCAGCAACAGGGTAATGATTCCGCCGCGGATCCGTGCTTTCAGTTCATCGAAAATGTCGTCCGAATACATCCGCTGGAAGTTCTGCAGGTACATGGACACCCGCCACGGCTCATAGTTGCGCCGGTGCATTACCACCGGAATCTCGCCCGCCCTGGCGTCCCTGGAGGACTGTTGCAGCGCTTTCCGGAGTCTAAGGTCTTCCACTCGCTTAACTTCAATATGTATATCTGGAAGCCCGATCACATCCGCATCGCCGGAAGTCCCGCAATACTGCTGACCGCGGCGACAGTTATATCCATAGTCCCGCAGGATGCCCGCAAGTTCACGCTCGCCGCGCTTTCCTTTCTCTCTCTGCATCTTCCCCATCCTGTCCTCCGTCCCTGAACATACTAATCTGTCCATATATGCCCTTCGGCTCTTTCCATCCCGTCGCAAATTTAAGTGCTCCCGCCTGTGCTGCGCGGATTGCCTGCACGCGGCGATCTTGCCGCTTAGACCAGCGCTTGGCATCTGCCCGCCCCGCATCCGAGGCACTTGCACAGCTCCCCGCGGGTCTGCGCGTTCTTATGTCCTACACCCAGCGCATTGTATAAAGCACTGGTAAAGATTTCCATTTCTGTCAATTTCTTTTCCGACAAATCTCTTCCTCCTTCCGGAGCGGGAGGGTCGGTCTCCCTCCCGGTAAACCAATGGCATCCTGTAAAGGTTGGTAATATATAACACGGTAAGGCGTGCCAGGATGCTGTCTACGGGTTGCTATGTACAAGCCCTGCGGCTGTTGTACCGTTATAAATAACTCTTGCCAAACTCGGCAATAAACTGCTCTCTGGTGCCAATATGCTCCTCGTAATAGGTCTGAGCCTTCCGCTTCAGACTTTCATCGAATCTCTGGTCCATGTGCACACTGTACGGCATCATATTGTGCCAATCGGGCCGGAGCGGAACAATAAAGCCATATGCCTCCGATCTGCTCCGGTTGGCTCCATTAAATACATGATGGATTGCCACCTCCTGGCTGCCGGTAATGATACAATGTTTTAAATCATCCGTCAGTACGCTATACAGTTTCTTTCTTCCTGTGGTTTTCTTCTTCTTTCTTCCTGTGGTTTTCTTCATATTCTGCCATCATCCGGGCCAACTCCTCCGGCGGTAGGGTTTCAATCCCCTGCTCCTTGCATTCCGTTACCAGCCCATTTATCAACTCGCTCATTTCCTTTGTATCGTAGGTACTGGATCCAGCAAGCACCGTATATGTACGGTATGCTTTCCCATCCTTGCCCTGCTTAACCTGCGAAGTTGGACGGATGTGGAAGGTTTCCGCCTCCAGCGCCGTCTCTTCCGCTTCGGTCGTGTCCGGCACAACCAAATACGCCATCTGACCGGAAATCATGAGATTCTGACCGTACCTCCGAAGCATGAGATTGTGCGCCCGCGGCTTGGATATGCCCGCCACCTCTGCCAGACGCGAGAGAAGCACCCAGTAATACGCGTTCGCATCCAGGCTCCGCTTCTCCCGCCATTGCTTTGCAACGATCCGCAGGGGCTTGTCCTTCATCTTGTCAATCGACGATGACACATCCGATTCCAACTCAAACGTCAGCCGCATCCGACCGGTTTTCCAGTCCAACGACACATCTTTTAAAGTTCCCTTACTCTCCATAGGCTAATTGAACGGAAGACCGCTCGTTTCATCCTCCGGCGGCACCGTGGCCGGATCTACTTTCCCTTTGGATTTATCCGGCGTGTTCTTAAAACTCTTCATCGCGTTCTGGAATCGTTCCACCGTCAGGTGTTCCAACGAATCTACGCCGATTGCTTTCAAAATACATTTCGGGCTCTTTCCGATTCTGTCGCACTCTTTCAGGAATACATTCCTCGTCGCTTCACTTGCCAGCTCCGGGGCTTTCTCGGAAGCCGGCGGCGTCTCCGCATCCGGATCTTTCATTTCTTCGGTCGGGATGCAGAACACCTGGAAGCAAGCATATTTGAACGCAACCGACATCGCTTTGTTGGTTGCTTTGTCGCCGCTGTCCATCCCTTCGCCAACTACCACCGCCTCGATGTGGCTGCCGTCCTCGGCGTAGAACGTATATTTCATACGACAGACCGAATATAAAAGCATCCCGCCCTTTGCAGTCCTGCGTTCCTCCCGCGTCTGATCCATAACCTCCGGGACAATAAACAAATGATGCTTAATAAATGCCGGATTCAGCGCATTCATGACTGCGTCAATGCCGCGATACTTGAATTTCTGCTGCTCATTTAACGAATCTTTCCCGACCGCTCCCACATCTTCCATGACGGCCGCTATCGTCTGGAAAATATTCTTTTTTGTCTCTCCCATATCTCTGCCACCTATCTAATAATCATGTTGCTCCGGGTTACAATCGATACGCCAGGAATCTCGACACCATTGTCCAGTGCCTCTTTCAGTGCTGTCTTATTCAGCTCTGGATCCTTGCGACGGATGAACTCCTCCGGAAGCGCATTGATATTTCCGGCATATTCAATCGCCTTGCTGGCGCGGTACGACACCGCCACTCTGCTTGTCTTAAACTTCTGACCGTCTAACGCTCTTTTAACGTACTCCTGCAGTGATTCCGCCTTTCTCTCGGCTTCTTTCTGCCGTACTTCAAGCATCTTCTTTTCATTTTTCAGCTGCTCTGCATCGCTTTTCAGATCCTTGATCCAGAGCAGGACATTCTCGATCTTCTCGTCCCTAGCTTCCTGCAGCGCATCCAGCGCCGCATAAGCCTCCTCATTTACAATCTCTCCCGTCTCTTCATCGACCGCCGCCTCAAACGCTTCCATGATGCGGGCATCAATCTCATACAAATTCATAAGCTACCTCCGGTTCATTTGCTCTATTTTCATTTCTCTGATTTCTATGGTTGATCCGGTTCTTCATATCTTTCCGGCACTCCTCACAAGCCAAACCGCCGTCTTCCAGATATGCGCCGCAGCAGTCACATCTTTCCAGCATCCTGTAACTCCTTTTTCTTGTTCGCAAGCTCTTCTAAAAGTCTATCCGTACTACAACCAATATAATTAGTACTGAATGTCCAATATTTATAGCAACCAGGGTACCACCCATCGGGATATACATGAATATCCAAGCAACCATTAATGTGTCCATTAAACGTAAAGAACGCCGTAGGCTTGTTTCCTGTAACACTCTGTTCTCTTGCATGCGTGGTATTGATCTCCAACACCATCTCCAGCGCCTCATGAATCTTCTTCCGGCGCATCTTCTCAATTTTCTTTGCCAGTCTCTTCTTCATCGAAATCCTCCTCCCGTGCTACTTCCGCAGTTATAAGAAATGCTATATAGAAATCTGCATACGCTTTCTCCAGCTCTTCTCCCGAAAAATACGCTTTCAGAAGCGCCACTGCCATTCCTGCCAGGGCTCCCGGAAGAATTGAACGTTTAACATCACCGATGATAAACACCTCTAAATCTCTGATTGCATCATACTGGATCGTGGTACCAAGGATCATATCCCCCTCCAGCTCCATCGGCTCCCTTTTACCTTTAAATGTTGCTTTTACCATTGCATCCTCCCGAATCTCTTGATATAATCAAGCTGTTAATTTTTTTATTTATTTGACCGCTCAGCTCTGCCAAGCTGGCGGTCTTTTTCTTTGGTTTCCCATAACCGGTGTACCGGCTGGCATTCAGCAGTGCACCGGCTCCGTTCGTTCCGTTGGTTCTTCTACTCATGAGCTTCTAACCACTCCTTCCCTTTGCAGATAACTCCGAGCAACTTTGCAATGTCTTCACCCTTATAGGCTTCCTCTTCTACTTCGAGATATCCGATGAGATAATGCACACACGCTTTGACACGTAATGCATCATCCCTGTAATCATCCTTTGGTTCGAGGATTTCACTAGGCATTCCCTCAACGATTCTTCTAATTTCTTTTGCCATCTTCTCCACCTCCTAATGCAGTACCAAGAGCGCCCCGGTCGCGATCCCCGCAACCGCCGACATCACTACCGCCACCTCTGCCATCAGATGCAGATGCTTGTCCTTCTGTCTCAGCTCCGCTTCCAACGTCTGGATCATCTGGTTGCGCTGGCTCCGCAGGTTCATACACTCGATTTTTCTTTCCTCTCTCATCACGCTTCCTCGCTTTCTTCTTATAATCTTTGCACGGGTTTTCCCGATCGGATTCCATACACCGCCAGCAACTCCGGCAGGTCTTACACGACTTTTCTTTCATTTTCATATTTCGCAATCACATTATTGCGAATCTCCAGAAGCCGCAGCACATACGCCCCAGACACCTTCCACGGCGCAGATTTAATATTATGGAGCGTTGACAGCGATACTCCCAGCTCACCAGCAAGTTTTTCATTTGTCCAACTGGTTCGAATCTTAATTTCGTTTATCCAATCCGCCGTGCAATAGCTCCATGATGGCTTTTTCTTAAATGCAGTTCTTTTCATCCCTCTCACCTTCCCTTCTGCATCGGAATACGCCCCTACAAACTCATCTGAGCATTAGCATCCCGAATCAATCCGGTTCTATCGGTAAATCATCCGTCACACGCTTTTTGAAATTCTTCTGAATTTCTGCCGTTGATACTGGAACCCCTACAAGCTGTACAAAATGCCTTTCTCGCCCACTGGTGTATGCAACATGGCACTCCTTGATTTTTTTGTCATATATCATGAACGCCATCCGCTTACTGGTAGCTCTCTGGTAAAGTTTAAGACCCGGACTAGAGTCCGACCAAACCACATAAAGGCATTCTTTTCCGCCACCCTCCAACTCCGCATCCAGAAGCCAGTCCACTGATCTGTTTAAGACCTTTGACAGCTTTTCCAAATCATCCAAATCGATCCGGATCTTTACGTTTTCAATTCCCACCAGCCGATGGGGTTTGATTCCTGACTGCTCTGCCAGCTTCTTCTGGGTCCATCCCATTTCTGCTCTGGCTTTGACAATGTTATTTGCAATGTCGCAATAAAAATCAAAGCCAATACGTTCCAGAATCTCGTTCTCAATAAAACGCATCTCTTTTGCCTCCCTTCTAGGTTCGCTCTCTTTATTGGAATACGCCTCTTTTTAATTGCCATCCCCATCCTTTTGTCCTATACTGTACCTACAGGCTCCTGCCAGAGCCGAGTACAACAAGGAAAAATAAAGCATGAAAAAAATCATTATCTTTTTTCTTATCATTTCAACATATAAGGTATCAACCAATCTCTACTACTTCTTTCGTATACGACATTTAAGTCAAATGCATTTAGAATGGTTATCAGATAGAGCACCTAATTTTCCAACTTACAAAGCCGAAATTATCTCACTTTTCAAAAAAGCTGGTGTAAAAAACATATCCATTCCAATAACTCAGTCCGTTGGCCTTGGCAGAGCTGCAACCTTTGAAGCAGATGTTTTTACCAACTTTCCCTCCGCTCACTCAGACATCTCTGGTGGAGCCGTTCGGATGTTTTATGAAGCCGAAGGTATTTTTCGACAACGCATATTCGAAACATTCAGCCCTGTGTTTTGGATAAATTCGGTTGTTTTCGCACCAAAAAAGTTGCTTGAATATCTCGGTTTTGACGAAAATAAATCTCTTTTTAAAGCATGCAATGTTTTGCTAACTTTTATTTGGTGGGTATTCGGAATTACTATCATGTTCTTCCTGCCTAAGCTCAAAGAAATCATCATCGAATTGTCTGGAAAACTTTGAAATAAACTTCGTTAGCATGATCAACGATTCAGCGCCCCCATAATCTGCTATCTGTTTATGTGCGGATAGCAGATTTGTTATTATTCGGCGCCGAATATCTTTTCCAACAGATATCTTCATCCCTCTCACCTCCCTACTCCAACAGATCCTCGATCGCTACGCCGAGATAATCTCCTATTTTGTTTCCGCGAAGTACTCCACCGGGACATCGAAATATTTAGCCAAAACCAAAAGCTTATCGAATTTTGGCGCATAATTTCCATTCTTCCAGTTCGACAGCGTCGCAGTGGAGATTCCGGTATCTGCAGCCACTCTATAATCGGTTACGTGTTTTTTGTCGCGTAATTTTGCGTATTTCTCGTACAAAATTTTACACTCCTTTCCTAAAATATATTGACTTTAGCTAAGGTTTCTTATATAATCAAAGTACCATCTAAGTTATTTAAGAAACCAAAGCCTATGTCATTGTTTGTAGCTTAGTTTTCTTAGCTACATTTATACAATAGCATAGTTATGTTAGCTTGTCAATATCTTTAGCTAATTTTTCTAAGCTATTTTAGGCGGAAAGGAATATAATGTATGAAATCTTCGAACGGCTACTTTCCGAACGTGGCATAACCGCATACAGGGTAGCCAAAGAAACCGGCATTACAACCGCAACACTTACAAATTGGAAAAAGGGGAAATATACCCCAAAACAAGATAAACTCCAAAAGATAGCTGATTTTTTTGGTGTATCATTAGAATATTTAATGACAGGTAAAGAATCTACCAATAAAGAAAAAACACCAAAGCTAACCTCGCGGGATGAGAGAGACATTAGCCGACGATTAGAGCAGACTTTAGAAGAGCTGGAAAATCAACAGGATGGGCTCATGTTTGACGGTCAGCCCCTAGATGATGAAACGAAAGAATTGCTTAAGGCCAGTCTGGAGCACAGCATCCGAGTGGCGAAAATTAACGCAAAAAAATATACTCCTAAAAAATATTTAAAGGAGAAGTGATTAATTTGGATATTCGATCCGAAGTGGCATACTTAAAGCATTATTATAAAACCGATGATCCGTTTGATGTAATATCCGGCAAAAATATAATGCTGTTTAATGAGGAACTCGGTTCCATTCGCGGATATTACAATCTGGTCCTTAGACAAAAGCAGATCCATATAAATTGCCATCTGACAGAAACTGCAAGGATTTTTACGGCCGCTCACGAACTTGGCCACGCTATTTTGCACCCAAAGGCCAATACTCCGTTTTTAACGGCACATACATATCAATCTGTCAATAAACTGGAAATTGAAGCAAATAAATTTGCTGTCGAATTTTTGATATCGGATGAATTACTGACCGAATATTTCAAATATAGAGAATACTCCATCGAACAGGTTGCCCGTTTGTTGGGGTATCGTAAAGAATTGATTGAATTAAGATTAAAATAGCTTAAGCATTTTAATAAAAATACGTTAAGGAGAAAAAGTATGAAAAGAAAAGTATTTTTTGCAGCGTTGCTGTGCTCATTCTCTTTGTCGGCTTGCGGCGGCAGAAGCACAGCCACCACAGAAGCCCCTACAGAAACAAGTATCGAAGAAAGCACAGCCGAAGAAACTACCGAAAGTAGCACCGAATCTGATGAGTGGGCGGATGTTAAGGCACTGAACCTCGATAATGCCACCATGCTCTCCATTTATCAAGATTATCAGACCGCATGGGAATCTGTTCCGGAGGATCCAGAGCAGCAGGATGCCTATGACAAACAGGTTGATGAGAATATCGGAGAAAAGTATGGTATTTCTGCCGATGATGCATTTAAGGTATATACATACGTCTTAACAAACTATGATAAAATGGCTGCCGAAAATGGTGCATCCGACACATCAGACATCCAGCTCCGTCATGGCGATTTACTTAGTACCACTGTAAACGGGACAACCATCGTCCTGAAAGCCAAGATTACATCTAGTTTGACTAAAAAAATGACCGTATCTAGCTGCTTTTACGATGTATATGACGCGGTCAAAAATTATGGCCTGGATCAATATGATGAATTGCAATATTGGGCGGTCGCTGATATGACAGACGGAAGCGAACAAAAAGTTATTAGCTTTACCGTTTCACATGATACTCTCGAAAAAATCGTCAATGGTTCGATTGTAGAGGGTCAGTTACAAAGCTATTCGACCGATGTATGGTTAAGTCCTGCTTTACAGTAATTTCTAAAAGGGTCGATTTCGAGGAGTTTAAATAGCAAAACCGCCCGGTGCTACCAACACCGAACGGCTTCACATAGATTTTCTCTTGCAGGATCACTCCCGGAAGATATAATCAACTTGAACACTTGAATTATATCATTCTTCCGGGCGCCCTGCAAGGGGTGTATTTCTTATACCCACCAAGGAGGAGGATATCATTATGGCAAAACGCAAAAATTCACTCCCATCCGGGAACTTTCGTATTCTGGCTTTAGATTACACAGATCCGGATGGTAAACGCCATTATAAGTCCTTTACCGCGCCGACCAAGAAAGAGGCGCGGATGCTTGCAGACGAATGGAAATTATCAAAGAAAAGGAACCGCGCCGAAAATATATCCGTTCGTGTCGCTGTCCAGCGATACAAGGACATGAAAGCAGCCGTTCTTTCCCCGTCTACCCTACGCGGCTATGCAGGACTCTTGCGGACGCACTTCCAAGGCGATTTCGGCAGCACACGCCTTAATGAATTGAACAGCCAGATTGTACAGATCTGGATATCTGATTTATCGAAAAGGCTTAGCCCTAAGACCGTCCGAAATGCCTATGCGCTTCTGACAGCGGCTCTCGATATGTTTGCCCCCGACCTTTCCATCCGCGTACAGCTTCCCGCCCGGAAGCACCCGGAGCTATATTGTCCGAACGACACAGATATTCAACGCCTCTTGGCTGAATCTGCTGGAACCGATCTGGAAATAGCCATTCTTCTGGCTGCATTTGGTCCGCTTCGCCGTGGCGAAATCTGTGCTTTGACTTCCCGTGATATTAAAGGGAACACCATAACTGTCAGCAAAAGCATCGTGCGCAGCGAGGACAATGAGTGGATAACCAAGTCACCCAAAACCTACGGCAGCTATCGAACTATACAAATGCCAGAATTCTTTTTTAAACATATACGCGGTAAAAAAGGGGCACTGTGTAACCTGAACCCCGATCAGCTCACGCGAGAATTCGAACGGGTTCTGGATCTCTGCCAGCTCCCCCACTTCCGCTTTCATGACCTGCGGCATTACTCCGCGTCCATCATGCATGCGATCGGAGTTCCGGATCAATACATTATGCAGCGAGGCGGTTGGTCCTCTGACAATGTGATGAAATCCGTCTACCGGAATGTCATTGATTTGGAGGCAGAAAAGCAGAGTCAGCTGATCCTTGAACATTTCCAAAAAGTTGCAAACGTAAAATCATGCAACACGAAATGCAACACGATGCCTGAAAAGCATTGATATTAAAGGCTTCTTCGCGGGTTCAAGTCCCGCAGCCGGCAGATTTGAAAGCCCTTGAAAATATTGGATTTTCCTTTATTTTCAAGGGCTTTCGG
>PPYF01267307.1_pt1 | contig 34098 bp, 32 predicted proteins | sample 1559871 | NCBI WGS metagenome assembly PPYF01 (sample SAMN08240021, study PRJNA423297) | Human gut metagenome, whole genome shotgun sequencing project.
GCCTACAAGAGCCGGGATCACGCCGACAAGCTGCGCGAGCGCATGGACGGCGAAGGGTTGCGGACGCGGATGACCATCGAAAAGGACAACAGGGGACGGCCCAAGTGGTTCCGGGTGCAGGTGCTGCTGCGGGGAACCGAGGCGGACGCCGTCGACGCCAAACAGATGCTGGCGAAGATGGGGTTGAAGGACGCGAAGCAGATTTCGAAGAAGGCCGTTGGCCGGGGTCGATGATATATGGAAGCTCTGTCTCGTTTTTTTGCCGTTCCGGGCGCGCTGGTCCTGCGCTGGATGAGCGCGCTTGGGGACGTGTTCCTGTTCCTTCTGGAAGGGTTGCGGCAGATAGGCATCGCGCCCAAGCTGTTCATCAAGGTGATGCAGCAGCTGTATGTGATCGGCACCAAGTCGCTGTTCGTCATTGGCCTCATTGCGCTGTTCACGGGGATGGTGCTTGGCCTGCAGGGGTATTACGTGCTGGTCAAGTTCGGTTCCGTGGGATTTCTGGGAGCGGCCGTTTCGTTGACGCTGATCCGCGAACTGGGGCCGGTGCTCACCGCCATCATGCTGACGGGGCGGGCCGGTTCGTCGATGGCTGCGGAAATCGGGGTCATGCGGATTACGGACCAGATCGACGCGCTGGAAGTGATGGACATCCCCGGCATGGGGTATCTGGTCGCGCCGCGTTTCGTGGCTTCGCTGATCGCGTTTCCGTTGCTGACCGCCATCTTCGACGTGGTGGGCATCCTCGGGGGCTACATGACCGGCGTACTCCTGCTCGGCGTCAATGAAGGCGCGTACTTCCACGGCATAGAGAGCAGCGTGCTCATGCCCGACGTCATTGAGGGGTTCATCAAGTCCGCGGTGTTTGCGTTGCTGGTCGCCCTGATTTGCTGTTATCAGGGGTACAACGCCCACAGGCGCCGCGACGGCATGGGGCCCGAAGCCGTCGCCAACGCGACGACGTCGGCGGTCGTGATTTCGTGTGTGCTCGTTCTTGTGGCGGACTATGTGGTCACGTCCGCCATGCTGCGCTAGGAGGCTCGGGTGAAGGATCAACATTCTCCTTGGGATATCCGGCTGGAGCACCTCCGAGTGGGCTACGGGACGCGCGTCGTGCTCGACGACATCAACGCCGTCCTGCCCGGCGGCAAGATCACGGTCATTCTCGGCGAATCGGGATGTGGCAAATCGACCCTGCTGCGGCATGTCATCGGGCTTTCGCGTCCGATGAACGGGCATATCCTCTACGGCGGGCAGGATTTGTTCGCACTGCCCGAACGCCAGTTCCGGCGGGTGCGGCGGCGTTTCGGCGTGCTGTTTCAGGACGGGGCGCTTCTCGGCTCCCTCACCTTGGCGGAAAACGTCGGCTTGCCGCTGTATGAGCATACCCGGCTGCCCAAGGCGACCATTCGGAAAACCGTCCTGCGGATTCTCGAACTCGTGGGGCTCGCCGAATTCGCCGACTACTATCCCAACGAATTGTCCGGCGGGATGAAGAAACGCGGCGGCCTCGCCCGCGCCATCGTGACGGAACCGCCGTTGCTGTTCTGCGACGAACCGACGTCCGGGCTCGACCCGATCAACTCGGCCCAGATGGACCAGTTGCTGCTGGACATGCGCAAGTCGTACCCGGAAATGACCATGATCGTCGTCAGTCACGATCTGGCCAGCGTCGCCCGCGTCGCGGATCATGTGCTGGTCCTGCGTGAGGGGCGTGTGGTTTTTTCGGGGTCCCATACGGAGCTGGAAGCGTCGTCGGACGCCTACCTCCGCCGCTTTATGGACAGAAAGGCCGAAGAGACGGCAAGCCGCGTTGCGGCCGCCGCCGACCCGGACGTTCGCGCCGCGCTGGATGCGTGGCTTGAAGGCTAAATTCAAGGACAAGGAAGGAACTCCCATGTCGTTTTCCAAAGAAGCCGCCGTTGGTTTTTTTGTCATGCTCGGACTTGTCTGTGTTGCCTATCTTACGATAAAACTTGGGCGCATGGAGGTTTTCAACTCCGACGGGTATGTCGTCACCGCTTCCTTCAATTCCGTTTCCGGGCTGCGTCCCGGCGCGGAGGTCGAGATCGCGGGCGTCAGGGTCGGGCGGGTCAAAGATATCCGGCTGAACGACAAGCAGCAGGCCGTCGTCCAGTTGCAGCTTGGCAACAATGTGCATCTGACCGACGACGTGATCGCGTCGGTCAAGACCAGCGGCCTCATCGGCGACAAGTACATCAGTCTGGAGCCGGGCGGTTCCGGCGAGACGCTGAAAAACGGCGATGAAATCACGGATACCGAATCGGCGGTGGATATTGAAAGTCTCATCAGCAAGTATGTTTTCGGGAAGGTGTAATATGATGCGTTTGTTGCGGAATATGGTTGTCGTATTGTGTGGTGTGGTCATGCTCGCGGGCGTTTCGTACGCGGCGGAATCGCCCTCGGCGACGCTGCGCGTAAAAGTGGATCAGATTCTGGAAGTGCTGAAGGAACCCGGTTACAAGGACCCGATCAAACGGGTGCCGCTCCGGGCCCAGATCGAAAAATACGTCCACGAAGTGTTTGATTTCAACGAATTCTCAGCCCGGACCGTGGGACGGAACTGGCCGAGCTTCACGGAGGCTCAGAAGGAACGTTTCGACAAGGCGTTCGCCGATTTGCTGCTCATCACCTATCTGGACAAGGTGCAGGGCTATAACGGGGAAAAGATCGACTATTCCGGCGAAGTGCTGTCGACCAAAGGGGATCGCGCCGAAATCCAGACGATCGTGACCCTGTCCGACGGCAAGCCGGTTCCGGTCGCCTACCGGATGATGCTGAAAAACGGGAAGTGGGTCGTGTACGACGTGCTTATCGAGAACATCAGTCTGATCAAGAACTACCGGTCCCAGTTTCAGGATGTGCTGACGCGCGGAACGCCGGAACAGCTGATCGATAAGGTCGAATCCCGGGCTCGGGAGCTTCAGGCCCAGTCCACAGTCAATTAGCGGGACGTTTCATGATTGCCATACGACGTATTGTTCCTGTCTGGAGCGTGTGCCTGTGCCTGCTGGCGGCGCTTGTGCTGATGGGGTGCGCGGCGAAGCACGGCGAAAAGGCCGATCCGCCTGCGGCTCAACTGGCCGAAGCGAAAGAGGCTCCGGCAAGTGCCGCGCCGGTATCCGTCTCTCCGGTTTCGGATGCGGAGTTTGAAGACTACGATGACGATGAGGCCGTGACCATTTCCGACCCGCTGGAAGGGTGGAACCGGTTCTGGTTCGGCTTCAACGACATCATGTTGTTGAAGATCGCCAAGCCGATTTATACCGGCTACACCTACATCGCGCCCGAACCCGTCCGGACGGGCATCAGCAATGTCTTCCACAATGCGCAGATGCCCATCCGTCTGGTGAACTGCGTGCTGCAAGGCCGCTTCGGTGAGGCGTGGATCGAGCTTGGGCGGTTCATCGTCAACACGACTGCGGGGTTCGGCGGGGTTTTCGACGTTGCGAAGCAGAGCAAGCCCAAAATTCCCGTGGATACCCGCGACGCCGATTTCGGACAGACCCTCGGGGTCTGGGGCTTCGGAGAGGGCATTTATCTGGTGTGGCCTTTCGTCGGCCCCAGCACGGTGCGCGACACCGTGGGACTGGCGGGCGACTGGGCCGCGTCGCCGTTGTTCTGGACGGCCGAACCGATCGGCCCGCTGGAACCCGAACCGGCGCTCGCGGCAAGTCTCGGATTCCGGTTCAACGACATGGGGACCGTCATCAGTACCTATGAGGCGCTGACCAAGAGCGCCGTGGAACCGTACATCGCGGCTCGGGACGCCTACGTCAAATACCGGCGGGCGGGCCTCCTGCCCGGTCGGTTCCAATGGTAATGCAGTAAAGTAAAGGCCCTTCTTCGGAAGGGCCTTTTTCATGCGCGGGCGGAAAGGATTCAACTGTCGAACAGAAGCACGTCGACGGGCGTTCCGGCTTCCAGTCCTTCAAGGCGAGCCGGAATGCGCACGACGCCCTGTGAGTCCAGCAGGGTCCGCAGCAGCCCGGAAAGTCCCGGAACCGGCACGGCCTGCGGCGTCCCCGGCGTCGAGGCGTCGAGGCGCACGCGAATGTAGTCTTCGCGGCCCTGACGGGAGGCGATGTTGCGTGAAAGCACGGCCTGCCGCGAAGCCCAAAGCCGGTGATCGAAGGCGTGACCCCGCCCGTTGTCCACGCCGGATCGGCTGGCCGCGAGGGAATGGCCCGCCAGATGGCGGAGGAAGGGAACGCCGAGTACGTGCATGACCACTTGTGCGGAGGCGACCTGACCGGGGAGGCCCCAGACCAGCGTTTTTCCGCAGCGCGCCAGAATCAGCGGCTTGCCGGGGCTGAGGGCGACGCCGTGGCACAGGATTTCCGTATCGCCGAGCGATTGCAGGGCTTCGAGCGTCAGGTCCCGGACGCCTATGGAACTTCCCCCGGACAGGAAGACGACGTCCGCCGGAGTCCCGTCGCCGGTAAGGGCGGCTTTCAGGGCCGCCGTCAGCGGTTCGAGGCGATCCGGGGCGATGCCGAAGGCCGTGACCTCGGCATGCGGTCGGATCATGGCCGAGAGCGCCAACGTGTTCACGTCTCTGATGTGTCCGGGGCACGGCGTCGCTTCGGGGGTGACCAGCTCGTCGCCGGTGGAGAGGATGGACACGCGGGGCCGCCGGATGACGGGAACCTCGGTGATGCCGAGCGCCGCCAGCAGGCCCGTTTCCTGTGCCCGGAGCACCGTTCCCGCCGGTAGAAGCGGGTGTCCGGCCTTGGCGTCCTCGCCTCGCTGCATGACGTATTCGCCGGGGGCCACGGAGCGGCGCATTTCAATGACGTCGGCTCCGAACGGTTTGGTGTGCTCGACCATGATCACGGCGTCCGCGCCTTCGGGGAGGTATCCTCCGGTCACGATGGCGGCGCACTGCCCGGATTGCAGCGTAAAGTCCGGAGGGCGGTCGATGGCGATTTCTCCGATGCGGTCGAGCCATACCGGATTGGTTTCCGAGGCTCCGAAGAGATCGGCGGCCTGCACCGCATAGCCGTCCATCCCTGAACGGTCGGCGGGCGGGAGGTCTTCGCCGGAAAGAAGCGTTTCGGCCAGAACGCTCCCTCGAGGGAGCGCATCCAGCCGTTTCGTTTCGCAGGCAAGGGGAGGGCAGGCGAGCAGTCGGGAAACGACGTCCTCGACGGAAAGCACGTGCAGAAAATCTTTTTGCATCATAATCTCCAGATGCTCCGGACGCATTGCCGGATTCGGCGGGAAGAAAGGGGCGTCATCGATCTATCGCAAGAACGCGGGTGGGGACAACACCCGGAGCACGGAAAATTTCGAGGAAGGCCGTCCGTCGGCGGATGCCCTCTTGCCTGCGGGGCTTCGGACGCTTATGTAACGTGCATGAACACCTCAGAAACTCCGCTTTTCCGGCTCCGGACCGACTACGTTCCGACGGGCGACCAGCCCGGAGCCATTGAACAGCTTGCGTCCAATATCGAAGCCGGCGTCCGGGATCAGGTTCTGCTCGGCGTGACCGGTTCGGGGAAAACGTTCACCGTGGCCAACGTCATCGCCCAAGTGAATCGCCCCGCGCTGGTGCTGGCTCCCAACAAGACGTTGGCGGCGCAGTTGTACAACGAGTTCCGGGCCCTCTTTCCCGAAAACGCCGTCGAGTACTTCGTCAGCTATTACGACTATTATCAGCCGGAAGCCTATGTCCCGGCCTCCGATACCTACATCGAAAAGGACTCGGCCATCAATGACGACATCGACAAACTCCGGCATGCGGCGACGCATGCCCTGCTGACGCGGCGCGACGTGATCATCGTGGCGTCGGTGTCCTGCATCTACGGTCTGGGTTCGCCGGAATACTATGCGCGCCTGATCATTCCCGTGGAAGTGGGGCAGCGCGTCAGCATGGACGCCGTCATCACCCGGCTCGTGGATGTGCAGTATCAGCGCAACGACATCGACTTTCACCGCGGGACGTTCCGGGTTCGCGGCGATGTGCTGGAAGTGATTCCGGCCTACGAACACGAGCGCGCGTTGCGGCTGGAATTTTTCGGAGACGAGATCGAGGCCGTCCGCGAAATCGATCCGCTGACCGGAGAAATCCTTGGGAACATCGGGAAAACCGTCATTTATCCCGCGAGCCACTATGTTTCCGACCGGGAGAATCTGGAGCGGGCGATGTCCGATGTCCGGGACGAACTCGGGGAGCAGCTCCGCCTGTTCCAGTCCCGGAACAAGCTGGTGGAGGCGCAGCGGCTGGAACAGCGCACGCAGCTCGATCTGGAAATGATGCAGGAGCTCGGCTACTGTACCGGCATTGAAAACTATTCCCGGCACCTGGACGGACGCAAGGAAGGCGAGCCGCCGTCAACGCTGCTCGACTATTTCCCCGACGATTTTGTCCTCTTCGCGGACGAATCCCACATCAGCATCCCGCAGGTCGGCGGGATGTTCAAGGGAGACCGTTCCCGCAAGACCACGCTGGTGGAGTACGGGTTCCGGCTGCCGTCCGCGCTGGACAACAGGCCGCTTGAATTTCATGAGTTTCTGGAGCGCCTGAATCAGGTGGTGTACGTATCCGCCACGCCCGGAAAGTGGGAACTGGAACGTTCGCAGGGCATTGTGGCGGAGCAGATCATCCGTCCCACCGGTTTGCTGGACCCGGAAGTGGAGGTCCGTCCGGTCAAGGGGCAGATCGACGATCTGCTCGGCGAATGCCGGGCCCGTGTGGAGCGGCACGAGCGCGTGCTGGTGACGACGCTGACCAAGCGCATGGCGGAAGACCTGACCGAATACCTGAACTCGATGGGCGTCGCCGCCCGTTATCTCCATTCGGACATCGACACGATGGAGCGCATGGCCATCATCAAGGCCCTGCGTGCGGGCGAGTTCGACGTGCTGGTCGGCATCAACCTTCTGCGCGAAGGGCTGGACATTCCCGAAGTGTCCCTTGTCGCCATTCTGGACGCGGACAAAGAGGGGTTTTTGCGGTCCACGGGTTCGCTCATCCAGACCTTCGGGCGTGCGGCCCGAAATGCGCAGGGCAGGGTGTTGCTGTACGCCGATACGGTGACGGCCTCCATGCGCTCGGCGATGGACGAGACGGCCCGCAGACGGGCCAAGCAGCAGGCGTGGAACGAAGAGCACGGCATTACGCCCACGACCATAAGCAAGCCGCTTGCCACGCCCTTTGACTCCCTGTACACCTCGTCGGGTGAGGGAAAGCGCGGTCGGGGCAAGCAGAGCAGGCAAAAGGCCGAGGCGACCGCGTCCGAGGACATCACGGCTCAGAACGTCACCCGGTACCTGAAGCAGTTTGAGCGGGAAATGCGCGAAGCGGCTCGCGATCTGGAGTTCGAAAAGGCGGCGGCCCTGCGGGATCGCATCCGTCGGCTTCGGGAACAGTTTCTGGTCGTGTAGGGCCCTTCGGCTTTACACGGTGAAAGGCGGGGCGGCGAGCGGCCCGTCCGCCGCAAACGCGGTGCGGATACTGCCGAAGGCCGCACCCTTCGGCGGCATGAATCTTTGAAAAGTGAAACGTGTCAAGGGAAATCCGTTCTGCGCGAACGGGTTGAACGAAGGATGAACACCATGAATCAGGGGACGCTGCAATCCCTTCTGGCTGCCGATGCCGACAAGAAACGCATGGAGGAGCTCCGTGCGTTCATCACGTATCACAACTACCGGTACCACACGCTGGACGCGCCGGAAATCACCGATGACGAATACAACGCGGCGTTTCAGGCATTGCTGCGGCTGGAAGAACGGTATCCCGAATGGCGTTCCCCGGATTCGCCGACCAACCGCGTGGGCGGACAGGTGCTGTCTTCACTGGAAACGAAGGCCCATACCCGGCGTATGTACAGTCTGGACAACGTGTTCAGCGACGAAGACTGGCAGGGCTTTTTGAAGCGTCTTGAGAACGCGCTTCCCGGTGTGGAGGATACGTTCTGGTGCGACCCCAAGATGGACGGGCTGGCTCTGGAACTCGTGTATGAAAACGGGCGGTTCGTAGAAGCGCTGACGCGCGGGGACGGCGAGGTCGGCGAAGTGGTCACCGCCGCCATGCGGACCGTGCGCAACCTCCCCAAGGTCCTGCACGGCGAAGCGCCGGAGCGGCTGGAGGTTCGGGGGGAAGTCATTTTCCGCCGGAAGGACTTCGCCGCGCTCAACGACCGGCTGCGCAAGGAGAACGCCAAGACGTTCGCCAACCCGCGCAACGCCGCCGCCGGGTCCATCCGTCAGTTGGATACCTCGGTCACGGCTTCCCGGCCGTTGCGGTTTCTGGCCTACGGTTTCGGTGAGGTGCGTTTCGGGGGCATGCCCGTGTGGCGGACCTACGCGGAAGTGATGGAGCGGTTGCAGGCGCTCGGCTTTGAGACGCCTCCCGGCGGAAGGCTCTGCCGCGGGTCCGGGGACGTGGAGGCCTATTACGCCTCGTTGGCCGAAAAACGCGAATCGCTGGCCTACGAGATCGACGGCGTGGTCATGAAGCTCGATGATCTCGAAGCGCAGGAAGCGCTCGGCTATACGGCTCGTGCGCCGAGGTTCGCCATCGCCTGGAAATTCCCCGCGCAACAGGCGACGACGCGCTTGCTGGACATCACGGTTCAGGTCGGGCGGACGGGGGTCCTGACCCCGGTGGCCGAGCTGGAGCCGGTGAACGTCGGCGGCGTGATCGTCAGTCGGGCCACGCTGCACAATGAGGACGAAATCCGCAACCGCGACGTCCGCGTCGGGGATCGGGTGGTCGTCCAGCGTGCCGGAGACGTCATCCCCGAAGTCGTGCGTGCGGTGCTTTCGGAACGCGCCCCGGATTCGAAGCCTTTCGAATTTCCGCATGTCTGTCCTTCCTGTGGGCAGGAGGCGTCCCGTCTGGAGGGTGAAGTGGCGTGGCGGTGCGTGAACGTTTCCTGTCCCGCCATGATCCGGCAGTCCCTCACGCATTTCGTGTCCAAGGCGGGACTCGACATCGAAGGGCTTGGCCAACGGTGGATCGAGCTGCTCGTTTCCTCGGAGCGGGTCAGGACGCCCGCCGACCTCTTCACCCTGAAGGTTGAGGAACTCTTGCATTATGAGCGGATGGGTGTAAAACTCGCCACCAAGTTTGTGGATTCGTTGGATCGCGCCAAAAAGGACGCCACGCTCCAGCGCTTGCTGTGCGCGTTGGGCATCCGGCATGTGGGCGAACAGACCGCCAAGACGTTGGCGGCGGCCTATGCCGACATGGACGCGCTGCGGGCGGCGGACCCGGAAGAGCTGCAAAACCTGCCGGATATCGGGCCGGAGGTCGCGGGAGCGATCAAGGCCTTCTTTGACGACAAGCCGAACGTGGAACTGCTCGCCCGATTAAAGGAACTGGGCCTGTGGCCGGTACGGCGGCAGACGCCCGAAACGGCACAGGTTGCGGCGGGGCCGCTCGCCGGGATGAAGATTTTGTTTACGGGTTCCCTGTCCATGCCCCGCTCGCAGGCGCAGCGGATGGCGGAGAGCGCCGGTGCGGAAATCGCCGGCGGCGTGTCCCGCAAGCTGAATCTGCTTGTCGTCGGGGACGAACCGGGGTCCAAACTTGAAAAGGCGCGGACGCTGGGGGTGCGTGTGGTCGATGAAGCCGGTTTTCTGGCGTTGTTGCGGGCGGAAAACGATGTGTCGGCCGGGGATTCCGGAAACGCGGCGCAGGACTCTGAAGAAGGAAAAGGGTGAGGATATGAGTCTCTCTGTAGTTGTGATGGGCGCTTCGGGGCGCATGGGTACGACCATTGCCAATCTGGCGAAAGAGCAGGGCCTGACGCTGGCGGCCGTGCTGGAACGTCCCGAAAAGCTGGACGCGCTGGCCCATTGGGGCTGCCTCACCGGAACGGACCCGGAGGTCGTGTATCCGCAGGTGCCGGGAGCGGTCGTGATCGACTTCACCGCGCCTCAGGCGAGCCTCGTCAACGCACGTTGCGCCGTCAGGAACGGCAATCCCATCGTCATCGGAACCACGGGCTTTACGCCTGAACAGAAGGCCGAACTGGACGACATCGCCCGGACCGGCCGCGTGTTCTGGTCTCCCAACATGAGCGTCGGGGTCAACGTCCTTCTGGAACTGCTTCCCGAACTCGTGCGGATGCTTGGACCGGACTACGATCTGGAAATGGTCGAGCTGCACCATAACCGCAAGAAAGACTCTCCCAGCGGTACGGCCCTGCGCCTTGCCGAATGTCTGGCTTCCGCCAGGGATTGGGAACTCAAGGATGTCGCCTGTTACCACCGCGAAGGCATCATCGGGGAGCGCCCCAAGAAGGAGATAGGCGTCCAGGCCATCCGTGGCGGCGATGTGGTAGGAGTACACACCGTCTATTTCATGGGCCCCGGCGAACGCATCGAGGTGACGCACCACGCGCATTCCCGGGAAAACTTTGCTCAGGGCGCGTTGCGCGCCGCCCGCTGGCTGCCCGAGCAGCCCGCCGGGAAGGTATACGCCATGAGCGATATCCTGAAATCGAGGTTGAAGTAATGTCGAGTATTCCTGCTAAGGATTGGAAAACGGTCTGGGGGCTACTGACCTCCGGCATGTACGAGCACGTGCGGAAGAACGGGTTTACCGATGTGGTCCTCGGCCTGTCGGGGGGGATGGACTCCGCGCTGGTTGCGGCGCTCGCCGTCGATGCGCTGGGTAAGGAGCACGTGCACGGCGTGATGATGCCGTCCCCGTGGTCGAGCGAGGGCAGCATCACCGATTCCGAGCTTCTGGCCGCCAATCTGGGTATGGAGACGTTTACGGTCCCAATCGCTCCGATGCTGGACGCCTTCGAGAAGGCGCTCGCTCCCGCGTTTGCGGGCAAGGAACGGGATGTGACCGAAGAGAACATTCAGGCCCGCATCCGCGGCGTCATCCTGATGTCGTTTTCCAACAAGTTCCGCTGGATGCTGATGGCGACGGGGAACAAGTCCGAACTGGCCGCCGGGTATTGCACCATGTACGGCGACATGTGCGGTTCGCTGGCCCCCATCGCGGACCTGTACAAGACGGAAGTGTATCAGTTGGCGCGCTGGTTCAACGAGCGCGAAGGCAAGCTGAGCATTCCTCAAAACATTTTCGACAAGGCCCCGTCGGCGGAGCTGCGTCCGGGGCAGACCGATCAGGATTCCCTGCCCGCCTATGACGTGCTGGACTCCATCCTTCATGCGTTGATTGAAGAATCGAAGCCCGCCGTGGACATCGAACTGCCGGGTATTCCCCGCGAACAGATCGAACGCGTGCTGGAGCTTGTCCGCCGGAGCGCCTTCAAGCGGCTTCAGGCGGCCCCGCTTCTTCCCGTCGGGAAGCATGCCTTCGGCATACACGTACACATGTAGCGTTTGCTGGTTGTGCAACGAAAAAGCCTCTCGGGGATGCCCGGGAGGCTTTCTTGTTTATTCGGCTTGGCCTTCGCGTTTGGCCTTGAGGGCCTGACGCAGCCAGTCGTACCATTTTTTGAGACCCTCGCCGGTACGGCAGGAGACTTCAAAAACGGACAGCTCGGCATTGAGGCGGCGGGCATGGCGCGCGGCGGTCTCCACGTCGAAGTCCACGTAGGGCAGCAGATCAATCTTGTTCAGGATCATGGCGCTGGCGCGGTTGAAGAGGAGGGGGTACTTTTCGGGCTTGTCGTCCCCTTCGGTCACGCTGAGAAGGGCGATCTTCGCGTCTTCCCCGCAGTCGAACTCCACGGGGCAGACGAGGTTCCCCACGTTTTCGATGAACAGGATGTCGATTTCGTTCAGGTCGAAAGCGCCCAGCGCTTCCATGACGAGATTGCTGTCGAGGTGGCAGCCCCCTTCCGTATTGATCTGGACGGCCTTGGCTCCGGTGGCGGCGACGCGGCGGGCGTCGTTGTCCGTCTGGAGGTCGCCTTCGATGACGGCCATGCGGAATTCGGACGCCAGATCGGCGAGGGTCCGTTCCAGCAGCGACGTTTTCCCCGCGCCGGGGGAACTGATGAGGTTGAGGGCGAGAATACCGTGTTGGGCGAACTGTTCCTTCAGGCTTGCCGCCAGCTTCCCGTTGGCTTCAAGAACGTTGCGAATGACTGGTATTTCCACGATACGGCTCCTTTATTCCGCTTCGATGTGCTGCACGTACAGTTCGCGTCCCGTTTCCATCGCATGACCGTACTGCTCCCCGCAGGAGGGGCACGGCGCGAAGAAGTGCTCTCCCCGGACAGGCGAAAACGTCCGGCCGCACTTGGAGCACTTGAGGGTAATGGGGACTTCTTCGGTCTCCAGTACGGCCCCTTCGAAATCCGTCCCCGCCGTGAGCGCCTCAAAGGCAAAGGACAGCGCTTCCGGGACGATGTTCGCCAGCGCGCCGTACCGTACGCGCACCAGCAGCAGGCGATGGACGTTGTGCTTTTCCATTTCTTCGCGGACGATGGATAACAGACTTGTAACGACGGACATTTCGTGCATGGCGGAATTTCTCTGATTGGTTCCTTGAACAGGTTCGGCGGTTCCCGGACAAACGGCACAGCACTGGACATTAGGCGAAAACGACGGGTGAGTCCAGCCGGACGCGTGAGAAATGGCGGCTTGACCCTCGGGAATGGCTGGAGTAGGCCGGAGGCATCTTTCGGTTTCTCAAGGAGGACATGATGAAGAAGATCGACGCGCACGCGCATGTGGGCTATTTCGGCGGCTGGGCCGACGTGGGGTATACGGATGAACAGATGGTCGCGGAAATGGATCGGTACGACATCGAAACGTCCGTGGTCAGCTATATGGACAATGCGGTGGTGGAAAAGGCCGTACGGCGTTTTCCCGGCCGTTTCGTGGGGCTGACGTGGGCCAATCCCTACGACGGGGACAAGGCGGTGGAAGCCGTGGTCCGCGACGTCCGCGAATACGGCTTCAAGGGGATCAAGCTGCATCCGCTGCTCAATGCGTTCACCGCCAACGACGCCGTGGTGCATCCGCTCATGGAGACGGCGGCGCAGATGGACCTGCCCGTATTCATCCATTCGGGGCACCCGCCGTTCTCGCTTCCGCACAGCATCATTCAGCTTGCGGACGATTTTCCCAACGTGCGGATCGTCATGGTGCACATGGGGCACGGAAACGGGATTTACATTCAGGCCGCCATCGACCTGTCCAAGAAGCGCGACAACGTATTTCTCGAAACGTCGGGCATGCCGATGCACACCAAAATCCGTGAAGCCTACAATACGGTAGGGAGCGACCGCGTTTTTTGGGGCAGCGACGCGCCGTTCCACCATTACCGGGTCGAAATGCTGCGTACGGAAGTCTGCGGGCTGCCGGAAAGCGCGCTGGAAAAGATTTTCTACGGCAACATCAAGACATTTCTGTCGCTGTAACGCCGGAGACGTGTCCGCAAAAAAAGCCCCGTCGTTTGGCGGGGCTTTTTTTGCGTTCAGGCGAAGAGCAGGTACAAGGCCAGCCCGACAAAGATGCATCCCGTAACGCGGTTCATGATGAGCTGGCCGCGGATGGAAGCGTTGAACCACTGGGCCAGCCTTCCGCCGAGGAAGGCCACGGCGCCGAACACCAGCAGGGTTGCGAGCTGGAACAGGCCACCGAGCGTAACGATTTGGAGCGGGACGCCGCCCAGTCCGGGGTTGGCGAACTGGGGCAGGAAGGCGAGGAAGAAGAGCGTCACCTTGGGGTTCGTGATGTTCATGATCACGCCACGGCGGTACAGCCCGCCATAGCCGGGGAACACGCTTTTTTCGAGCCATGCCTTGGATGCGCCGCTGCGGAAGGAAAGCCAGGCGAGATACAACAGGTACGCGGCCCCCACGCATTTCAGTACGGTGAAGGCCAGCGGGGACGTCTGGAAGAGGGCGGCCACGCCGAGGGCGACCGCTGCCGTGTGCCCGCACAGGCCGGTGATCAGCCCCAGCGTAGTGACGATGCCGGCCCGGAAGCCGTACAGCGCCGATTGCGTCAGGACAAAAATGTTGTCGGGGCCGGGGGCCAGACTCAGAATGACGGCGGCAATGAAAAAGGTGCCGAGGGTCTCGAAAGGCAGCATGTTCTTTCCCTATGGATAGCGGTGAGACGGTACACCGCTCTCTCTAAGGCCAGAACCGGGAAAAAGCAAACGGACCTTCCCCCCATCAGCCGAGTTCCATGTGCCGGTGTTCCACGGAAACGGTGTAGTCCTGCCGTTTCAGCGCCCGCATGAGGGCTTCGGTGACGGCGACGGAACGGTGCTTGCCGCCGGTGCAGCCCAGAGCGATGGTGATGCGGTAACGCCCTTCGGCATCGTAAAGGGGCAGAAGGAACCCAAGAAAGTCGATGAGACGCTTTTTGAATTCCTTGCCGGACGGTTCGCTGAAGACATGGTCCGCCACGGCCTTGTCCTTGCCGGTCCTCGGGCGCAGGTCTTCGACGAAATACGGATTGGGAAGGAATCGCAGATCAAAGACGATATCCGCCTCGCGGGGAACCCCGTATTTGAACCCGAAGGAAATGAGGTTGACCTTGATGTTCCGCAGACGTTCCTGCGTGCTGTTCCAGCGGCGCTGGATAACCCGCCGCAGATCGTGGATGGAGTAGGCCGACGTGTCGATGACCTTGTCGGCGATTTCCCGGACGGGAGCGAGCCGCTCCATTTCCTCGCGGATGGCCTGCTCCAGTCCCACGCCCTCGCGCTCCAGCGGGTGGGGGCGGCGGGTGGTGGCGTAACGGCGCATGATGACGACCGGGTCCGCCTCCAGATAGATGATCTGCGTGCGGAGTCCCATGCTGGCGAGCCGGTGCAGGGCCTGATCCAGCTCCTCCATGAATTCGCTCCGGCGCTGATCGAAGCCGAGGGCCACGCCGCTGGAACGTTCCACGGATGGATTTTGCAGGAGCCGCACCATCTCGGGCATGAGCCCCGGCGGGACCCCGTCGGCGGTGAGCAGACGCATATCCTCAAACACATGGAGAACGGTGCTCTTGCCGGCACCGGAGAGCCCCGTAATGATGAACACCGGCTTTTCCGCGACCTTGGAGGTTTCGTCGGAAGATACCGGCTGTTCCGCCGCATCCGGGTGTGAAAGGCGTTGATCCGTCATAGTGCTTTCCGAAGGAATAGGAAGCCCGTCCGGCGATGGTTCCCCGGACGGGCTTTTACTCTAGTGTGCGAACATCGCGGGGCGCTTAGACGATAGGGTCGATCAGGCCGAAGTGGCCGTTCTTGCGCCGGTAGATGACATTGATGCGATCGTTTTCCGAGTTCAGGAAGGTCAGGAATTCGAACTCGTTCGCTTCAAGCTGCATGGCGGCCTCATCCGGCCCCATAGGCTTGGGCGAGAAGTGATCGCGCCCCGTAATCATGCGTTCCCCGTCTTCTTCGGTCACTTCGAAGGTGTACACGTCGATGTCTTCGCGATCCCTGCGATGGAATTCCTTGTTGCGGGAAACGAACTTCTTGACCTGAGCTTCCAGCTTGTCGAGAACCAGATCGATGGAGGCGTACATGTCTTCCGAGACTTCACTGGCGGCGATGTTGATGCCGTCGCCCGTGAGCTGAACTTCCACGCGCTGACGGAACTTGTCGACCGACATGTTCACCTGAGCGTCGAGGGCCGGGTTCTTGCCGAAGAATCTCCCCAGCTTTTCCATGCGACGGCGGGCGTACTTGCGCAAATGTTCAGAGGGCTCGAAATTCTTGAACGTGAAGGAAATATGCATGCAAGCCTCCTTTGGCTGATAACCGGCCCGAACGCCGAACGCCGAGGCGTCCGCACACGGACTCTGCTTTGTCAGGCATGGCTTCTTTACAACAACCTTTTGGGGGTCCTGTCAAGGGCTCTCATGCCGCTCCGCGGGCTAAAAATGGGCCTTCCGACGGGATGAGGAGGGAATGTCCATAGCCATCCGATATTTGGCTACAGTCCTGCGCGCGATGTTCACCTTGAGATGTTCCTTGAGGATTTCGCCGATGCGTTCGTCGGAAAGCGGATTCTTGGGGTCCTCCTCGCTGATGCATTTCTTGATGAGGGCCTTGACGCTTTCAGAGCCGACCTGACTGCCGTCATCGAGTTCCAGCGCGCTGTTGAAGAAGAATTTGAGTTCGTACACCCCGAAAGGCGTCGCCACATACTTGTTCGTGGTGATGCGGCTGACGGTGGACTCGTGCATGTTGATGTCGTCGGCGATGTCTTTCAGGATAAGCGGCTTGAATTTGCTGATCCCTTCCTCGAAGAAGCCCCGCTGGTGCTTCACGATGCTTTCCACGACCTTGTACAGCGTCCGCTGGCGCTGATGCAGGCTCTTGATGAGCCATGCCGCCGACCGGATTTTTTCGTTGAAGTATTCTTTTTCCTTGCTGGACGCGCCTTCAGAGGCGTTTTCGTACGCGGGGTTCAGATGAAGATTCGGCAGGCCGTCGTCGTTGAGGACGATGAGGAATTCGCCGTCCACCTTGTAGACGAAGACGTCCGGGCTGACGAAGCTCGACACGCTCTCGCCGAAACTGGCTCCGGGCATGGGATCGAGGGACTGGATGATGTCGAGGTACTCCTTGAGTTCGTCCATGTCCAGCTTGAACTTGCGGAGCAGCGGCTTGTAGCGGTGGGCTTCGAGGTCCTCCAAGTGATCGCGCACCAGATCGACGAGGACCTGATCCCGATCATACCCGAGGGCTTTTATCTGGATGAGGAGACATTCCTGCGGAGTGCGCGCGGCGACGCCGACGGGATCAAAGAGCTGGATCGCCTTCAGGACCGTTTCCACATCTTCAGGACGGGGCCAGACGGGGTCGGTCGCGGAGGTCTCTCCCTCGGGAGACGTTTCGGCGTGCAGATCGGCGCGGGCCATTTCCGCCATTTCTTCAAGGGATGCTTGAAGGTATCCGGAAGAGGAGAGGTTGCCGATGATGATTTCGCCGAGTTCTTTCTGTTCGTCGGTGAGCGAGGAGAGGCGGAGCTGCCACATGAGGTGGCTTTCAAGCGTGGGGCTGGAGGCGTAGCGGGCTTCCAGAGAGCTCATTTCTTCGGGAAGTTCGTAGTCTCTGGGCTGCATCTGCTGGGGCGTGCTGGCGAATTCGCCGAGGTAGTCCTCCCAGTCTTCGGAGCGCGCCACTTCCCTGTCATAGGTCGCATCGTCCTGCGGGGTTTCCGTACGGACTTCCGCGGGGGGCTCGTTGCTCGGCTCGTCCTGCACCTCTTCAAGAAAGGGATTTTCCAGCAGTTCGCGCTGGACCGTTTCCACCAATTCCAGACGGGATAGTTGCAGCAAACGGATGGCCTGCTGTAATTGTGGGGTCATCACCAGCTGCTGTGAAAGCTTGAGTTGCTGTCTGAGTTCCAGTGCCATGCAAATATCCCGTGGTCGTAAGAGTCAGCTCAAACCCGTTTCGGCATTTTGTGAGGTGAGTGCCGGAGACGGTACCCTGTCAGGAGAAAGGGGTCCTCGCCAAAAGGATACCTTTCTTGTTGCATGCAGGGATTATGCCATATGCACGCAAATGTTGCAAGAACAGGAGCGTTTTTTTTTGCTGTCCTTTTGTGCCGTAAGCTGTTTTGTGAAAGAAAGACTGAGAAACCATCTGGTTGCCCGCTCAATAAAAAAGAAAAGGCCGGCGGAAACGCACGGCCTTTTAAAACGAAAACAGCTCGGCATATCGGCTCAGAGCGAAAAACCCTCACCGAGATAGACGCTGCGCGCCTGCTCGTTGTTGACGATGGTATCCGGCGTTCCCGAGAGGACGACCTGTCCCTGAACCATCAGATAGGCCCGGTCACAAATGGTAAGCGTTTCCCGGACGTTGTGGTCCGAGATCAGCACGCCGATGCCCCGGTCGCGCAACGCGCGCACCAATCCCTGAATGTCGCCCACGGCGAGCGGATCGATACCGGCGAACGGCTCGTCCAACAGGACGAACTTGGGTTCGCGAATGAGCGCGCGGGCTATTTCCAGACGGCGGCGTTCCCCGCCGGAGAGATGCAGCGCGTGGGATTTTTCCAGACGAGTCAGTCCGAAATCCTCAAGCAGAATATCCGCCCGTTCCTTTTGCGCCTTGCGGGAGAGCCCCGTGTGCTCCAGAATGATCTGGAGATTCTGACGGACCGTCAGCTTTCGGAAGACGGAACTTTCCTGCGGCAGATACGAAATGCCCACCCGGGCGCGTTCGTGGAGCGGCCATGTGCCGATGTCCTGATCTTCAAGAAGGACACGGCCTGAAGAAGGCTTGATGATTCCGGTGAGCATGTAGAACGAAGTCGTTTTCCCCGCGCCGTTGGGACCGAGGAGACCGACGATTTCCCCCTGATTCACCTCGGGGGAAACGCCGCGCACGACTTCGCGCTGGCCGTACCATTTGCGCAGATCGACGCCCGACAGCTTGGCCATCAGCGGTTTCCTCCGGGCCGGATCGGGCTGGAGCCCTTGGAACCGGAAAAGACCGCTTCAACCCGCTTCTTGGCGCCGCCCATGACTTCGCTGCGGTTCTCTTCGGTGAAGTAGCGGATCGTTTCGCCGGTGACGGTGTTTTCGCCGTCGGTCAGGTGCGGATCGCCTTCCATCAGCAGGACGCCGTTGTCCATCGTGTAGGTCGCCTTGGCGCACGTCCCGCTTCTGTTCTCGCTTTTCATTCGGACGTTGCGCTCGGCGACGATGCGGTCCACATCCCCTGCGGCCATGCCCGCGGGCATCCCGCCCTTTTCGCCGCCCTGCTTCTGGCCGTTGTCTTTGGGAGGCTTGAGGTAGACGGTGATCCGATCCGCCCAGATTTCGAAGTCGGGGCGCGTCACATGCACATTCTTGTCGAATATGACGAGCTGCTTCTCGGCAAGATAGGTCAGTTGATCGGACGTGATGCGGGTTTCGACGTTTTTGGCCGGTTTCGGGGGCGTCACCGGCGCCGCCCAGAGCGGTGCGGCGCAGAGAAGGCCCATGCTCAGAACGGCCGTGCCCAGAAGGGATTTTTTCATACTGTATATCCTGCTCGTGAGAGTTGCTTTATCGGTGAAAGGGAGGATTCACTCTTGCGCCGGAGGGGGACTCGGTTCCATCGTTTCCCGCTCCGACGCATCCTCTTGGGACGTCTCCGGGCGGGGCTTGAGGATAACGAGCACGCCTTCGGAACCGTGCATGACGTTGTTCGCCAAATCCCATGTGAACAGCTTGGCGGTTCCGGCGGCGGTCGGGCTTTCCAGCGCGGCGCCTTCGGGGAAGGTCATCAACCGCTTGTCGGCGTCGTAATTCATGCGCGGCGCGGTGATCGTATCGTCAAACCGGGTGATGACCACATCGTCCCACAGCGTCAGAAAACGCTGGTTGTCGGTGATCCGGCCCAGCTCCGCCTTGACGTCGAGCACGTCGTCATCGGGGTTGCCGGCGGAACCGTCCCCCAGCGCATAACGGACGACGGGCTTGTCCACGTCGATGGTTTCGCCGTTCTGGGACATGTGCGCCCAACTGGCCTTGAGACGCCACAGTTCCAGACCCTTGTTGCCCTGAAACAGGTTGATGCCCTTGATGGCGAGTCCGGCGACCTCTTCAAGCGGATTCTGCTGCGTGGCATTCCCCTGCAACTTGTAACCGTCGATGGAGGTGATGCCGCTCTTGTCCGCCATGTTGAGGACCCTACCCAGCAGGGAGGTCTCACCGCGCCGTTCCACGGCATACCAGCCGCCCGCGGCCACCAGCGCCGCGAGGACAATGAGTGACAGGATTCGGGAACGCTTCATTCCAGACGCATCCAGTGTTCGAGCAGGGCGTCCCGCTTTCCCTGACAGGTCAGGAGCAGATCGACGAATTCCCGAACGGCCCCGTGTCCGCCCGATTTCCGGGTAACGAACCGGGCCAGCTTCTTGACGTCCGGCATGGCGTTGTCCACGGCGGCGGGCAGCCCGACGCGCGAGAGGGGGGCCAGATCGACCCAGTCGTCCCCGAGGTAGGCGATTTCGCTCCACTCAAGGGAGAGACGCCGCCGCATCGCGTCCAGAATAGTGCATTTGTTGTCCGCTCCGCCATGATACTCCGTGACGCCGAGGACTTCCAGCCTTCTGACGACGCAGGGGACGTCCATGCCGGAGAGCACCGCCACTTCGATGCCCGCCGCCTTGGCGAGCCGGATGCCGATGCCGTCGTGGACGTCAAAGCGTTTCATGACCAGCCCGTTGGCGTCGTAATACAACCCGCCGTCCGTCATTACCCCGTCCACGTCAAGGACGAGGAGCCTGATCTTCTTGGCGAGGCTTTCCACGGCTTCAAGACGGGGAGCGGAAACGTTTCCGGGGTTCCCGGTCCCGTCGGAAGAGATGTGGTTACAGCTCATTGGGAACACTCCAGAGGGCTGAAAGTTGCTTGAGGAGCGCGGGAAGTTTGGCGACCGGCCAACTGTTCGGGCCGTCGCAAAGCGCCTTGTCCGGATCGGGATGGCATTCCATGAAGATGCCGTCGGCTCCGGCCGCGGCCGCGGCACGGGCCAGCGTGGGAACGTGGCGGCGATCCCCGCCGGAGCAGGTGCCTTTTCCGCCGGGCAGCTGGACGGAGTGGGTCGCATCGAAGACGACCGGAACGCCGAGGCCGCGCATGATCGGAATGGAACGGAAGTCGACCACAAGGTTGTTGTACCCGAAGGAGGCTCCCCGTTCGGTCAGAAGCACGCGTTCATTCCCCGCGCCGAAAAGTTTGTCCCGCACCGGGCCCATATCCCACGGCGCGACGAACTGTCCTTTCTTGACGTTGACCACCCGACCGGTCCGGGCCGCCGCTACGAGCAGGTCCGTCTGGCGGCACAGGAACGCGGGGATTTGCAAAATGTCCGCGACCTCACCGACCGGGGCCGCCTGTTCCGGCAGGTGGATGTCGGTCACGACGGGCAATCCGGTTTCTTCCTTGATGCGGGCGAGCCATTCCATGCCCTTGACCAGACCGGGGCCGCGGAAGCCTTTTCCCGAGGTCCTGTTGGCCTTGTCCCACGAACTTTTGAAGACGGCGAACAGCCCCGCTTCTCGGCTGGCTTCGGCGACCGCGTGCGCCGTGTCCAGCGCCAGTTCGAAACTTTCAAGGGCGCAGGGACCCGCAAAGAGGAAATGAGCCCGTCGGAGTTGGGCGTAGAGTTCGTCCGGCGTCATCATGTGTTTTCCTTGATAAAAGATGCCTCCGGGAGGAGACGACCGTGCGGTCATTCCGGAATCGGGTCCGGAATGACCGCAGGAAACGGCGACTGAGGAGGGAAGAGGTTACTTGTTGCGATAGGTGCAGGCCGCGCGGATGAAGTCCTTGAACAGCGGATGCGGCTTCATGGGACGGGACTGGAATTCCGGATGGAACTGGCAGCCGAGGAACCACGGGTGCGTGGGGATTTCCACGATTTCCACCAGATTGCCGTCGGGAGACTGCCCGCTGAACACCATACCCATGTCCGCGAGGCGTTCGCGATAGGCGTTGTTGAATTCGTAGCGGTGACGGTGGCGTTCGTTGATGTTGGCCGTCTTGTAGGCTTCAAAGGCATGCGTGCCTTCGGACACGGCGCAGGGGTACGCGCCGAGGCGCATGGTGCCGCCCTTGTCGCTTTCCGCATCGCGGCGTTCCACGGCCTTTTTACGGAAGTCGTACCATTCCGTCATCAGGTAGATGATCTTGTCCTTGGCGAACGGGTTGAATTCTTCGGAGTTGGCGTCCTCAATCCCGACGACGTGGCGGGCGAATTCGATGACCGCGCACTGCATGCCGAGGCAGATGCCGAAGAAGGGGATGTTGTTTTCGCGGGCGTAGCGGATGGACTCGATCTTGCCTTCCACGCCGCGGTAGCCGAAGCCGCCGGGAACCAGAATGCCGTCCACGTCCTTGAAGGTTTCGGCGACGTTGTCGGCGGTCACTTCTTCGGAGTTCACGTAGTGCAGATCGACGGCGACCCGGTTGGCGATGCCGCCGTGCACGAGGGCTTCGTGCAGGCTCTTGTAGGCTTCCTTGAGCTCGACGTACTTGCCGACGATGGCGATGTTGACGCGGCCCTGCGGGTTTTTGGCGTTGTGGACCAGTTCTTCCCACGGTTCCAGCTTGGCGTTGCGGGCCGGAAGGCGCAGCATGATGGCGACTTTCTGGTCCAGTCCTTCCTCGTAGAGCTTGAGGGGCAGCTCGTAGATGTTGCTCACGTCCACGGCGGAGAAGACGGCGTCCTTGTCCACGTTGCAGAACAGGGCGATTTTGGCCCGGAGGTCGGCGGGGACGGGCTCTTCGCAGCGGCAGAGGATGATGTCGGGCTGGATGCCGATGGAGCGGAGTTCCTTGACGCTGTGCTGCGTGGGCTTGGTCTTGTGTTCCCCGGCGGAGCGGAGGTAGGGCACGAGCGTCAGGTGGATGTACAGGCAGTTGTCGCGGCCCAGTTCGGACCGGAGCTGACGGATGGCTTCGAGGAAGGGCAGGCCTTCGATGTCGCCCACGGTGCCGCCGATTTCGATGATCGCGACGTCCGGAGCCGGATTTTCCGGTTCGTCTTTCGCGAGGCTGAGAACGGAGTTTTTGATTTCGTCGGTAATGTGGGGGATCACCTGCACGGTGCCGCCGAGATAGTCGCCGCGGCGTTCCTTGGTGATGACCTTATAGTAGATGGAACCCGAGGTCGTGTTGTTCTTCTGGGAGAGGGCGGTGTTGAGGTAGCGTTCGTAATGCCCCAGATCGAGGTCCGTTTCCGCGCCGTCGTCGGTGACGTAGACCTCGCCGTGCTGGTAGGGATTCATGGTGCCGGGGTCTACGTTGATGTAGGGGTCCAGTTTCTGGATGGTCACGGTCAGCCCGCGCGTTTTCAGCAGCGCGCCGATGGATGCGGCCGAGAGCCCTTTGCCGAGGGAGGAAAGGACGCCACCGGTGATGAAGATGAACTTGGTCTTCATGAAAAACCTCGAGTTATGATTTTCCCGTCGGTTCGACGGGGAACGGGTTACGCATTCTCTTTGCAAAAAGATACGGCGCAAGGGCGCGATCACAAAAAGCCCGCCGAAAGCGAGACTCTGCCGTTTTCGAAGCGGGAGGCAGCGCCGCGGGCCTCTTTTTTCCGCACCAATTCCGGATGATTCCTCTGCTTTCCGGCAAGGCCGTTCAGACGCATACAAACAATATCCGGACACCATACGCGGTTTTCAGAAAAAAAACAGCCATTGACTGAAAAGAAACACCCGCATAAAGTAAATCCCCCGCTCCGGACTGGTTCCCCTCGTTTGAGCCGAAAGGGGGCACGGCACGGAAAGACGGGTACGCTACAGTTTTTCCCGTAACCAATCTCTTCATTTTTATGCAGGAAAAGGGTGGACAATGAGTCAGGTCAACACGCTGGTCATCACCGGATACGGCACCAATTCGCATAAGGAAACGGCGCACGCCGCACGGCTTGCCGGTGCGGACAGGGCCGACGTGGTGCATTTTTCCGACATTGTGGCTGCGAAGGTCCGCCTGAGCGACTATCAGTTCCTTGTTTTCCCCGGCGGGTTTCTTGACGGCGACGACCTCGGCGCGGCGCAGGCCGCGGCTCAGCGCTGGCTGCATCTTTCCGACGCGGAAGGGCTTCCGCTGCTGGACAGCCTGAAGCGTTTCATCGACGCGGGCGGTCTCGTGCTCGGCATCTGCAACGGTTTTCAGCTGCTTGTCAAGCTCGGCGTGCTCCCGGCCCTGGACGGAAAGCGCTTTGAGCGTCAGGTTTCCCTGAGCCACAACGATTCCGCCCGGTATGAGGACAGATGGGTTCAGCTCAAGCCCAATCCCGACAGCCCGTGCATCTTTACCAAGGGGCTGTCCGTGCACGGCGTGCTGCCGATGCCCGTCCGCCACGGCGAAGGCAAGCTGGTGGCCAAGGACGAGGCCACGTTGCAGCGCCTGCTCGCCGAAAATCTCGTCGCCCTCCAGTATACGCATCCGGAAACGGGAGAGCCGACGCAGGAATATCCGTGGAATCCCAACGGGTCGCCGCTGGCCATCGCCGGTCTGACCGACCCCACCGGGCATGTCCTCGGCCTGATGCCGCACCCCGAAGCCTTCCACCACGCCACCAACCATCCGGGATGGACCCGTGGTGAAACGGCGGTGCCGGGAACGGCCCTGTTTGCGAACGCGGTCCGGTATCTGCGGGAACACCCCGTCAACGCATAAGGCTCTACGGTTTGGAACGCGGAAAGAGGAGGCGGCATGAAGCAGTCGGAACTCATCAGGATCATTGAGCGGACGGCCCCGTTGGGCATCGCCGCGCCTTGGGACAAATCGGGCGTTCAGGTGGCTTCCGCGCGGGAAGACATTCGTACGCTTGCGGTGTGTCTTGATCCGACGCCGGAATCCATCCGTATCGCCTTGTCCGAAGGGGCCGACATGGTGCTGGCCCACCATCCCCTGACGATGGAAAGCCGTTTTCCCGATCGGCTGGACAGCTATCACGACGTTCTGTCCCTGTTGTTCCGGGCGGATGTGCCGCTGTATTCCGCGCACACGTCGCTGGATGCGAACCCGTCGGGGCCCGTTTCGTGGCTGGCGGAGGAGCTGGGCCTGTGTCCCCTTCCGGCACCGGATGAGGATTCCCGCTGTGAATCCGGTTTCGCCGCACCGCTGACGGTTCTGGAACGGACGGGAACGATGGACTGGAACGGGGCGTCCTGCGTCTGCGGATTCGGCGTGGTCGGCGATTGCGCCGTGGCCGTTACCCCGGACGAACTGAAAAAAATGTTGGCGCTGTGGCTGGTGGGGAGCTGTCCCCGTCTGGTCGGGACGCTGCCCGAGCGCATCCGCCGGATCGCCATCTGCCCCGGATCGGGAAGTTCCCTTGCTCCGGAGGCTGCGGCGGCCGGGGCGGACCTGCTCATCACCGGGGATGTGAAGTACCATGCCGCCCTTGAGTTCCCCCTTCCGGTGCTGGATGTGGGGCATTTCAGCCTTGAAGAAGAAATGATGCGTCGTTTCGCTCTGCAATTGAAAGAACAGGCGTCCGATGTCGCCGTACAGTTTGTGCCCGCGCAGGACCCGCTTGCGCCGTTTTTTCCCTCGCACTGACGCGTAATCCGATTGACCGTATTTCAGGAGAACTGTTGTGAGCCTTTATCTTGAACAAATCCGCCAGCTCGTGGCCCTTCAGCGTGTTGATGACGCCATCCATTCCGTGGAAACGGAGCTGGAACAGGCCCCGAAGGACCTCGAAGAACTCAAAGCCCGTTTTGCCGCCACGGACGCCCAGCGTGAACGTGTGCTGGAAAAGATCGCCCACCTGAAGGAACAGGAAAAGCGCATCAACGGCGAGATCGACGACGACAGCAGCCGCATCAAGAAAAGCAAGAGCAAGATGATGCAGGTGTCCAACTCGCGGGAGTATCAGGCTATGGCCCGCGAAATGGACAACATGGAGAAGGTGAACCGTTCCCGCGAAGAGGAACGTTCCGCGCTGATGGAAGAAAAGATGCATCAGGACAGCGCGTTGCAGGAAGTGGACGCCGTGTGGGCGGACCTCAAGGCGGAGTTGGAGACGAAGCAGATCAGTCTGGAAACGCGTCTGGAGGAAGCCCGGAAGCGTCTGGAGGAACTGGCCCATGTCCGTTCCGAAACCGGTTCCGCCGTTCCCCGTCCCGTGCTGGATCGCTATGAATTCATCCGCCGTCGCCTGTCCCATCCGGTGATCGTTCCGGTGACCGCGGGCGTGTGCTCCGGCTGCCGGATCATGATTCCGCCGCAGACCTTCATCGAGTTGCAGGGCGGACACAAGATCATCAATTGCCCCAACTGTCAGCGTCTGATCTACTGGGTGGAGCACTTTAACGAGGAAACCAACCAGACGGCCGACGAAATGAATCACGACGCCGACTAGTTTTCGTCTTTCGGGAGTTGGACGGACTGTCGCCGCGTTCGCGTGCTTCGGTGCGCGGACGGAGAGGAAAGTCCGGGCTTCGCAGGGCAGGACGCTGGGTAACGCCCAGGAGGAGCGATCCTTGGAGAGCGCCACAGAAAGCAAACCGCCGCCTTCGGGCGGTAAGGGTGAAACGGTGGGGTAAGAGCCCACCAGTCGTCACGGTGACGTGGCGAGCTTGGCAAGCCCCGTTCGAAGCAAGACCAAATAGGGAAGCGGATCGGCCCGATCAACGCTTCCGGGTAGGTTGCTTGAGGGCGCAGGTAACTGCGCTCCTAGAGGAATGACAGTCGCCGCCCTTTGCCGCAAGGCATGGGGCGGTACAGAACCCGGCTTATAGTCCGACTCCCGATTTCATATGGCTCCGGTGGAGATGGTTGCACGCGCGCAGACTTCACCGGAGCTTTTTTACACCCAATGAAGAGGTACATCATGGTTTGGACGATCCTCCTTGCGGCGGGGCAGGGCACCCGGCTGTCCGCGTCCACGGGCGGCCTTGCCAAGCAGTTTCTGGAGTGGAAGGGCGCTCCGCTGTATTGGGAATCGGCCCGCGTCTTTGCCCGTTGCGCGAGAATGCGCGGACTGGTCTTCGTATTTCCCGAAGCCAGTCTGGAGACGGAGCGGGAACGTGTGGAGCGACTCATGCGCGCTTGCCCTCTGGGGCTTCCGTGGAAGGTCGTGGCGGGCGGAAGCCTGCGGCAGGATTCTGTCCGTCAGGGGCTGGCCGCGTTGCCGGAATCATGCGGGAAGGTTCTGGTGCATGATGCGGCGCGGCCCTTTGCGTCGCCCGCGTTGGTCAATCGGGTCCTCGACGGTCTGGGCGAACGCGGGGAGGAAGGCGCGGCGGCCTGCATTCCCGGCATTCCCGTCGTTGATACCGTCAAGGTCGTGGACGCGGGAGTCGTCGTCTCGACGCCGGATCGCCGTCGGCTGGTTGCCGTCCAGACCCCACAGGGCTTTGGGCTCGACAGGCTGCGGGCCGCACACGAACGTGCGGAGCGGGAAGGCTGGGTCGTGACGGATGACGCCGCTCTGCTGGAACTCTGCGGAGAGCGCGTCCGGGTGGTGGACGGCGAGCCGGGAAACATCAAAATCACTACGCCCGAGGATTTGCCCATGCTGCGGGATACGGTACGGAAGACGCCGTGTGTCGGATACGGATATGACGTCCACAAGTATGCGGACGGGAAGGAAGCGAAACAGCCCGCCCGGCCCATGCGTCTGGGGGGCGTCGCCATTCCCGATGCACCGGAAGTGCTTGCCCATTCCGATGGGGATGTTCTGTTGCATGCGCTGATGGATGCGCTGCTCGGTTGTACCGGGGGAGGGGATATCGGCACGTTTTTCCCGGATTCCGATCCTGCGTTCGATAATGTCAGTTCCGTGGTTTTGCTGGACACGGTGCTGGATGAGCTTCGCAAGACGGGGATTGTGTTGTCCCACGTCGACATGACGATCATCGCCCAGATACCCAAGATCGGCCCGTATCGTGAAACCATTCGCAAGAACGTGGCGCGGTTGCTGGGGCTTGAGCCTGGGGCCGTCAATGTGAAGGCGACGACGGAGGAAGGGCTTGGGTTTACCGGCGAACGACTGGGAATCAAGGCGGTTGCCGTAGTTACCGGGATGCGTGGAGAGAGTTGATTTCGCCCATAATGCATAAAATTATGTCAATTTATAACCGATATCCCACGAACACCCCGATCCACGCCACCCAAACACCTTGCCCGCACAGGGTAACCCGTTGGCTTGAATGAAAGTTCCAGGCTATTCTTGTAAAACTTCGTGTGTTGGTGTAACTAGCTGGACAGGGTTTCGTTTTCCATAACCTTTTTCACATCGTGAGCCGTTATGAGCGATCTTCAGCAGGACGTCGACTGTCCCTGGTTTTCTTCTTACGACAAAGGTGTACCGCACGAGATAACCATCCCCAAGGGGGGGCTCCAGAATGTTCTGGACGAAGCGGCGGAGACATACGGACAGCGCGACGCCATCGTGTTCCAGAACACGCGAATTTCATATAAGCAACTGAAAGAGCTTGCGGAAGTTTTGGCTGCGGAATTGCGCCGCCGGGGCGTGCAGAAGGGGGACAGGGTTTCCATCATGCTCCCCAATCTGCCGCAGACGTTCATCGCGTTCTGGGGCGTCATGAAGGCGGGTGCCGTCGCCGTCATGACGAACCCGCTGTACATGGAGTCCGAGCTGACGCACCAGATCAAGGATTCCGGTGCGAAGCATCTCATCACGCTTGATATTTTTTGGCCGAAGATCGCCGCGTTGCGGGAACAGCTCGGGCTGGACGTGTGTTATGTAACGCGCGTCAGGGATGCGCTCAAGTTCCCGCTGAGCTGGCTTCAGCCCTTTTCCGCGCGCCGTCAGGGGACGTGGGTTTCCGTTCCCTACGACGGGCACAGGGTCGTCGCGTGGAAGGATTTGTTCAAACGCTCCGATCGGCTGAGCGTGGAAGTCGTCGACGCGCATGAAACCATCGCGTTGCTCCAGTACACGGGGGGAACGACGGGGGTGTCCAAGGGGGCGATGCTGACCCATGCGAATCTGTTGGCGAACCTTACCCAATTGATGGCGATCGTTCAGCAGCCGCCGGAAAAGGAACACGTTTTCCTCGCGTTGCTGCCGCTTTTCCATGTGTTCGGGCTGACCATCACCCTGCTGTTGCCCGCGAGAATGGCGGCGCGCGTCGTCCCCATGCCGCGGTATGCGCCTGCGGACATGCTGGAGGCGTTCAAGAAGTACAAGTTCACGGCCTTCATCGGTGCGCCGTCCGTCTATATTTCCCTGTTGCAGCAGAAGAATCTGGCGCAGTACGATCTGCACCACATTGTTTTCTGTATTTCGGGATCGGCTCCCATGCCTGTGGAATGGCTCAAGAAATTTGAGGAAGTGACGGGCACGCCCATTACGGAGGGGTTCGGGCTGACGGAAGCCTCGCCCGTCACGCATGCCAACCCCGTGTTCGGGAAACAGAAGCCCGGTTCCATCGGCGTCCCGGTGCCCAGCACGTTGGCCCGGATCGTCGATACGGAAGACGGCGAACGGGTTCTCGCTCCCAACGAAATCGGGGAACTGGTCGTCAAGGGGCCGCAAGTGATGGCCGGGTATTGGCAGCGCCCGGAAGAAACCGCCCGCACCATCCGCGACGGGTGGCTGTATACCGGCGACATCGCCTATATGGACGAGGAAGGGTATTTTTACATTGTGGACCGCAAGAAGGATTTGATCATCGTCGGCGGCTACAACGTGTATCCGCGTGAAATCGATGAAGTCCTCCATACCCACCCCAAAATCCGCGAGGCCGTGACCGTCGGCGTCAGCCACCGTTCGAGAGGGGAAACCGTCAAGGCGTATATCGTTCCCAAGGAAGGCGCAAACCTGACCGTACCCGAAGTCGTGGCGTTCTGTCGGCAGAAACTGGCCTCCTTCAAGGTGCCGAGGCTGATCGAATTCCGTGACGAGCTGCCCAAGACGATGGTCGGCAAGGTCCTGCGCCGCATCCTTCGGGAAGAGGAGCTGCACAAGAGCGATTCGCAGCAGGACAAGGAACTGCACGATGCGGAAGAAGCCTTGAAGCCGGAGCAGGCCGAGCAGGCTCCCGTGCGGGAAGAGCAGGCTGCGCCTTCCGAATCTTCCGAAACGAAGAAGGACGCATGAGGCTGCTCCTTCAGCGCGTCCGCGAGGGCCGGGTCAACATCGAAGGAAAGACGGTGGCCTCGATCGGTACCGGGCTGGTCGTTCTTGTTGGTTTTGGTCCCGACGATACGGCGGCTCTCCGCGAAAGCGGGGTCTGGAGCACGCTGATCGAAAAAATGATCGGCCTGCGCATCTTTCCTGATGAAGAAGGGAAGATGAACCGGAGCATGGAGGCGTTCGGGGGCGAGATCATGCTGGTTTCCCAGTTCACCCTGTACGCGGACTGCAAGAAGGGAAGGCGTCCGTCCTTCCATTTGTCCGCCGACCCCGCCGTAGCGGAACCCCTGTTCCGCCACCTCATCGAGGATGTCGGTGCAAGGTTGCCGGGACGCGTGCAGCACGGCGTTTTCGCGGCGGACATGGACGTAAGCCTGACCAATTGGGGACCCGTGACGATCCTTCTGGATTCGGCGGATTTCGTGTAGAACCTTCGTAGAAAAGACCATGCAAAAAGGACCGCTTCTCGATGAAACGGTCCTTTTTGCATGCCTATCTGAACGCCGTCATCAGTGCTTGAACAATTGGGTGGACAGATACCGCTCGCCGGTGTCGGGCAGGACGGTCACGATGCGTTTGCCCTTCAGTTCCGGCCTGCGCGCAAGGAGCAGAGCCGCCGCCACGTTGGCGCCGGAGGATATGCCGCAGGAAATGCCTTCTTCCGTCATGAGACGGCGGGCCGTGTGGATCGCTTCTTCGCCGGGAATGGGGAGGACTTCCGTGATCAGCGAACGGTCCAGCAGTTTCGGAACGAACCCCGCGCCGATCCCCTGAATGAGATGAGGCCCGGCGGGCTTGCCCGACAGTACGGCGGATTCCGCGGGTTCGACGGCATACAGGCCCACGGAGGGGAGGTGTTCGCGCAGATAACGGCCCGTACCCGTTATGGTGCCCCCCGTGCCCACGCCGGCGACGAAGGCGTCGATCTGTCCGGCGTCCGCGAGGAGTTCGGGACCGGTGGTGCGGTAGTGGGCGTCCGCGTTGTCGGGATTGGAGAACTGATCGAGCAGCACGTAGCCCTTGGTCGCCGCAAGGCGCTGGGCCTCTTCCACCGCGCCGCCCATGCCCTTCGCTGCGGGGGTGAGGATGAGTTCCGCCCCAAAGCCGCGCAGAAGGGCCTTGCGTTCTTCGCTCATGGATTCGGGCATCGTGAGGATGAGCCGGAAGCCCATGCAGGTCGCGGCTACGGCAAGGCCGATGCCGGTGTTGCCGCTGGTCGGTTCGACGATTGTCCCTTTCGGATGAAGGATGCCGCGTTCCAGCGCGCCTTCGATCATACGCAGGGCGGCGCGATCCTTGATGGACCCGCCGGGATTGCGGGATTCGATTTTGACCAGAATGTCCGCGCCGATGCCTTCGTTCAGCTTGGCGAGACGGACCAGCGGCGTTTTTCCGATGCTTTGCAACAGGTTCATGTTTTTTCCTTTTGCTCCGGCAACAGGTTACAGGACGGAGTGATAAATGCTCTCCAGTTCGGCGCACCGGGCTTCAACGGAATACAGACGGCCTCTGCGGAGGCTGTTTTCTCCCCACCGAATACGCTGTTCCGGGTTGGAAGCCATCTCGCGCAGCGCCTTCGCCAGAGCGTCGACGTCGTCGGGCGGAACCAGCAAACCGCTGTCGCGGGCGATCTCGGGAACGCCCCCCACCGTCGTCGCTACGACCGGCAACCCCATGCGGATGGCTTCCAGAAGGGTGTTGGGCGCGGAGTCCATATCTCTGGACGGGAACACGAAGGCGTCCGCAATCTGGAGATAATCGCTGACATGCTCCGTCTGACCGATCAGTCGGACGGACTTGTCGATGCCGAGCGACGTACACAGCGGGAACCATTTTTCCGGAGTCGCGCCCACGAGTACGAGCTTCGCGTCGAGCCGCGCGGCGGCGAACGCCTTGAGAAGGGGCTCGATGCCTTTGGCGGGCTTGTTGTTGCCGACATAGGTAAAGGTAAGAGCTTGTTCGGGGATGTCCAGTTCCTTCCTGACCTCGGCTGCCGGACGGGAAGGGACCACGCGCTCATCCGGGATACCGTTGGGCACGACATGGATTTTGTGTTTGGGGCAACACCATCCGATGGCCCGCGCGCAGGCTTCCGAGTTGGGGATGAAGGCCTTCATGGCCGGAGAAAGATAGGGAAGGGGATTGCCCGGCCGGAAAATGACGCCGCGATGGGCCACGCAGGCGATGCGCCGGTTACGCCAGAACAGTCCCCACCAGGCGACGCGTTTGACGGCTTTGTTGTGGAAGGCGTGCACGATGGTCGGCTCTTCAGGAGCCGGGAACAGCCGTTCCACATCGGCCCGGTGTTCGGCGGGATCGGAGGGAAGCGCGTGCCAGAGCGGATTTGAGTCCGCGCCGGGCAGTTCCCACAGCGTCGAATTGTGAGGAAGGCACAGCGTCACGTCGTGTCCGCGGGCGCTGAGTCCCTGAGCCTGATAAAGGGCCTGACGGGTGCCGCCGCTGCGGTTGCTGGACGAGGTGATGATGATGACGCGCATACGGTCCTCCACGGTTGGAATCGTTGCAGGGGAACTCGGCTTCAGATGAGATGGTGAAAAATGACTGTATAGGCGTTCCGCATGAGCAGGGCCAGCTTGAGGCGGTGCGGAGCCGTATTTTCCGTTTTGCGCCTGAACAGAGAAATGATGTGGGCGCTTACCGTCGTAAAGTCCGTATCGCCCCGTTCTCCGAACTTGTCGATGTAGGACCGCACGAGCAGATCGAAGGCGTTGGCCTGCTCGCGTTCCTTGGCGGTACGGGCACGTTCGTAGAGCCCGAGCATGAAACGCTCGAAAAGCAATTCCCCATCGTCGGGAAAGGAGCGTTTCAGTCCCAGACGCCAGAGGCCGATGCTCATGGCGCGCAGCTCACGGACGGCCCTTTTGTGTTGGCGGAAATGGAATCTCCGAATGCCCAGGAGCTCCAGCTCCTGGGCAAAATCCATGCCTTCCAGCATGATGGAGAAATTTGCCAGCACCTCTTCCGCCATGTCCGGCGGAGCGGCTTGAGACGCTGTCGACACTGCCAGCTCCACGATCAGTCGGAGTGTTTGTCCGAGGGGCGCCTGCGTCCCTTGAAGCCGCCGCGTCCGCCGTCCCGTTTCCCTTCCTTGGAGGGCGACTGGCCCTCACGCCGCCCGCCGTCCCGGCGAGGCCCGTTTTCACGGGGACGCCTGCCGCCCGGGCGGGGGGTGGAGGCGTGCGCGGGTGATCCGGCGTCCTTGCGCGGCGTACCCGCGGGCAGGAAGGCGGTAGGATTCAGATTCTTCTGGTAGCAGTCGTCGAGCAGGAGAGTCAGCAGATGCGCCTGCTCGGGATCGCTGAGGTTCTGCACCAGCGGTTCAAAGCGCTTCATGCGTTCGCGTTCCAGCCCGCTGAGCTGCCGGAAACGGGCTTCGAGCAGGGCGGTGACGCGCGTGCCCACCGCCGTGGAAACCTCTTCGTCGGTAGGCGCGGTGTACTGGGTGAGCGGCACCTTGAAATACTTGGCGATGCGCAGGAGTTCCATCTTTTCCATGATGTCCACCAGCGAAATGACCACGCCGGCGGCTCCGGCGCGCCCGGTACGCCCGGCGCGGTGGATATAGGATTCCCGGTCGTCCGGCGGCTCGTACAGGAACACATGGGAAAGTTCGGGGATGTCGATGCCTCGGGCGGCCACGTCCGTCGCGACGAGGAAACGGATGTCTCCCTTGCGCAGGCGGGAAAGGACGTCTTCGCGGCGGCTCTGGGACAGGTCGGCGGACAGTTCGTCCGCGTTGAAGCCGAATCCCTGCAGTACGGCGGTGACGAAATGGACGGTGGCTTTGGTGTTGCAGAAAATGATGGCGGAAGCAGGGTTTTCGACTTCCAGAATCTTGATCAGCGTGCGGTCCTTTTCCATGCTCTTGCATTCGCAATAGAGGTGCTGGACCTCGGCCACGTGTATCTGGGTCGTGGACAGGGAAAGAAGCTGCGGGTCCGTCAGGAATTCCCCGGCCAGATTGAGGACGTGGGGAGGATAGGTTGCGGAGAACAGCGTCGCGTGGATCGCCGTCTTCGGCAGGTACCGCTGGATTTCCTTCATGTCCGGGTAGAAGCCGATGGACAGCATCCGGTCGGCTTCGTCAAAAATGAGGGAACAGATGTGGTCAAGGTTCAGCGTACGGCGCAGGAGATGGTCGAGAACGCGGCCCGGCGTGCCGACGACCACGCTGACGCCCTGACGGAGCGCGTCCATCTGCTTCCCGTAGCCCACGCCGCCGTAGACCGCGGCGACGGTGAAGCCGCTGCCCTTGAAGAGCACCTTGGCTTCCTGTTCCACCTGAACGGCCAGTTCGCGGGTCGGGACGAGGATCAGCGCCTGAACGGCGGGCTTGGCGGGATTCAGCCGCGCCATGAGCGGGAGGAGGTAGGTTCCGGTTTTGCCGCTGCCGGTCCGGGACTGGACCATGAGGTCGCGACCTTCCAGCAGATAGGGGAGCGCGCGGGACTGCACCGGCATGAGGCTGGCCCACCCGGCTTTGGCGCAGGCCGTCTGGAGCAGTTGGGGCAGATCGGTCAACGTGACTTCGGGGAGCGCGTTTTCGGGCTCGTCAACGGAGATGATCTCGGAAGGCGTCTGAATGG
>PPYF01545235.1_pt1 | contig 34094 bp, 33 predicted proteins | sample 1559871 | NCBI WGS metagenome assembly PPYF01 (sample SAMN08240021, study PRJNA423297) | Human gut metagenome, whole genome shotgun sequencing project.
TAGTAGGCTGGCAGTTGCTCAAAACTGTCCTATGATAACTGCTCAAAAGTGTCCTATATATACACTACCTACTTATACATTACCTAATAAAGTCGTTCCGACCATGTACTACCACGTCAAAGACCGCAAGTGATTCGAGAACCGCAAGCAGGCGAAAGAGCACTATGGCGTAGCCCGTTTCCGAAAGCTGCTGCATTTAAAAGAGATTCTATTTACTAACCCTCAAAATTCCATTGCTAACGATGAATTATACTGCTATACCCAAATCGATCGTCACGTTTCAGACAGGCAACAGTAAGCCTGTCGATGTTTATGTATGAGCAACCATCAAATGCTGCTCCGACCACCAGACAAATATTTCTCACATTACCGAAGAGAAACTGGCCCTTCTTACAGGGCTGGATGAACGAACCATCCGCCGTGTTATCAAACGACTCAAAGAGGCAGGTTGTCTTACCGTGCAGACTGCCATTAAGGAAGATGCTGTCCGTGGATTTATCAAGCGGAACAGTTACCAGATAAAGCCTGTCGAGAAGGATTTTTTTCTGCTGAATAATGGCTTCTTTACAAGGAACTATTCCGCCAAGATGGCGGGATTCCTGCTCTTGTTAAAGGCCATCTGCCTGAACAATACAAATACCATCCAATGAAGCAAGAGCCAGATTGCCGAGGCACTCGGTCTGTCTCGCAACACCGTTTCGGCATTATTGGAAGAGTACCGACAAACTGGACTTATAAAGCCACAGTCAAAGGGCTATGAACTGACGACGGATTGCTTTATCCAGCCAGTCATTAAGCAGACAGAGGCTGCCATTTATAAGGAGCTATGCGATTTCTGTAAAGCCAAAGGAGTAGCAGCACCCAGACGAAACAAGGTGGCATTATCGGTATTGCTTACCAAGTACAATGCCGTTGGCGTTCCAAGTACGGAGCCGATAAGTCTAACTTACCAACTCAACAAGCGTTGCACGCAATTACCCGAGAAGGTTTCCATTCCCTACTTTATAAAGGTGCTCGATATGCAGGAACAGTATCGGGAGGTGATGGAGATACACAAACAGGATAAAAAGGAGTTTGGAGGATTTGAGTTTTAGAAATACAGGACTAACTAAATAGTTAGCCAGTCCCGTAAGTGGTTGTAAATACCAAACACGCCTACTATTAGTACAATGCATCCTCAATAATGGACATACGTTCCTCCAAATTACTATACGACTGTAATACCCCTATCATATTTAACGATAAAGATACATACTTAAAAGCGGAAAATGAATCTTCACTTGAACTTACACGTTCCTGCAATGAATCCACTTTATCTTTTATGTATTTAATATTTCCCTGAAGAGCTTTATAAAGTTCTCGCATTTGCGATATTGCAGAGGATCCCCCTATGTAAAGATTTGTCAATATATTGGAAACCTCTATCGAACGTATACTTATTTCTGTATCAAGATCATTTATTTCGGCATCTATTTTCAAAAAAGCTAATTCTTGTTCAAGATTTGCTACTTTTACTGACAAACTATCAATAACTACTTGCAACGAATCAACAGATTGAGCGGCTGCTCTTGTTGCGCAAAATGACATACAAGAAATAAGGATGAGAAATATAGACTTTTTCATGAGAAGTGAGGTTTATTTACAAATATAGCAATATTTTACCATATCCTTAAACATTGAGTCGGGAACTTTAATATAGCACGATAGATATTTAACACCGTAAAATAATTTTAACGAATTGGTTTTGAGATGCCATAAAATCTTACTACATTTACGCATAGCCAAGAAGAATAAGCTCATATAAACTCACGCTATCAACATCAAATACTACCCCATCCATTGAACCCTTAATTGTCCGTTTATGAAAAAAGTTTTCAACATCTTCTCTTATTTACTGAATGTATTCTTCATTACCGTATTTGTAATTGGGTTCATAAAACAAGCATCTTATCAAGAGAATGGCGCTAATGAGCAACAAAATAAATACGAACAAATCAAGCAAGGCATTATTGAAAGGGAGCAAGCTGATATTCCACTAAATGTGCAAAGTTTCAAAAATGTATATGACATTACCATAGACGACTTTGTATTCACGAGCGATGTTGAGCCTTACTCTGGATACTTGGTTACGACTTGGGATTTTGATGAAAAGCAAGATTTATCCCCCAGCGAATGGGTAGCAAATGGTTGTGAAGATAAATACATCCGCAAACAAAAAAAGGTATATGTTGAGGTTAATAATATAACTACACAAAAAGATAATATCACATGGTATAGTAATTGGCATGCGGCATATATGGATGCGATAAGGCCGTTTTAACAGAGAAAAAATGACTATACTCCGCACGTTGCAACACCCCGTAAAACACCCCTCCCCCTATTCGGTTTGTAAATCGAATTTCGGGGAGGGATTTTTTGTGGCCGATTATCTTGAACAGGCGGGTGCCGAGGTCATCGTCATCGACAGCATCTCCCACTGCTGGGACTATCTGCTCGATTTCCACGCCAACCTGCAAGGAAACTCCTTTGCCAACTGGGCCAAGGTCACACCCCGTCAGAATGCCTTCATCCAACGCATTCTCAACTCCTCGTGCCACATCATCTGCACCATGCGTTCCAAGCAGGATTATGTCCTCTCGGACAAGAACGGCAAGATGGTCCCCGAGAAGGTGGGCTTGAAGGCCGTGCAGCGCGATAACGTGGACTATGAGTTCACCGCCGTGCTGGACATCGCCATGAACCACAAGGCCACCACCTCCAAAGACCGAACGGGGCTCTTTACGGGTCGTCCCGAGTTCACGATAACTCCTGCCGTGGGGCAAGCCATCCTCAAATGGTGCAACATGACGCAGCCCGCGCAATCGAATCCCTCCACGCAAAACCTCCACAGCCATGCTTCCAGCCTTTCAGCCTAATCCCGAATTTGCCGCAGGGGTGAATCTCCCCATGGTGGAGGAGGCAACCATCGTAGAGGAACGTCCCGTAACGCCGATCGTGTCGTTGGGGAGTGTACCGCGTACCCGTCACTTTATCGAGGCCAACACCAAGCCTGTCGATATGGCCCATCTGAAGAACGATTGTGTCGTTTTCTGCTTTGAGGTTCCCTCGATTTACGAGGAGGTGGCAGGCAATCGGTTGAATCTTTCGATTGGAGGGGTAAGGGCCTATAACCACGAAAACCTCTATTCGAAAAAGACGGTCGAGAAGTTCAAGGTCTTCATCGGTTTCAAGAACCTTGTCTGCTGCAACCTCTGTGTCTCGACCGATGGATTCAAGCGGGAGTTGCGGGTAATGAGCGTGCAGGACTTGTTTGAGGCTTCGTTGCAGTTGTTCCAGCAATACGATGCCGAGCGGCATATTCGGCAGATGGCAGCCCTACAACAGCAATCGCTCAGTGAACACCAGTTTGCCCAGTTGATCGGCAAGGCACGGTTGTATCAATACCTGCCCACAGCCGAGAAACGGCAGCTTCCAGCCATGGAGTTTACCGACTGCCACATCAATGCCGTGGCAAAGGCATACTACACGGACGAGAACTTTTCCCGAGGAGACAATCCCGAGATTGACTTGTGGAAGGTCTACAATCTCTTTACGGGTGCTAACAAATCCAGCTACATCGACACCTTCCTTGACAGGTCGCTGAATGCAACGGAGCTGATTATAGGAATCGGTCGGGCCTTGAAAGGGGATACTGAATACAGTTGGTTTGTGGAGTAACGCTTTACAGAGAAGAATACCCTTGCTGTCTTATGACGGCAGGGGTATTTTCTTATCCTCCAAAACAAAGCGTACTAATATATAGTAAGACTGCTATATTATTCACAATCTACACATTACAATTTGCCGCAAAATCTACAACTTGCGAATATGGAATTTATGCTGACATAAAGTCGAAATCCGTGGTTTTGAAGATCCTGAAAAGCAGAGCTTCAGAATTTATGCAAGTGTAAAATTCATTTCCATTAGGAAACACAAAAAATATATTGTATCTTTGTATATGTTGTAATATAAATAAATTATACAAACTATGCTCAATTCAAAAATACCTATTGAGAATGAATACTCTCTTCAAACCGCATTTAGAGAGGGAATAAATCTATTTGTAGGAGCAGGATTTTCAATTCATGCAAAAGATTGTGAAAATAAAAATTTACCATTAGGGCAAGAATTAGCAAAAGAACTTGCTTTTAGGTTTAATAAAACTCAATATGATTTAGTGCGTATTTCAACTCTTTTAGAAAAAACTGTTCGGTCTGAGTTTTATGCCTACCTTATCCAAAGATTCTCTGTAAAGGAATTCGATCCAAGTTACAATGCTTTAAATAAAATTAACATAAAAAATATCTATACTACTAATATTGACAATCTTATACCTAAGATTATCTCAAATAACCCATGTAGATATCTTCATAACCAAGCCCAATATGGAGAGGCAACGAGCAATAAAGCAATCAATTATCTCCCCCTTCATGGCAATGTCGATGAGTTAGAGCCTAAGTTCGTCTTTGATGTGGTATCTCTTGCTAATATTTATAATGACACAGCGAGGATATGGTCATTCTTAAGTATGGCTATTGAAAAATATCCAACTGTTTTTCTTGGATATAGTTTTAATGACAGTTCTACAATACAAGCATTAACATCTCATCATACATTTAATAATGCCCAAAAAGAAAAATGGATTGTACTTCGCCAAAACAATCAGGACGACATAGAGTATTATAAGTCGTTGGGATTTAGTATAATTATTGCCGATACTAAAAGTTTCTTAAACTATATTGATTCTATTCAAATATCCAGGCATAGTACAATTTCTGAAAACAATGAATTGGAACAATTACTTGAGGGAAATCTAGTTCCTACTACTATAAAAGGGTCTGTTCTAAGGCCAATTAATGAATTTTTTAGGGGACAAGCTCCCACATGGAGTGACATTATCAACAATAATGTATGTAAAACATCATACTACGCAATAATACAAAATGCCATTTTTACCCCTAATAAACATACTATCATTACAGGTGCACCTGCTACTGGGAAAACGACGCTAATGATGCAAATTGCGTATAATATTAAATTTGAGGGTACAAAATTAATATTTCATAATCTAACAATAGCTGGTGCTGAATATTATGCAAAACTAATCGGAGACCATAAAGTACTCATATTCATTGAGAATTTCACGGACGATATTAATGCGTTCTTCAAATTAGCTAGTCTCAAGAATGCAAAATTAGTCGGAATTGATAGAAGCCACAATCTCAATATGGTTAACCATAAATTCCCGTCTAATCAATATACTATTATCAACGTTACAGAATTATCAGATTCTGACATTCAAAATATATTCGATTCTCTTCCTCCTTCTATCAAAGGAGCAACTATCAAAAAAGAGAAGAAAAATAGAATGTACGAAGATGATTCAATATTTGAATTTGTTGCTCGAAATATTAAAGGGCAAAATGTGACTATAAGGTATCAAGAGGTTTTACAAAAACTTGAATCATCAAATCGGGATCTTGCTGAATTTTTAGTGCTTTGTGGTTATATGCACAGCTCGAGAGTACCTCTATCATTAGAAGTTGCATGTAGCTATTTCAATAAATCCAATCAACTATATCAATATCAGAATGTCATTGACATGAGGAATAAACTTAATGATTTATTGAAAGACTACTATACAAATGAACTTATTGACAATGAGATGGATTTCTATTATCCTCGTTCATCTTTTATTGCAGAGTCAATTATCAAAAATGCTTCAAGAGAACTTTTAAAAGATGTAATGAACAATGTTATTACCCGTGTTCCCTCTATTCAGATTTATAATTACCATGTCTTTAAAAAGCATGCTTTTGATAAAAGTATTGTAAGTAAAGCTTTTCCTCAATGGAAAGATGGGAAAACATTTTATGAACAAGTCTTTTTATATGATTACACAAATCCATATGTTCTTCAACAAGGTGCATTATATTTATCATCAAAGAAGAAATTTCAAGATGCTTTTGCTTGGATAGACAAAGCCATTAACATGACAAATAATAAACAATTTTCTATTCGAAACTCACATGCAATTATCTTGTTTGATGCGAATTATGATATTGATAGTTTAGAAGCGGAAAAGCAATTAGATCAAAGTATGGACATTCTAAGCCAATGCGTAAATTCAGATTTGCGTAGGACCTTTCATGCCATTACATATGCAGATCAAGCAGTTAAATATTATCATAAATATGGGACTGAAAAGGCAATTTCATATCTAAAACAAGCATAATCATGGCTCAACTCTGAAAGAGAAGAACATAAATGGGACAGAGATATAAGGAAACGTCTTATCTCTATTGAAGACATCTTAGCCAAAATATAATTATCATTTTTTTATCTGAGATTTTAGTTCTTATGAGGCTGTCTAACAGAATTAGGCAGCCTCTTATTAATTTCGCAACTTTTTCACCAACTAAAAATCTACAAAAGCGGCTATAATTACATATATAGTTTAAATTCAGGCTTTGTCGGAAAACTTTGTTTTGGCGAAATTTGTATCTGCAACATCCCCGAAAAATGAGGGTCAATGCCGTTGCATTTCCAAGATAAGTTTCCTACTTTTGTGGGAGACATATTGAATTACGGAAGTGTAACTTTATTCTCGTGCGACGAACGTAGGAAATTCATAGCACAATAGAGAGAATAGGTGGCATGACTCTCCCGTCATATCCTTACGGATACGGCGCGGGGTTGTTGCTTATTTTATCTATTGGGTTTCCTACGACCTGTCGCACTAAAATAAAGCTCCAGCCCTGCGCTTTCTTTGTTTATTTACTAATCACATCTGAGGGGTTGGAGGTGTGCAAATATACCAAATGAGAAAGTATTTATTTCTTCTGATTTGTGCAGGGTTATTTAATAGCTGTGACCGTCAGCACCCGACATCAAAGATGTGTGTGAATACTGTGATTTGCACATCTGCCCAAATTCCCGATGTAATTTCCGACGAAAACTTGAATGAACGGATGTTAGCAGTTACATATAATGCTAATGGGAAAGTAATTTATATTGATGGTGAGGATATTGGACGGTATGAGTTTGATTATTCTCTGCCAGAAAAAATTATTATAAACAATAACTATTGTGTTTTTACTGATTATGCAGGAAATGCGGCAAGAATATATGAAATGGATAAGCAGGGAGAATTAAAGATAGATCGTGGGTGGACTTTTGATATGAGGTATATTTATGATGCGGGCTATTCAACAGACGTAGAATTAAATACAGGTAGAGGTGGTATTCATAGGCTTAAATATACTTGGGATAAAGGCAACCTAAGGCAAGTTACAGGAACTAAGCTCTATGATGGAAAATCCCTAAACTATAAATATGAGTTTTCATACATTGATTATCCCCTTATGCAGAATGCCAACTACCTTGATTGGATTTATTACTGCGATAACACATGGGAGATTAATTATATTCTGTCAATAGCGGGATTATTAGGTAAGCAAAATAAGAACTTAACCCATGAGATTTTTCGAGATTCACAAAAAGAAGTGCAAAGTATATACACCTTAAATAGTAATGGTTCTTTAAAAGAGCAAATATTGTCTTTCTCCAAAAGAGACGAAAAATGGAAATTATGCTACAACTATGCACAAATAAAATAAGTTATGAAGTATTTTCTCGCAAAAAAAAGTAACCATCACAGGAATAGAAAAAAAGACAAATCAACATGGACAGTAATTGGTCGTAAATCTATGAAATAACTTGGTATGGCACAAGACAATGATACATTTACAGAAATGTTTATAGGGGCTATATTTGGCTTAATCATAGGTCAAGTCATAGCAGGCTGTTTGGAAATGAAAGGTTTTGCTTTGCCAATTTTCTTTGCGATTGTTGGGGCCGTTATTCCTTTTTTCAGTAATAAATAGCTATCTAATTTTTATTCTATGAAAGTCATTATCACTATCGTTGCAATCATTGTTATTGCTAAACTCAGTATACTTACTGGGGCATGGATTCGTAGAAAGAATACGGATTTCTAAAGTAATCGAGATACTTCAAGCTCAAAAGAAACATGACATAATTATGAAAAAACTATTATTTATTCTGATTGTGTCTTCGTTTTGTTCTACTCTTTCAGCTCAGACCTATAAAACATATCGGATAGCGTATGTTTTAACTCCGTATGGAAACTATGACCCAGAAAACGCATTTATCACTATTGCAGATGGGCAGATTCGTTATAAGAAAAACGGGAGTGAAAAGCATTGGCTGAGTATGTACCGTGGAATATACAAGGAACAGCCAACGAAAGGAGTAATTTTTCAATATGAATGTTTCCAACTGATGAAATTGGATAAGATGATTCGTATTAGCAAAACAAAAAATGTAAAGCATAATGGAAAATTCTATTATGCCATGTATGTGGATGGACAGCTACAATTAGCAGAATAATTAGAATCTAATAATAAAACCCATGAAGAAATTCCTCCTAACAGTATTGGGCATAGCCATTTATGTTTTAGTCGGATGGCTTATTAAGGACATTGTATTTGCCAACTATGCAAACCCTCTCGATACCCCTGTTGTAAATATGATGAAGCACGAGGCATTGATTTATTGTATTCTCGCAGCGGGCTATGCATTTATTATACAATGTTTCATATATTCAAACGACAACAACGAGATTGGGATGTACTTACCTATTGGATTGTGCGTTGCTGCCTATTTCTTATTGACATCATTATCTATATCGACAGGACTCATCATTGTATTTAATATGCTCAATATAGCTGCAATAATTATCAGTTGCTACAAGGATAGGTGACACAATTTGAACGGAACTATATGTCGAGAAATCTCGCCAAATACGTCACTCTTATAATTATGAAGAATTGTTTATTATCAATATTCACACTATTGCTTGTTTCGTGCAGCACTCCTCAGTCACAACAAACCTATGATGAAATGCTGAACGATGTCGTACAGAATTTCAATGTAGGAACAGTCGGAGGAGACAGTGTACTGAATGTCTTTGTGCAAAAAGCCCAAGCAGATTCTATTGCTCGGAAATATTCCAATCCAGCAATGAAAGAGGAAATGATGTTTGACCTGATTTCCGAATATTTGCAGGCTAGACAAACTGACAACGCACAGCAGCTATATGACAATATGCTGGAATACGCAGAACAGAAATATGGAAAGATCTGCCCCATGAAAGCAATGGTCTATTTCGAGAAAGCACACTTATACAAACAGTCTGACGATATAGAAAATGCCATCCGAATGATGCAAAAGTCGGCAGCGATGTTTGAGCAGTTGCCTAATGACTTCCACCGATATAAGGATGCGAAGGAGTTTCTAAGGAGATGGAGGGCAGCAGTTAGTTCGGATGGTCCTGAAACAAATTAACCCGACAACAAAAGCAATTAACCTTTTCCAAGAACAAACTTTGCAATGGAAGGGTAAATATCCACCTTTGCGAAAGTTTGTCCTTTCTCTTCTATTTATCAACCTTACAACTTGTGTAAACCACCGTGTAAACCGCGAAAACAAAAGGCATTAAACCCCTCGATCAACGTCGAATTTATTCTATGGTTATCAGATAGTTATACAAACAAACCATTCACAATTCAGTTGGTCAGAGCAGCGGACTCATAATCCGAAGGTCGTGGGATCATGCCCCTCTGGGCCCACCGGAGAATCCGGCGGCGAACGAATTCGCCGCCGGATTCCTTTTTTCCACAGGCGGCCGGTTTTCTCCCGTTTTTTTCGTATCTTTGCCGGCAAACAAAAAAAAGAGATTATGGAATTCGAAGGTACCGTGTACAAAATAATGCCCGTGACGAAAGGCACTTCGGCCCGCGGCGAATGGCAGCGCCAGGATGTGGTCTTCGAGATGAACGAAGGTTCATTCACCCGCAAGATCTGCGTGACGTTCTTCAACAAACCCGACGACGTGGCCCGGCTGCGCGAAGGGGCGACCTACACCGTTTCGGTGAACATCGAGTCGCGCGAATACAACGGCCGCTGGTATACCGACATCCGGGCCTGGCGCATCCAGCCCAAGCAGGAGCCCGCACCGACACCGATGCCGGACATGCCCCCGATTGCCGAGGAGCCCGGCTATGCATCGGCCCCGGCTGCCGAGGTAGACGACCTGCCGTTCTAAATTCAGGCACGGCCGCCGCAACAGGGCCGTGCCCCGCACGAGCGGAATGGCCTGCACGAGCGGAATGGCCTGCACGAGCGGAATGGCCCGCACGAGCGGAATGGCCTGCACACAGCGAACCCCGGAAACGGAATTCCGTTTTCGGGGTTCGTATTTCTCCGGGGCACAAAGGCAAGGCCGCAGCCGGCGGACAGGAACAAAAACCTGCCGCACAAGCACCGAAGGGGCTCTTCGGCCGACACCCGTCGAAAGGAAAGCCGACCGGAGAACAAATAGGAACCGGATGCACGAGGCACGTGCATCCGGTTCCTGTCTTGTATCTCCGTACGAACTACTTCGCGGGCTCAACGGCCGGAGCCGCAGCGGTCGAATCGGCGGGAGCCGGCTCTACATAGGGAGTCACGTCGATGAGCTCAACCTCGAACTCCAGAGCCTCGTTGGGGCCGATGTCACGGCCTGCACCGCGGGCGCCATAGGCCAGCTCGGCCGGAATCCACAGCGTGATCGTACCGCCCTTGCCGACAAGCTGCATGCCCTCGGTCCATCCCGGGATCACCCGGTTGAGCGGGAACTCGATCGGCTCATCCTTGTCGTAGTCGTCGGGACGCTGCTGCTTGAGCATCTCCTGCTGCTCCTTCGGACGGTTGGCAAACTTCGAGGTGTCGAACACCTTGCCCTCGCGCGTACGGCCCGTATAGTGCACCTTGACCACGTCACGCGGATCCTTGGCGCGGACCGTCGTGTCGCCCTCGTTCGTAATCTTGTAGAGCAGACCCGACTCGGTCTTCTTCACACCCGACTTCTTCTCGATCTTCTCGAGCCATGCCTTCGAAGCCTCGGCATTCTCGGCCGGACGCTTCACCATGAAGTAGTACTGCAGGTAGCGGTTCACCTCGTCCTCCTGCATCTTCGGGTTCTTGTCGATCACGTTCTGCAGCGCCTCCTTGACCCATACCAGCTGGATCGGCATGCCGCTCTGGACGATGTTGTAACCAATGTCGTTACCGAATGCATAGGAGATCTGCTCGCGCTCCTCCTCGCTCTCGAACATCTCGGGATCGGCTGCAGGATACTCCACCTTCGTGGAATCGCCGCCGGCCAGACGAATGCTGTCGGCCTCGGCGCGCTTCTCGGCGATGGCACGCATACGGGTACCACGCTTGTTCATGAAGTAGTCGCGCAACATCTCGAGCGACTCGTCGTGCTTCTGCGAAGCCTTGTTGAGCGCCCCCTCCTCGATAGCCTTCGTCACTACGGCATAGTCGAACGGGATGTCCTTCATCTCATAGCTGATGCCGAAACCCATGTTGGCACCCAGGGCATACGACAGCGAGTCGAACTCCGACAGGCTGCCCATCTGCACCTTGCCATTGCCGCCTCCGCAGGAGGTCAGCAGCGCGGCGCCGGCAAGCGTCGCGGCAAAAACGATCTTTTTCATTGTTGTTGAATAGTGTATGAATTAAATGTTTGCTCCGAAACTAAAATCGCACAAAGATATAAAAAATACGTTTCCGATCACTTTTTTATTCTATTTTCTGTGCAAATTGTTGCGCCGCGACCAGTCTCCGTATTTCTCGACGCCAACCAGCTCGATTTCGTAGCGCAGCGTCGTGTTCGGAGCTACGCCGAGTTCCTTGTTGCCCTCGGCCCCATAAGCCTCGGCCGAGGGGATCCACGACTCGATCCGACCGCCGCGACCGATGAGTTTCACGCTTTCACGCACACCGGGACGCAGGTCGCGCAGCTGCACGCGCAGCGTGTCGCCGCGCTCGTAGGAGGAGTAGAGTTGCCGTCCGTCGGTCGTGGAGATGACGTAGCGCACCTCGACGCTGTCGCGGTCCGAGGTCGGAATACGGCCCTGATCCCCCACTTCAGTCACCGTGTAGGTCACACCCGACGAGGTACGGGCGTACGAACGGTTCGACGTGGCGATATCGGCCAGGAACTGCTCCTCGTAGGCCCGTGCCTTCTCGGGCAGGGCATAATTGAGGTAGCTCAGATAGAAGGTCTCGGCCTGCTCGACCGAGAGACGCGTCTCACCGCGGAAGACATCGCGGATTCCCTCGCAGACGGCATCGACGTTGATCGTCGAATCCATCCGCTGGAGGTTCAGACCCACATTCATACCGATCACATAAGCCACCGAGTCGGTGTCCGAGGCGAGTTTCGCGCCTCCGCCCGAGTGCTTCGAGCAGGCTCCGGCCAGCAGTGCCAGCAGCGGGAGCAACCACACGTTTCGTTTCATATCGTTCAAGTCAGTTGTTTGTTCGGTTTACCGAAGATCCATATTAATAAGGTACCCAATACGGCTGCTGCAGCCGAGCCCATCAGGATGGCAATCTTGCCTCGGTCGATGAGTGCCACATCGGAGAAGGCGAGCGAATCGACAAAGAGCGACATCGTGAAGCCAATACCGCCCAGGCAGGCCACTGCCAGCAGCATCCGCCACGACGCACCCTCGGGCATGGCGGCCAACCCCGCCTTTACAGAGATCCACGCTGCAAGGAAGATGCCCAGAGGCTTGCCCACAACCAGTCCGAAAAAGACCCCCATGCCGATCGACCCGATCTCGGGCGAATGGGTGAAGATCCGGAAATATTCGGGCGAGGCGATGCCGACCCCGGCATTCGCCAGGGCAAAGATCGGCATAATGAGGAAGGTTACATAGGGAGCCAGCGCCTCCTCCAGCCGGTAGGACATCCCGACCGAGCGGGAGGACAACTGCCTGACGCGGCGCAGGCAGGCCCGCTGTTCCTCGTCGGGGAAATCGTCCCCGGAGGTTGCAATCGACTCGAAAGCCCCCTTCAGGGAGGCCATCTTGCGGACGAAATACTCCTTTCCGTAACGCGGCTCCATCGGGATGAGCATGGCCATCGCCACCCCCGAAAGGGTCGAGTGCACCCCCGAGTAGTAGAACAGTCCCCAGATGATGACTGCCGGGACCAGATAGAAACCCATCCGCTTCTCGCCGAGGCGCTTCATGCCGTAGACCAGAACCATGACCGCCAGAGCCACAAGCAGGCAGCCCAACCGAACCTCGCCCCCGTAAAAGAGGGCGATGACCAGAATGGCACCGAGGTCATCGGCGATGGCCAGTGCCGTAAGAAAGATCTTGAGCGAGACCGGCACGCGATCGCCGACCATCGAGAGGATGCCCACGGCAAAGGCGATGTCGGTCGCCGTCGGGATTCCCCAGCCGTTGGCCGCGGCCGTACCGTGGTTGAAGAGCGTGAAGACAAGTGCCGGCGCAAGCATGCCGCCGAGGGCGGCCACCACCGGGAGAATGGCCTGCTGGCGGGTCGAGAGCCGGCCGCAGACGATTTCGCGTTTGATTTCCAGCCCTACCGAGAAGAAAAAGACAACCATCAGACCGTCGTTGATAAACTTCTCGACGGTCATCCCGCGGGGGAAGATCCAGTCGATCACCCCTTCGGGCGAATGGACCATCGCCGAGAGTTCGGTCTCGAGCAGATGGTGGTAGTAGAGCGCCGTGGCGGGGAGATTGGCCAGCAGCATGGCGATGGCGACACACGTCAGCAGCACCACGCCCCCGGCCCAGGGAGCCTGCATGAACCGGCGCACGCCGAAGACCACGCTCCGCATCCGCCGGATCCAGCCGAATCGGGTAAAGTGGCCCATCCTACCGTTGCGGATTTTCGGTGTGCGACCGCAGGGTCAGCCCGCACAGTTTCCACAAGATGCGCGCTCCGGTGATGGCGTCGATCCGGTCGTCGGGCACAGGCGTCACCTCGACCATGTCGAAGCCGATGATGCGGTGTCCCGAGCGCACGACCTCGGCCAGCAGCCAGACCGCCTGGTTGAAGGTCAGGCCGCCCGATACGGGCGTCCCGGTGTGGGGGCAGTTCTCGAACGAGAGTCCATCGATGTCGAAACTGACATAGACCTCGTCGGGCAGCACGGCCACGATCTTCCGGCACTGTTCGCTCCAGGTCACTCCGTCGAAGGCCGCACCGGCCAGCGACAGGTCATCGAAGGTAGAGATCCGGGCATCGGAGGCGGCGCGGGCAGCCTCCCCGGCGCTGAAGTCCCGTACGCCGACCTGCACCAGGCGCGACACCTGGGGCACGTCGCGCAGCACGTTGAACATGATCGAGGCATGCGAATATTCAAATCCTTCATAGGCCTCCCTGAGGTCGCAGTGGGCATCGATGTGCAGGATGCCGAACGATGCATGCCGCCGGCCGAGAGCCCGGATCAGCCCGTAGGGGGTCGAATGGTCGCCGCCGACCAGCCCCACCGTCTTGCCCGCATCGAGCCAGCGCGAAGCCTGCGCCTCGATGTTGGCGTTCATCGCCGCACACCCTTCGTTCACGCGCCGCAGCTTGCGTACGACGTATTCGTCGTCGGGCGAGCCGCCGCCCTCGAGGTGGTCGATCACCCGCGAGGCATCGACCCGCAGCCGCTGCGACGACTCCTGCAGGGCATAATCCACGTCGGCCGTGGCGATGCCGCGACGCCAGGCTCCGGGTGCCAGGGGATCGTGAAAATCAAGTTGCGTCGAGGCCTCGATAATTGCATCGGGGGCATAGGCCGTCCCGGCACCGTAGGAGACCGTCACGTCCCAGGGAGCCGAGATGAGCACCAGTTCCGCCGTCTCGGGATCGAACGGGAGACCGAAGTAAGTCCCGTTGTCCACACCGACGCCATCCGGATCGAAGGTTTTCTGTTCCATATCAACCGTTTTAAATAACAAAAGTACAAAAAATTTAAAATTTCCCTATATTTGTCCACCCCAAAGCAAAGAATCACACGCCATGAAGATTATCGCCGACTGCGCCATACCCTTTTTGGAACATGTGCTGACCCCCTTCGCCGAAGTGGTCCGGATCGCCGGAAAGGCCATCACGGCCGCCGACGTCCGCGATGCCGACGCACTCATCGTCCGTACCCGCACGCGCTGCGACGCCCGGTTGCTGGCCGGTTCCCGCGTACGGATGATCGCCACGGCCACCATCGGCTTTGACCACATCGACCTCGAGTGGTGTGCCGCACACGGCATCCGTGTCACAACCGCCGCCGGATGCAACGCCCGCGGCGTGCTGCAATGGATCGGCGCCGCACTGGTTCATCTGGCCCGCATGCAGGGCTGGCAGCCGGACGGCAGAACGCTCGGCATCGTCGGCGTGGGCCACGTCGGCTCGCTCGTCAAAGAGTATGCCGAGGTGTGGGGCTTTCGCGTGCTCTGCTGCGATCCCCCGCGCGAGGAGCGCGAGCACCTCGGGTTCCTGCCGCTGGAAGAGGTTGCCTCGCAGGCCGACCTGCTGACCTTCCACACCCCCCTCGACGCAACGACCCGCCACCTGGCCAACGAACGCCTGCTCGGCATGTTGCGTCCCGGCGCGGTCGTCATCAACACCTCGCGGGGCGAGGTCGTGGACGGCGAAGCCCTCGTGCGGAGCGGCCACCCCTGCGCCCTCGACGTCTGGGAGCACGAACCCGCCATCGACCGCACACTGCTCGACCGGGCGCTGATCGCCACCCCCCACATCGCCGGCTACTCCGAACAGGGCAAGGCCAACGCCACAGCCATGTCGGTCGATGCACTGGCCCGCTATTTCGACCTGCCCCTCATCGGGTGGTATCCTCCCGAAGCAGCTCCCGCAACCCCGCGTCCAATCTCGTGGCAGGAACTTTGCCGCACCATCGACGGAGCCTTCGACATCATGGCCGAAAGCCACCGGTTGAAGGAGAACCCGGAAGATTTCGAGTACATGCGCGACCATTACGCCTACCGCCGCGAATATTTTTAGCGGAATCCGTTCTTTTTTCGTATTTTTGCCCGTTCGTAAACATGCAAACATGTACCAGCGCATCATAAAACCGGTTCTCTTCTCGCTCACCATCGAGCAGGCCCACCGGGCCGTCCTGCTCTTGTTGCGGATCGTCGGGTTGATTCCCGGAGGCCGCTGGCTGCTGCGCAAATGCTATGCCGAGGCGCACCCGTCGCTCGAACGCGAAGTCTTCGGCATCCGCTTCCCGAACCCGGTCGGACTGGCCGCCGGCTTCGACCGCAACGGCGAGGCGATTCGGGAGCTCTCGGCCCTCGGATTCGGATTCATCGAAATCGGAACCGTCACACCCCGTCCGCAGGGAGGCAACCCGCGTCCGCGCGTCTTCCGTCTGCCCCGGGACCGGGCGATCATCAACCGCATCGGGCTCTCGAACCACGGGCTCGAAGCCATGATCCGACACCTGCAGCGCAACCGCGGCAAGGTGATCGTAGGCTGCAACATCGGCAAGAACACCGACACGCAGCCCGAAAATGCCGCAGCCGACTACCTGAAGGCGTTCCGCAGCCTCTACCAGTACGCCGACTACTTCACGGTCAATATCAGTTGCGACAACTCCTGTCGCGAAGAGTTCTCGCACACCCCGGAACACATCCTGCAGATCCTCGGGCCGCTCTTCGACTTCCGCCGCGGCCAGAGCGAATACCGACCGATCATGCTCAAGATCTCGCCCGACCTGAGCGACGAGGAGATCGACCGCATCACCGACGTGATGACCTCCTCTCCGCTCGACGGCATCGTAGCCACGAACGGCACCCACCTCCGCCAAGGGCTGAAAACCAGCACCGAAGCGATCGAGGCGATCGGCAGCGGCCGCCTCAGCGGTGCTCCGCTCACCCGGCGCACCGTCGAAATCGTGCGGCGGATCCATACCCGCTCGGGCGGCACCTACCCCATCATCGGTGTGGGCGGCCTGATGACCCCGGACGACGTCCGGGCCATGCTCGACGCCGGGGCCGACCTCGTACAGCTCTACACGGGATACATCTACGAAGGGCCAAAACTCGTCCGCGAAATCTGCCGGGCGCTGATCGACGACGCCGGCAGCAAGCCCCATGCACAAGTCCCCGAAACGCCGGACTCCGCTCCGGCCCCGCAAACCGCAGAGCCCGTCTCCGCGGCATCGGGCAAAGGCGACAAGGCAGCAGAAAAGCAGCCCGACACGACGGAATCCGGCAAGGACTCCGCCTCCAATGCATAATCCGTCATGAAAGCAACCATCCTTACGATCGGCGACGAGATCCTGATCGGACAGATCGTGGACACCAATTCGGTCTCGATCGCCAAACACCTCAACACGGCGGGAATCGTCGTCCGCGAAAAGATCTCGATCGGCGACGACCGCACACAGATTCTCGACACCGTCTCGCGCGCCCTGCGCGACTCGGAAGTCACCGTCATCACCGGAGGCCTCGGCCCCACAAAGGACGACATCACCAAGAAGACCCTCGCGGAACTTTTCAACAGCGACATGCACTACGACGAGGCCGTGGCAGCCCATGTCGAGCGGATGCTCACCGCGCGCGGCATCGACTTCAACGAGCTCAACCGTTCGCAGGCGCTCGTCCCCGATGCCTGCACGGTGCTCTTCAACGCCCACGGCACGGCCCCGGGCATGTGGTTCGAACGCGACGGACACGTCGTCGTCTCGCTCCCGGGCGTCCCCTACGAGATGGAGCACCTGATGCAGGACGAGGTGATGCCCCGCCTGAAGGCCCGCTTCTCGCTGCGGCAGATCGTCCACCGCACGATGATCACCGCCGGGCTGCCCGAATCGATGCTCGCCAAACGGATCGAGACATGGGAGAATGCCCTGCCGCCCTACCTCAAGCTGGCCTACCTGCCCAACCCGGGCGCCGTGCGGCTGCGCCTGTCGGCCTACGAGGTCGAGGGCGAGAGTGTCGCCCGCGAGATCGAACGGCAGTTCGAGGCGCTGCGCCGCATCATCCCCCACAACGTGCTGGGATACGAGACGGCCACGATGCAGGAGCTCGTCCACCGAATCCTCACCGAGCGCCGCCAGACGCTCGCCACGGCCGAGAGTTGTACGGGCGGGGTGATCGCCTCGCGCTTCACGGCCATGCCGGGAGCCTCTGCCTACTTCCTCTGCGGGGTGGTGTCGTACAGCAACGAGGCGAAGATCCGCGTGCTGGGAGTCGATGCCGACACGATCGCCCGTTACGGCGCCGTCAGCGAGCAGGTCGCACGCCAGATGGCCGAAGGGGCACGCCGCGTGGCCGGTGCGGATTATGCCATCGCCACGACGGGGATCGCCGGGCCGACGGGCGGTTCGGCCGAGAAACCCGTCGGCACGGTCTGGATTGCCGTAGCCACCCCCGCCGGAACCGTCGCCCAGTGCCGCCAGTGCGGCACCGACCGCGGCCAGATCATCGACCGGGCCTCGGCATTCGCCATCGGGCTGCTGCGCGACTCCCTCAACGGAGAGTGACCCGGCAGCCGCCGGAAGCGGGTCGCCCGGAGCCGTTCGGGCCGTCACCGACGGGCTGCGACACCCGAGAATCGAAAAAAAAGGCGGGCGCTTTTGCTATTTGCCGAAAAGGTTGTATATTTGCACTCCCTTAAAAAGGGTTTTAACCTAACATTCAAACGAAAAATGAAAGTTTGCGAAATCACAGGCAAGGTAGCGATCGTGGGAAACAACGTTTCGCACTCGCACCACAAGACCAAGCGCAAATTCAGTCCGAATCTGAAAACCAAGCGCTTCTGGTCTGAAGAGGAAGGCCGCTGGATCACCCTGAAGGTATCGGCCGCCGGTATGAAAACGATTAACAAGAAGGGTCTCGCCGTCGCCCTGCGCGAAGCTGCAGCCCCCAAGAGCTTGTACTAAAAACCAGTAACAAATGGCAAAGAAAGGCAACAGAGTCCAGGTTATTCTGGAGTGCACCGAACAGAAAGCAAGCGGCGTTCCGGGAATGTCCCGTTACATCACGACCAAGAACAAGAAAAACACGCCCGACCGTCTGGAGCGCAAGAAGTACAATCCGTTCCTGAAGCGGGTAACCGTTCACCGAGAAATCAAATAGTTTAGAGCTGTATGGCAAAGAAAGTAGTCGCAACACTGAAAACCGGCACGGGTAAGCAGTTCACCAAGTGCATCAAGATGGTCAAGTCGTTTACAACCGCCCCTTCCCGTGCGGAGGGGCAGAAACGGTCACTCGCAACCTTGCCTATTTCTTCCATGCACGCGGCATGCGTGTTCTGATCTACACCTCCCTGCTGCAGGAGGAGTTGCTCAGCAAGGAGGACCGGCTGGCATTCGAAACCCGAGTACTTCCCGATCCGCTCGATGAAGCCCGGGAGAAAAACGTAGAGTTTCTCAAGAGATCCCTGGTCGAAGAACAGGTCGATGTGCTGATCGTGCAATGCATGCAAGGCTTCCCTTTCGCCCGACTGCGCGAAACGGTTCGCCACACCCGGTTCATTTTCTGCCTGCACAGCACCCCCCTGTGGGAGATCAACGACTGGAGGCAACGAAAAAGTTACCAGATTACGAATCCGACCTTCATGCGAAGGCTCGAATTCATCTTCCTCCGCAAACCCGTATATCGCTTCACCGACAAGCTTAAACGACGTTACCTGAGAATCTACGCCTCGCTTTTGTCCAGCGTCGATCGGTTCGTATCCCTTTGCCCGCAATACAACGAGCAGATTCAAGGTCAATTGATCGACTACGCCCGCCAGACGGGCGAAAAGATCGACCAGGGCACTTTTCCCCGAAAATTCGCAGCCATTGCCAATCCTCTGCTGCCTGCCGAAGAACCGACAGTTTGTCCCAAAGAGAAGATCGTACTTTTCGTCGGCCGATTCACACACAGCGACAAACGGATCGACAGGCTGCTCCGAATCTGGAAACAGATCGAACAGAAACGGTCCGACTGGCGTTTGATTCTGGTCGGAGACGGCATCGAACGGGAGAGCCTGCATCGTCTGGCCCACCGCTTGAACCTGCAACGGATCGAATTCGCCGGATACCGTCAGGATGTCGCTCCGTTCTACCGCCGGGCTTCATTCATCTGTCTGACCTCGTCGTTTGAAGGATTCGGCATGTGTTTGGTCGAAGCCCAGCAATATGGGTGTATCCCCGTCGCATTCGACTCCTATGCCGCCGTGCATGAGATCATGCAGGAGGGGAAATCCGGAATTCTGGTTCCACCCTACGACCTGAAGCGTTATACCGAAGCCCTGCTCTCCGCATTTGACGATCAGGACAGGCAGGAGCAACTCCGCAGAAACTCCTACGCATCGGCCAAACGCTACGAACTGGCAGCCATCGGAGAGAAGTGGCTGCAACTGTTTGCCGGATTATGACCCGCTCCGAAAGAACGAGGGGCGGCAACCTGCAAAGGTGCCGCCCCTCATACGTTTCGCAAAGGCCGCATCAGAACTTGTGCACGGCCCGAACGAGAAACTTGTTGTACTTCGGGATCTCGACCACGTAGGGCGGTTCGAGACTCGTATGCGACGTATAGGCGTTCTTCTCGTCCATCTCCGTCGAAGAGAAATAGTAGACCATCCGGTCCATCCGTTTGCCGCCCGCATCCTTAAGTGCATCGTTGAACTTGTTGCGGGCCTGGCGATTGTTCTTCATGCGCGAACCACCGTTGTAGTTGTGGCCGATCGTCAGCAACTCGTCGATCGAGGGAAGATACCATCCCTCCCCCCGCTCACGGCACCACTTGAAGGCCGGGAAATCGTCCCACGAAAGACCGTTGGCGGCGATATAGGCCTCGACCGTACGCATATTCTCCTCGCCGTCGGTTCTGTTCTCGGCACCCACGGTCCGCAGGTCGGGCTTGCGGAACTCGCTCCACGTGAGGTAGATCTGCTCGAGCGAGATCACCAGGCCGTGGGTTCCATCATCTGAAACGATGCAGACCACGCCCTTCACGCCGTCGCGGTCGTATAGATCGCCGACCTCATAACGCCGAAGCACATACTCCGGGGCAGGACGCGGCGCCTCGGCCTGCGGAGCGGCCTCCGTCTCGCCTGCAGCCCGCTCCTGCGCCTCGCCGGCGGACCGGGCCGGGGTCAGCGGCACGGCCGGAACCTCCTTTGCATAATATTCCACCTCACCGTTGGCATAGCGGATATACCGGATCTCGGCCACAGGCAACACATAGGTCGGGCCGTCGGGATTCGAGAAACGCTTGTAACGCACCGCATCGGGCGAGATTTCGAGCACCCGGGCCTCGACCTGCGAGGCGTCGGTCTTGACGATCAGATCCTGCGCCGCGGCCGTCATCGCACCGCTCCACACGGCAAAGAGCACAAACAGGAGTTTTTTCATGTTTTCACAGCATTATGTTCCATCCGACTTGCGGCCCGTGCTTTCCGGAAGGCCCCGGACAGCAATACCGGCCGCTTATCTTTGACAAAGATAACGTTTTTTTTGAAACTTTCTTGCTATCTTTGCCAAAGATAACCGCCCCGCGCACGGACCGCATCCGGAGTCCGTAGAGGAGAGCGATTCGCAGATGGGGCGAATACAGAATTCAGTTATGGGATTTTTCGACATTTTCAAAAAGAAACAGGATACGCCCTCCGTCGAGCAGGCCGCACGCAGCCAGGAGGAGCTGAACGCCGGACTGGAAAAGACCAAGACGGGACTCTTCTCGAAACTGGCCCGTGCCGTGGCAGGCCGTTCAACGGTCGATGCCGAGGTGCTCGACGACCTGGAGGAGGTGCTCATCTCGTCGGATGTCGGCGTGGAGACTACCGTGAAGATCATCCGCCGCATCGAGGAGCGCGTCGCCCGCGACAAGTACATGAACGCCTCGGAGCTGCAGTCGATTCTGCGCGAGGAGGTATCGTCCCTGATGGAGGAGGCCCACGGTTCGTCCGAACACTTCGGACTCGACGCCCGCGAGGGCGAGCCCTACGTGGTCATGGTCGTAGGCGTGAACGGCGCCGGCAAGACCACGACGATCGGCAAGCTCGCCGCCCAGCTCACCAAGGCCGGGCGCAAGGTGTGGATCGGCGCCGCCGACACCTTCCGGGCCGCAGCCATCGACCAGCTCCAGGTGTGGGCCGACCGCGCCGGGGCGACGATGATCCGCCAGCAGATGGGCTCCGACCCCGCATCGGTGGCTTTCGACACACTCACCTCGGCCAAGGCCAACGGCGCCGACGTGGTGCTCATCGACACCGCGGGGCGGCTGCACAACAAGATCAACCTGATGAACGAGCTGACGAAGATCCGCAACGTCATGTCGAAGGTGATCCCCGGAGCCCCGCACGAGGTGATGCTCGTGCTCGACGGATCGACCGGGCAGAACGCCTTCGAGCAGGCCCGCCAGTTCACGCAGGCCACGCAGGTCACCTCGCTCACGATCACCAAGCTCGACGGCACGGCCAAGGGAGGCGTGGTGATCGGCATCAGCGACCAGTTCCACATCCCGGTCCGCTACATCGGCATCGGCGAAGGCATCGACCAGCTGCGCATCTTCGACCGCCGGGAGTTTGTCAAAGCACTGTGACATGATCCTGCGTGCGGCGGCAGCCAAGCAGGCCGGGAAGATCGAGCGGCTGTTCGTCATCGGCTGTCTTTCGGAGCGCTATGCCGACGACCTGCGCACGGAGATTCCCGAGGTGGACGCCTACTTCGGAGCCCGGACCTGGGACGGCGTCGTACGCGCGCTCGAGGCCTCCGGGGAGCCGGAGCTGGCCACCGAACGGCTGCTTACCACCCCGAAGCACTACGCCTACCTGAAGATCTCGGAGGGCTGCAACTGGATGTGCGGCTACTGCGCCATCCCGCTCATCCGCGGCCCGCATGTATCCGTGCCGATGGAGACGCTCGAGGAGGAGGCACGCAAGCTCGCCGCCCGCGGGGTCCGTGAGCTGATCGTCATCGCGCAGGACACGACCTATTACGGTATCGACCTCTACGGACGCCGCATGCTGGCCGAACTGCTGCGCCGGCTCTGCCGCATCGACGGCATCGAGTGGATCCGCCTGCACTACGCCTATCCGGCGGCCTTTCCCGAGGAGGTGATCGAGGTGATGGCCTCCGAACCCAAGATCTGCAAATACCTCGACATACCCTTCCAGCACATCTCCGACGCCCAGTTGTCGGCCATGCACCGCCGCCATACGAAGGCCGAGGCGATGGAGCTGATCCGCCGCCTGCGCGGGGCGATCCCCGACCTGGCGCTGCGCACGACGCTGCTGGTGGGTTACCCGGGAGAGACGGAGGAGGATTTCGCCGAACTCATGGAGTTCGTCCGCGAAGTGCGGTTCGAACGCCTCGGGGTCTTCGCCTACTCCGAGGAGGAGGGGACCTACTCGGCCCGCGAACTGCACGACGATGTTCCCGATGCCGTGAAACAGGAGCGCGTCGAGCGGATCATGGCCCTGCAGAACGGCATCTCGCTCGAAAACAACAGCCGCCGCGTGGGCCGCACCGAACGGGTGCTCATCGACTCGCGCCAGGGCGATTTCTATGTCGGACGGACGCAGTACGACTCCCCGGAGGTCGATCAGGAGATCCTGATCCCGGCTGACGAACGGCGTCTTCTGCGAGGACATTTCTACGACGTGCGGATCGAGAGCGCCGCGGACTACGACCTCTACGGGTCTGTAATCGGCCGCTAAGGCCCTCCGGAAGCCTTGCAGGGCAGGCATCCTCCGTACATAGTTTTCATATTTTTTGCTTTTTAGCGATCCTTTTCGTACCTTTGAAAGGCAAAAGGAACTTTACCCGTAGACCGATGGCCGACAAAAGCGTGATCTCCAACCTCGAAGCCCGGGTCCGGCAGTTGATCGAAGCCCATCGAAAGATGGCCGAGTACTGTGCGGAGCTGGAGGCGCAACAGGAGACGCTGCGGGCCGAAAAGCGCTCGCTCGAAGTGCGGGTGCGCGAGCTGGACGCCGAAGTGGCGCGCATGCAGCTCACCGAGGGTCTGGCGGGGGGATCCCCCAACCGGGAGAAAGCGCGGGCCCGCGTCAATCGCCTTATGCGGGAGGTGGACAAATGCATCGCGCTGGTCGGGCAGGCGGCGGAAACAGCCGCGGATCGAAAGGTCAAATAGGCCGACGCAACGCCCGGGAATCGGGAATACGCTCCCGATGATGCGACGAGATAGAGAGACCGAGTAAACGAAACGAAAACAATGGCGAAACAGGCGATAACCCTCAAGATTGCAGGCAAAAGCTACCCGTTCACTATCGAGAGCGGCAAAGAGGAGATGTATCGTTTGGCGGAGCGGGAGGTAAACAACTACCTCGCACTGATAAAACAACAGAATATCCGCAACTGGACCGACATGGATTACCTGTCGATGACGGCACTGAAGTTTGCGATCGCCGAGATCGGAATGCGACAGAGCCGCGAGTTGGGCGGTGAGGATCTTCAGCGTCTCGAGGCCTTGGATTCCGAAATCGAGGCCTGCCTCAACGATCCCAAGTTCTGACCGACGAGGTACGAAACCGAACCCAGAGGGGGGGGGCAGCGCAAGACTGGAGGGACAGGAGAGGCAAAGGAAGAGAGAAAAACAATAAAGTGCGGTTTTCCGGCAGCCCCGACACAAAAGAGAAGACGGGACCGGGGAACGGCCGACGTTCTTGGACATACAAGGATCAATCTACCCGCATAGATTCCTTAAAGCTTTGCGAAACTGAACACTTTTTAAATTGGAGCAACTTACGACGTTTCAAAATCAGGCCTTGACCCCGCAAGGGGTGCGTACCGAGGTGCGCCGTTGGAAGATTGCGATTGCCGGAGCCTCCACACATGACAATCTTGCAGATTCGTCAAACAAGAATAAGGAATCCTATGCGGTTTTTTTTTGAACGATCAAAGAACCCTAAATATTAACACAAAGAAAAGCAACGCAAGATGACTACCATCATTTTAACAGCCTGCATCTCTGCCGTGGCCGCCGTTGCGATCTACGCCCTCGTCACGAACCTCGTGGTCAAGACGTCGATCCGCAAACGCCGCGAGGTCGCCCTCAAGGAGGCCGAGGCCGAAGGTGAGATGATCAAGAAGGAACGCATCCTGCAGGCCAAGGAGAAGTTCATACAGCTCAAGAGCGAGTACGACCGACAGGTCAATGAGCGCAACCAGAAACTTGCGCAAAGCGAGCAGCGCGCCAAGCAGATCGAGCAGAACCTCCAGAACCAGCAGCGCGAACTGGAAAACAAACACCGTGAAAACGACCGCCTGAAGGAGCAGATGCAGAACCAGCTCCAGATCCTCGAGCACAAGAAGGAGGAGGTCGATCAGATGATGCGCGAGCAGAACGCCCGCCTCGAGCAGATCTCGGGCATGAGTTCCGAGGATGCCAAGAACATCCTGATCGAGAACATGAAGGCCGAAGCCAAGAGCGAAGCCGCCTCGTTCATCAACGAGACCATCGAGGAGGCCAAGATGACCGCATCGAAGGAGGCCAAGCGCATCATCGTGGCCTCGATTCAGCGCGTAGCGACGGAAACGGCCATCGAGAACGCCGTCACGGTGTTCAACATCGAGAGCGACGAGGTCAAGGGCCGCATCATCGGCCGCGAGGGCCGCAACATCCGCGCCCTGGAGGATCGAGGAGGTCGTAGCCAAGGTTCAGAAGCAGATCGAGGAGGAGATCGTAGAAGTCGGGAAGCGCACGGCCATCGACCTCGGTATCCACGGACTCCACCCCGAAATGATCCGTCTGATCGGCAAGATGAAGTACCGTTCGTCCTACGGACAGAACCTCCTGCAGCACGCCCGCGAAACGGCCAACCTCGCAGGCATCATGGCCGCCGAGCTGGGCCTCAACCCCAAGATCGCACGCCGCGCCGGCCTGTTGCACGACATCGGCAAGGTGCCCGACGACGAACCCGAACTGCCGCACGCAATCATCGGCATGAAGCTCGCCGAGAAGTACAAGGAGAAACCCGAGGTTTGCAATGCCATCGGCGCCCACCACGACGAGGTCGAAATGTCGTCGCTCATCGCCCCGATCATCCAGGTCTGCGACGCCATCTCGGGCGCACGCCCGGGCGCACGCCGCGAAGTGGTCGAGAGCTACATCAAGCGTCTGAAGGAGATGGAGGATATCGCCCTGTCGTACCCCGGCGTGGTGAAGACCTACGCCATCCAGGCAGGCCGCGAGCTCCGCGTGATCGTCGGGGCAGACAAACTCTCTGATCAGGAGTCGGAGGGGCTCTCGCACGATATCGCCAAGAAGATCCAGGACGAGATGACCTACCCGGGACAGGTGAAGATCACCGTGATCCGCGAAACGCGCGCCGTATCCTACGCCAAGTAACACACGGCGCATACACCGGCCGTCCAACGCCGGACGAGAAGATCCCTCCTTTCGAAAAAGGAGGGATTTTTCGTACCTTTGCCGCATGAACCGGGAACTCGAACAATACATCGAACGGACGGTCATCCCCCGCTACGAGGGATTCGACCGCGCACACGGCACGGAGCATGTCCGCACGGTCATCGCGCGCAGCCTGGCCCTGGCCCGCCACTACGACGTCAGTTCCGAGATGGTCTACGCCGTCGCGGCCTATCACGACACGGGACTGGCGTTCGGAAGGGAGCGCCACCACATCGACGCCGGTCGGATCCTCTTCGAGGACCGGGAGCTCCGCCGCTGGTTCTCGGAGGAGCAGCTCCGCGTGATGCGCGAAGCGGTCGAGGACCACCGTGCCTCGTCGGACCACGCTCCACGGAGCATCTACGGGCGGATCGTGGCCGAAGCCGACCGCTGCATCGAACCGCTGACGATTCTCCGCCGGACGATCCAGTACGGACTGGCACACTACCCGCAACTCGACCGCCAGGGGCACTACGACCGCTTCGCGGAGCACCTGCGGAAGAAGTATGCCGACGGTGGCTACCTGCGGCTCTGGCTTCGCGAATCGGACAACGCACGGCGGCTCGAGGAACTTCGCGCATGGATCCGCACCCCGAACTCGCTGCGCGAGGCATTCGACCGGATCTTCGACGAGGAGAGCGCCGGCTGACCTGCGGCGCGGCTTCCCGATACGCCCCCTGAACAAAGAGACCCCCGAATGTCCGACCGGACATTCGGGGGTCATTTCGCGATGATCGGAGCCTCCGCGGCTCCTCCGGACAACAGGCTACTCCACGCCGTGGGGGAAATACTTCATGTACTGCACACGCTGGTAGTGGTCGCCTTCGGCCGAGCCGTAATCCATGCGTCCGCGGAAAGCTTCGAGCGAATCGAACCCGTGGCGGGCGGCCCAGTCGTCGATGAAGCGGGAGATCTCGCCGATCACCTCATAGCCCGACTTGTGGATGGCCGAGCAGACCTGCACGGCCGAAGCGCCGCACAACAGCGCCTTGACGGCAGCCTCACCGTCGTGTACGCCCGTCGATACGGCAATGTCGAGCTGCGGAAGCACATGGGCGCAGAGCGCCGTGCTGCGCAGCACGTTGCGCAGTTCCCCGGCCTCGCTGAACGGGTCCCCGCTGACAAACGACATCTTCTCGATGTCGATATCGGGCTCGAAGAAGCGGTTGAAGAGCACCACGCCCCGGGCTCCGCGGGCCAGCAGGGCATCGCACACCGACAGCACGTTGGTCAGGCGCATCGGCAGTTTCACCGAAACGGGGACCTTCACCGCTCCGGCCACCTTGCGCACGATCTCGGCATAGCCCTGTTCGAGCTGTACGGCATCGGCATGCCGGTCGGTAGGCAACAGGAAGATGTTCAGTTCCAGCGCCGAAGCCCCGGCCTGCTCCATCGACTGCGCATATTCGATCCAGGCCTCGCCGGCCCCCACGCAGTTGATGCTCGCCACGACAGGCACCCCCGTCGTTGCGGCGCGGCGCGTCAGCTCCAGGAACTCGCCCTTGTAGGCATCGCCGAGGTAACGCTCGAGGTATTCGCCGGCATCGCCGTATCCCTCCATGCGGTCGAGCGATACCGCCTCACGGTAGATCTGTTCCTCGAAAATGGATTTCAGCACCACGGCACCGGCACCGTTGCTCACGCAGCGCTCGATGTGCTCCATCGTCGCCGTATAGGGCGAGCTGCTGACGATCACGGGGCTCTTCAGTTCGAGCCCGAGGTATTTTGCTTTCATCGTATCGTTTTTTCTGAATTAAATGAACGGTATCTTCACCACTTCGGCCTTGACGGGCTTCTCGCGAATCACCACCGCAATCTCCGTACCCGGCTTGGCATAGGCCGCAGCCACATAACCCAGACCGAAGCCCACCTTCATGCAGGGCGACATCGTTCCCGAGGTGACGTGGCCGATCGGCTCGCCCGACGGAGCGGCCAGGGTATATCCGTGGCGCGGGATGCCTCGTTCGACCATCTTGAAGCCCACCAGTTTGCGCGCAACGCCCTCGGCCTTCTGCCGCTCCATGAGCGGACGGTCGATGAACTCCTTGCCCTCGGCGAACTTGGTGATCCAGCCCAGGCCGGCCTCGATGGGCGAGGTCGTATCGTCGATGTCGTTGCCGTAGAGGCAGAAACCCTTCTCCAGACGCAGCGTGTCGCGCGCCCCGAGGCCGATGTTCTTCAGCCCGTACTCGGCTCCGGCCTCCCACAGGGCCTTCCACAGTTTGTCACCGTCCTCGTTGGCCACATAGATCTCGCAGCCGCCCGAACCCGTATAGCCCGTGATCGAAAGGATCGCGTCGCAACCGGCGACAGGCATCTTGCGGAAGGTGTAGTACTCCATCTGCTCGACGGGCTCCGAGCACATCTTCTGCACGATCTTCATCGCCAGCGGACCCTGTACGGCGAGCTGGCAAATCTCGTCCGAAGCGTTGTAGAGCTCCCTGCCGCTGCCGGCCTCCATGCCGAAGGCCTTGCCCTGCTCGCAGATGTGGGCCCAGTCCTTGTCGATATTGGCGGCATTGACGCAGAGCATGTAGGTCTCCTTGTCGATGCGGTAGACGAGGATGTCATCGACGATGCCGCCCCGGCCGTTCGGCATGCAGGAATACTGCACCTTGCCGTCGTAGAGCTTTGCAACGTCGTTGGTGGTGATGCGCTGCAGAAGCGCCTCGGCCTTCGGACCCTTGACCCAGATCTCGCCCATGTGGCTCACGTCGAAGACGCCCGCCCCGTTGCGGACGGTCATGTGCTCGTCGTTGATGCCCGTGAACTCGATCGGCATATTGTACCCCGCGAACTCGGCCATCTTGGCCCCCGCGGCGATGTGATACTTGGTGAATGCGGTAGTTTTCATGGTATGGTTTGTGTTTTCAGGTTTCCGGTTATTCGCGGCGCTTCACACCCAGGCGCGGGCAGCGCTTGAACTCCTTCTCGCGGTCGAACAGATAGCGGTAGGTGGTGTGCATCTTGTGCTTGGTGGCGCAGACGTAGGTCTCGATCATGCGGTTCATCACCGGGTTGAAATCGCCGATCCACGCCAGTTCCATCGACTTGTACTGGTTCTTGGTCATCTCGAGGAACTCGTAGTACTTGACCATGATGGCCGACTCGACGCCACGCCCGTGGAACTCGGGCGCAATGCCGAAGATGATGCCGAAGATGCGGTCGCACGACTTGCGCACCTTCAGGTCCCAGAGCAGGCGCAGCTTCTGCCAGAGGCCGAACTTGCCGTTGAACTTCCCGATCAGGCGGTTCAGGTCCGGGACGGTGATGAAGAAGCCGATGGGCTCCTCGTTGAAGTAGGCGAAGAAGATGATCCGGGGGTCGATGATCGGCTTCATCTCGCGGACCATCTCGAGGGCCTCTTCGCGGGTCATGGGCTTCACGCCCGAAAAGAGCGCCCACGCCTTGTTGTAGATCACGCGGAAATCCTCGGCGGCCTCCTCCAGACGGTTCATGTCGATGTTCTCGACATGATAGCTCGCATCGAGGCGTCCGGCCCGGGCGAAGATCGACTTGTTGGCCTCCGAGGCATTGACGCGCCAGATATAGCTGTTCTGGTTGAAGTAGTTCCTGAAGCCGTAGTTCTCGAACAGCTCCTTGTAGTAGGGCGGATTATAGGGGTTCTTGTAGAGGGGCTGGAACTCGTAGCCCTCGACCAGAAGGCCCCACCAGTCGCGGCGCTGGCCGAAGTTGATCGGGCCGTCCATCGCCTCCATGCCGCGGCTTGCGAGCCACATGCGGGCGGCATCGAACATCAGGTCGGCCACCTGCTGGTCCTCGATCGACTCGAAGAATCCGCAGCCTCCCGTGGGCTGCTCCTCGAGTGCCGCCTTTTCGCGGTTGTAGAAGGCGGCGATACGGCCCACCACCTCGCCGCGGGCGTCGCGGACCACCCAGCGGATCGCCTCGCCGTCGGCGAAGAGTTCGTTCCGGGCCGGGTCGAAGACCTCGCGCAGGTCGTCATCGAGCGGGCAGACCCAGTTGCGGTTGCCGCGGTAGATCCGTTTGGGGAGGTCGAGCCACTCGCGTTCGAGCGCCGGCGTCGTAACCTCCTGCAGCGTGTATTTCTCCTTGCTCATCGTTTTCGTTTTTTCCGATTTCAAAGGTAAGAATTTTTTCCTTATTTTTGTTCAAGGATCCAAAAACAGCATCACAATGGCCAAAAGTCTCGAACAATACATGCCCGACGAGAGCCGGACCCACTACCGGTTCATGAAATACCGCATCCACAAGATCCTGCTCGTCTGCTGCAGCTACGACGGCTACATCCTCGAGGAGGACGGCCACATCGAATCGCAGATCAATCAGGAGTATCTGGACCTCAACATGTCGAATCCGCCCTCGTTCACGCGCGTGAGTTCGACCCGCGAGGCGCTCGAGGCGCTGGCCGAGGACGACTCCTACGACTTCATCCTGACGATGTACAACGTCGGCGAACCCGACGTCTTCACCTTTGCCAAACTCGCCAAGGAGCGCCACCCGCAGATCCCGATCGCACTGCTGACCTCCTTCTCGAAGGACATCTACCGCCGGCTCGGGGAGCAGGACCGCTCGGGACTCGACTACATCTTCTGCTGGCACGGCAACACGGACCTGATCATCGCCATCATCAAGCTCGTCGAGGACAAGATGAACGCCGAGGAGGACATCTCGGTCGGCGGCGTGCAGGCGATCCTGCTCGTCGAGGACTCGATCCGCTTCTACTCGACCTACCTGCCCGAACTCTACAAGCTGATCCTGCTGCAGAACACCGAGTTCCTGAAGGACGCCTTCAACGAGCAGCAGCAGGTGCTCCGCAAACGTGCCCGGCCCAAGATCCTGCTGGCCCGCAGCTACGAGGAGGCCGTCGAGCTCTACGACCGCTACAAGCAGAACCTGCTGGGTGTAATCTCCGACGTGGGGTTCGTCCTGCACCGCGAAGATCCGGCCGAGAGCGAAAAGCCCGACGCCGGCATCGACCTCTGTCGCCGCATCAAGAACGACAACCCGCTGATGCCCGTTCTGCTGCAGTCCTCGCAGACGGCCTTCAGCGAGCAGGCCGAGGCACTCGGCGCCGGATTCATCGCCAAGAACTCCAAGACACTGCTCTCGCAACTGCACGACTACATCGACCGCGAGTTCGCCTTCGGCGACTTCGTCTTCGAGGACCCCGCCACGGGCGAGGAGATCGGCCGGGCCAGGGACCTGGCGCAGATGCAGGAGATGATCGCCTCGATCCCCGACGAGGCCTTCGAATACCACACCTCGCAGAACCACCTCTCGAAGTGGCTCTACTCGCGCGGTCTCTTTCCGCTGGCCGCCTCGATCCGCCAGTACAACAAGAGCCACTTCACGTCGGTCGAGGAGCACCGCCGCGTGCTGGTGAACCTCATCCGCGACTACCGCACGCTGCTCGGGCAGGGCGTCGTGGCACGCTTCGATGCCGAGACCTACTCCGACGCCATCGCCTTCGCCCGCATCGGCGAAGGTTCGCTCGGCGGCAAGGCCCGCGGCCTGGCATTCATGAACTCGATGCTCATCAAGTACCGCCAGTACGACAAGCACGAGGGCGTGCGCATCATGATCCCCCGGTCGGTGGTCATCGCCACGGAGTATTTCGACGAGTTCATCCGGATGAACGGGCTGCAATACGTCGTCTCGCAGGAGTTCTCCGACGAAGAGATCCTCTCGGAGTTCGTCTCCTCCTACGTGCCGCCCCGCCTGCAGCAGGAGCTCAAGGCCTACATCCGCACGGTGCGCACGCCGCTGGCCGTGCGCTCGTCGTCGAAACTCGAGGACTCGCACTACCAGCCCTTCGCCGGCATCTACTCGACCTACATGATCCCCTTCACGAAGAACGAGGACCAGATGCTGCGCCTGCTGCTGCGCGCCGTCAAGAGCGTCTACGCCTCGGTCTACTTCGCCGCATCGCGGGCCTACATCCAGACCTCGCAGAACCTCATCTCGGAGGAGAAGATGGCCGTCATCATCCAGGAGGTGTGCGGCACGGAGCAGGACGGGCTCTACTTCCCGACCTGCTCGGGCGTGGCCCGCTCGATCAACTACTACCCGATCGGCGACGAGCGGCCCGAAGACGGAGTCTGCAACGTGGCGATGGGTCTGGGCAAACTCGTGGTGGACGGCGGGCGCACGCTGCGCTTCTCGCCCCGATACCCGCAGAAGGTACTGCAGACCTCGACCCCCGAGCTGGCGCTGCGCGACACGCAGAACGAGGTGCTGGCCCTGAGCCTCAGCCCCGAGGAGTTCCGCACGTCGATCGACGACGCGGTGAACCTTCACCGGCTCAACGTCCGCGAAATCGACGGGATGCGCAACGCTCGCTTCGTCTGCTCGGTCTGGGACCGCGAGAACGAGCGCATCTCGGACAGTCCCTTCGACCGCGGCCGCAAGGTCATTACCTTCAACAACATACTCAAGTACAACACCTTCCCGCTGGCCGAGATCGTCTCGGACATCCTCCGCATGGGCGCCGAGGAGATGCGTTGCCCGGTGGAGGTTGAGTTTGCAGTAAACATGGATGTCCCGGCCGGACAGCAGCAGATCTTCAACCTGCTGCAGATCCGTCCGATCATCGACAACCAGGACAACCGCCCGATCGACTGGAACTGCGAGACACCCGACAACGCACTCATCTACGGCGAGCAAGCCCTCGGTATCGGCCGTATGAATGACATCTCGGACATCATCTACGTGAAAACGCCGATGTTCGACTCGCTCGCCACGGAGAAGATTGCCGATGAACTGCTCGAACTCAACGCCCGGATGCGCGACGAACAGCGCACCTATATATTGGTAGGTCCGGGCCGCTGGGGATCGTCGGACCCGTTCCTGGGCGTCCCGGTCAAGTGGACCCACATCTCCGAAGCGAAGGTGATCGTCGAGTGCGGCATCGAGCGGTTCGACGTCGAGCCCTCGCAGGGCACGCATTTCTTCCAGAATGTCACCTCGCTGGGTGTAGGCTACCTGACGATCAACCCCTTCCGTGGCGACGGCATCTTCCGCGAGGAGTTGCTCGACGCCCGCAAGGCCCTCTACGAAGGCACCTATCTGCGGCACGTGCGCTTCGACCGCCCGCTGTGGGTCTGCGTGGACGGCCGGTCGAACCGGGGAATGGTCCGCGAAACGACCCCCGAGGAGGAGGAGCATAAAAAATCAAAATAATTTTACCCTGCGGAGTAACAATCCATAAGAAATATTCTTATATTTGTAAACAGATCGAACAACCTTAAACAACTTCAACTATGAACGTAAACAAACTTATGGCGGAACTCGAGCGCAAGCATCCCGGCGAAAGCGAATACCTGCAGGCCGTGCGCGAGGTTCTGATGACCGTGGAAGAGACTTACAACCAGCATCCCGAATTCGAAGCCAACCGCATCGCGGAGCGTATCGTCGAACCCGACCGCAGCTTCACGTTCAAGGTCGTATGGGTAGACGACAAGGGCGAGGTGCAGGTCAATACCGGCTACCGCTTCCAGTTCAACAACGCCATCGGCCCCTACAAGGGTGGTCTGCGTTTCCACCCCTCGGTGAACCCCTCGATCCTGAAGTTCCTCGGCTTCGAGCAGATCTTCAAGAACGCACTGACGACGCTGCCGATGGGCGGCGCCAAGGGTGGTTCGGACTTCAACCCCAAGGGCAAATCGGACCGCGAAGTAATGCGCTTCTGCCAGGCCTTCATGACCGAGCTGTGGCGCCACATCGGTCCCGAGACCGACGTTCCGGCCGGTGACATCGGCGTGGGCGGCCGCGAGATCGGCTACCTCTACGGCATGTACCGCAAGC
>PPYF01385055.1_pt1 | contig 34093 bp, 24 predicted proteins | sample 1559871 | NCBI WGS metagenome assembly PPYF01 (sample SAMN08240021, study PRJNA423297) | Human gut metagenome, whole genome shotgun sequencing project.
TGAATATAATTTTGAACCGGATTATGCCGATTCTATGTTTAATTTTAATTTATCGGTAAAAATTTACCGAAGTATTGTATTAATATATTGATAAATATTATCACACAGCCAGAATATCATTTCCGTAATGAAGCCTTGGAAAATATGTTGCGCATGTTTCAACTTGAAATATGGAATACGGTCTTTAATTTATACAAGAATGAAAATACAGACGAACAACACTTATGGAATGACATTCTCTCTCATTTTCTACATTTAGTACGTACCAATTGCCGTTTTCACCATGATGTAAAATGGTACGCCACTCAATTGTGCGTATCCTCTGATGCACTTTCTGCAAAGACCAGAAGAATGTATGATAAATCGGCCAGCCAAATTATAGACGAATATTTATTGGTAGAAGCCAAAGCCTGTCTGAATAATCCTATTCATTCTATACAAAATGTAGCAGAATTATTATCTTTTTCAGATCAAGCTGCTTTTTACAAGTTTTTCAAAAGATGCAGCGGAATCTCTCCCAGCCAATTTAAGAAAGAAAAAAACAAGAAAATTTAAACAGCAAAAGAAACGACTAATTCGCCATATTACATCCATCTTTATGAAAATCCCATCAAAAACAATATAAAAAAAGAAGCATTTAAGAATGAATTCCTTAAATGCTTCTTTTAGTAGCGGGACCCGGGATTGAACCGGGGACCTCATGATTATGAATCATGCGCTCTAACCAGCTGAGCTATCCCGCCATAAATTTAACAAACCAAAAAGAACTATGAAAAAGAAAATCCAAATAGAATACCCTTTAAACCCTTCATCAGGAAGTGTTATTTGGGGAGCAATCAGTACTCCTTCCGGACTGGAAAGATGGTTTGCAGATGATGTCAGAAAAGAAGGAAAGAAATTTATCTTCAAATGGGGAAAGACTGAAAGTCGTGATGCCGAAATCATCAACAACCGTACAGAATCTTTCATTCGCTTTCATTGGACAGATGAAGAACCTCGCACCTATTTCGAATTTAAAATACATTACAACGAACTCACAAAAGACCACTCGCTGGAAGTAATTGATTTTGTAGACTCCACCGAAGAAGATGATACAAGAAGCCTATGGAATTCTCAAATAGATGTTTTAAAAAGAGTCTTTGGTATATAATTCTTTAAAAATATACAATACATAGTTTTCCTCTTCGTTTTTTATACTAATTTTGCACATTAGATAACGAGAATATTGGGAATGCTACGCATAAAAAAACTTGATATATTTGTATTAAAGAGTTTCTTATTACTCTTTTGTGGTACTTTTTTTATCTGTCTTTTTATCTTCATGATGCAATTTTTATGGAGATATGTAGACGAATTGGTAGGAAAGGGATTGGATATGAATGTGCTTGCACAGTTCTTCTTCTATTCCGGGTTAACCCTTATTCCTATTTCCTTACCTTTGGCCATTCTGCTGGCCGCTCTGATGACGTTCGGAAACTTTGGAGAACGTTATGAATTATTGTCCATGAAAGCAGCAGGTATTCCATTGTTGCGCATCATGGCCTCAGTTGTTATTTTCAGCATCTTTTTGGGAGGGATGTCTTTTTTTTTCCAAAATGTAATTGGTCCTAAAGCCCAAAAACAACTTTGGACTTTATTGGTCTCCATGAAACAAAAGTCACCGGAAGTTGACATTCCGGAGGGTGTATTTTACAGCGATATTGAAGGATACAATATCTATGTCAAAAAGAAAGATAAAGACACCGGCATGCTAAAAGATGTACTCATCTATAACTTTTCCGATGGATTTGAAAATGCACATATCGTATGGGCTGAAGAAGGAAAACTGGAGTTGACAGCAGACAAGCAACATTTATATCTGCATTTGTACAATGGAGAGCAATTTGAGAACCTAAAATCACAATCGGTTATTTCTCAAAATGTTCCTTACCGACGGGAAACCTTCAAGGAAAAGCATACCCTCATCAAGTTTGATTCCGAATTTAACATGGTAGACGGAAGTTTCCTTGACCGACGTTCGGATATTAAAAACATGCGTGAAATATCTGTAGCAATCGATTCTTTGATTGCCTATGGAGACAGTGTAGGACGGGCTATGCATGCAGAAACAATGCAACTAACCTATAAGCCTGCCCAGCTATCATCTTCCGACTCCATCAAACTACAAAAGGAGCATATTACTGTTGTCAATGTAGACAGTGTTTACAACTCGATGACATCGGCAGAAAAGCTGAAAACCGTAACTGCCACAAAAAACCGTTTATCTTCACTGGCTTCCGACTGGAACATGAAGAGCTATATTACACAGAATACAGATAGTGACATACGCAGCCACCAGTCGGACTGGCATAAAAAAATCACCTTGTCACTGGCTTGTGTCATCTTCTTCTTCATCGGTGCTCCCTTAGGAGCAATTATCCGAAAAGGGGGATTAGGAATGCCTGTTGTGATATCAATTATCATCTTCCTAATTTATTATATTGTAGATTCCGGTGCAACACGCATCGCCAAGAGCGGAGGAATGAATATTATTTTAGGAACTTGGATGAGTACCATTGTACTGGCGCCACTCGGGGCTTTCTTTACTTACAAGTCGAATAAAGACTCGGCAGTATTCAATGCTGATATGTATATCATGTTTTTCAGAAAGCTATTTGGTATACGCATATCAAGACACATGTTTAAGAAAGAAGTGATTATTCACAACCCTACCTATAAGGAAGACTGGGAAGTATTGGAGGATATTTGTAATTCATGCGAACAATATGCCCGCACACACCGTTTATTAGGTCTGCCCAATTATATTCAGATTTTCACGAATAACAAGCATGATGATGTCATCAAAGACATCAATCAGAAAATGGAAAATACGATTGAGGATTTATCAAATACCAAAGATCATATTATCCTGAACTATATGAATAACTACCCGTTCCTATCGACCACAGCCCATAAGAGCCTGTTCGATAACCGCTGGTTAAATCTGCTTGTCGGTATTGTTATTCCTGCAGGCCTGTTGGTATATCTGCACATTTGGAGATACAGAATACGTCTGGACAAAGATCTGAAAACTATTATAAAAACAAGTAGAGATATTCAAGAACAAATAAAGAATCAACATTTATATTAAAATACATTATGGACAAAGTCAAATTAAACACCATTGAAGAAGCTATCGAAGATTTTCGCAAAGGCGAGTTTGTTATTGTTGTTGACGATGAAGATCGTGAAAACGAAGGCGATTTGATTATTGCTGCCGAACTGATTACTCCCGAGAAAGTAAACTTCATGCTGAAACATGCCAGAGGTGTACTTTGTGTTCCTATTCCCATTTCACGTTGTCAAGAGCTCGACTTACCTTATCAAGTCGCTAACAATACCTCTGTATTAGGAACTCCGTTTACCGTTACAATCGATAAACTGGAAGGATGTAGCACCGGAGTTTCTGCAGCTGACCGTGCTGCAACTATCCGTGCTTTGGCAGATCCTAACTCAAAGCCTGAGACTTTCGGACGCCCGGGACACATCAACCCACTGTATGCTCAGGAAAAAGGAGTACTCCGCCGTGCCGGTCACACCGAAGCATGTGTGGATATGGCTCGTCTGGCAGGTTTGTATCCAGCTGCCGCATTGATGGAAATCATGAACGAAGACGGAACAATGGCACGCCTTCCTGAACTTCGCAAAATGGCGGACGAATACGGATTCAAACTGATTTCAATAGCTGACCTTATTGCTTACCGACTGAAACAGGAATCACTGGTAGAGAAAGGTGTAGAGGTTAATATGCCGACAGTATACGGTAATTTCCACCTGATTCCTTTCCGCCAGAAAAGCAACGGACTGGAGCACGTAGCTTTAATAAAAGGTGAATTTACCGAAGACGAACCGGTATTGGTACGTGTACATTCATCATGCGCAACAGGTGATATTTTCGGTTCTATGCGATGCGATTGCGGAGACCAGCTTCACCGTGCAATGCAGATGATTGAAAAAGAAGGAAAAGGTGCAATCATCTATCTCAACCAGGAAGGCAGAGGCATTGGACTGATGGAAAAGATGAAAGCTTACAAACTCCAGGAAGAAGGCATGGATACAGTAGATGCAAATATTTGTCTGGGACATCAGGCCGACGAACGTGATTACGGTGTAGGTGCTCAGATTTTAAGAGAAATCGGTATTCATAAAATGCGTCTGATGACCAACAATCCGGTAAAACGTGTCGGACTGGAAGCCTATGGATTGGAAATCGTAGAAAATGTACCTATCGAAATCACTCCTAATGAGTACAACGAACGTTACCTTCATACAAAAAAGGAGCGCATGGGACATACTCTCCACTTTAACAAGTAAATAGATACTTATATATAAGTCACACAGCAGGAGATAAAATCGGATAAAAACATATATTTTACTTTTAACCGGTTTTATCTCCTGTATAATAAATTAACTTTCAACTATGGAAACAAATAATCTCGTAAGGAATTATACGGCAAAAGCCGCTCAGGCAACTCTCCTCCGCAGTGTATATTTATGGATGACTCTTGCCCTAATTATTACAGGCTTTGTAGCTATGTATGTAGCAAAATCATATACACTGGTAAATATGATGATTCAAAACTCCATGATGTTTTGGGGAGTACTGATAGCTGAAGTAGCATTAGTATGGTACTTATCTGCCCGTATCTACAAAATGTCATTTACAACAGCTACCATACTATTTATAGTCTACTCTATATTAAATGGTGTAACCCTCTCCATTCTACTGCTTGTTTACACGGCAAGTTCCATTGCAACTACATTCTTTGTCACAGCTGGAACATTCGGCACCATGGCCATCTTTGGCTACATAACCAAAAAAGATTTAACCCGCATCGGAAGTCTCTGTATCATGGGAGTAATAGGAATTATCATAGCTTCGCTGGTTAATTTATTCTTGCAAAACTCTATGATGGATATGGTTATCTCTTACATAGGAGTATTACTGTTTGTAGGACTGACAGCGTACGACTCTCAGAAAATAAAGAGATTGCTATCCGGCGATGATATCGAAGTCAATGAAGTCACGCAAAAGATAGCTTTAATGGGAGCAATGACACTATATCTCGACTTTATTAATCTATTTATCTACCTACTTCGCATTTTAGGCGACAGAAAGTAAGAAAAAGAAGCTAAATTCTTTTATATATGAAAGAATTTAGCTTCTTTTGCAAAATAAATATTCAATCTTAAAAATAAGGACAAAACAATGAACCAACTTTCAGATCGTTTGAACAGCCTGTCTCCGTCAGCGACTCTGGCTATGTCTCAAAAAAGTAGTGAATTAAAAGCACAAGGTGTTGATGTTATCAATTTAAGTGTCGGTGAACCTGACTTCAATACTCCCGACCATATCAAAGAAGCTGCTAAAAAAGCAATTGATGATAACTTCTCACGCTATTCTCCTGTTCCCGGCTATCCTGCTTTGCGTAATGCAATTGTAGAAAAGCTGAAAAATGAAAATGGTCTGGAATATACCGCAGCACAAATCAGTTGTGCAAATGGTGCAAAGCAATCTGTTTGCAACACTATCATGGCTCTTATCAATAAAGGAGACGAAGTGATTGTACCGGCTCCTTACTGGGTAAGTTATCCGGAAATGGTAAAACTGGCAGAAGGTACTCCAGTAATTGTACGTGCAGGAATTGAACAAGATTTCAAAATAACTCCAGCACAGCTCGAAGCAAGTATCACCCCTCGTACCAGAGCTTTGATTCTTTGCTCTCCTTCAAACCCAACCGGTTCTGTATATACACAGGAAGAATTGGCAGGACTGGCTGCAGTATTGGCTAAACACGAACGAGTAATTGTGATTGCTGATGAAATTTACGAACACATCAACTACATCGGAAAACATCAGAGTATTGCTCAGTTCAACGAAATCAAAGACCGTGTAGTTATTGTTAATGGTGTATCTAAGGCATATGCAATGACTGGTTGGCGTATTGGTTTCATTGCCGGTCCGGAATGGATTGTAAAAGGGGTAAATAAACTACAAGGTCAATATACTTCTGGTCCATGTTCTGTTTCTCAGAAAGCAGCAGAAGCAGCTTATACAGGCTCACAGGCTCCGGTAGAAGAAATGCGTAAAGCATTCGAACGTCGCCGCGATTTAATTGTGAAACTGGCAAAGGAAATTCCGGGCTTCGAAGTCAACGTTCCACAAGGTGCTTTCTATCTCTTCCCTAAATGCGACTCATTCTTCGGTAAGAAAGACGGAGACCGCGTTATTGCTAATGCAGACGACTTGGCTATGTACTTGCTCGAAGTAGGCCACGTAGCTTGTGTAGGAGGTACTTCTTTTGGTGCACCTGAATGTATCCGTATGAGTTATGCCACTTCCGATGAAAATATCATCGAAGCAATGAAGCGTATTAAAAATACATTAGCCCGTTTGAAATAATAAACTCAACCCTTATTATAAGCAAGAAGGTATATCTGATGAAGCAATTTCATTCGATATACCTTCTTTTCATTACTTTTCTAAAGTCACAAGCAACATAAAAAGTTATGCAACTTTCACATCACGCTGTAAAAAACAAATAGAAAAATCCAGAATCAATGATGAGAGCACACATGGCCGGCTTCATGATGTCCTGCACAACCGACTCCTGAATCTTGAATTTTACCAGCCAGATAAGCTTCAGCTACCTCTAAAACAGCACCTTTACAGCCTCGTATTACCTTAATGTTGCACGATGAAAGTTTATTCAAAGCTCCTTCTCCCATATTTCCAGCCAACATTACTGTTACACCATCTTCCTGAAGTTTGAAAGCAATATTCGATTTACATCCACAACCTTGCGGAGAAGGAATAGTCTCACTCATCACAATCTTATTGTTATCATCTACTGTAAGAATAGTATAAAACTCACAATGACCAAAATGGTCGTCTATCATTCCATTTCTGGTAGGTAAAGCTATTTTTTTCATCTCTTTATAATAAATTGGTTTTAACTCTTTATCTTCAATCTCCACACAAGGTTCCTTACACAACGGACATACCGTATGATCGAGTGTAGCACTAGGAATAATGTTGTTAAACAAAAAGCCACATTTACTACAACGAAACCACCGGGCATCCATATAAGAAGTACCCCCTTCTATAATCAAACGAAATGAACCAATGATTGCCTCTGCTATTTTTTTTCTAGCAGATGCATAAATGCGAGTTAAAGTAGGACGTGAGATTCCCATACTTTCTGCAGCTTCTGCCTGAGTTTTTCCCTCATAATCACATAAATAAACAGCTTCATACTCTTCAACATACAATATGATTTCTTTCAAACATAAGGGGTTGTCTAAAGGTGCAAAACCTACAGATAGAGGAATACCTCTTACTTTTCTGATATTTTTAGGACGTGGAGACATATTTTCATCATATTACGATGCAAATATAATGAACATATGTTCATTATAAAATAAAAATTACTGATTTAACGCTCCACAATGCGGACAAATTCCTTTGGCTCTCATCTTAGCTCCGCAAGCTCCACAAGCATAAGGATAAGAATTGGACTTTCTTAATCGGGTAATACATAATACCGTATAACTTATCCAACAAAGATAAGCCAGATAAACCCATATATAAGTGAAGAAGATATAAAGAAAAATACAGCAGGAAATAAATCCTACCAAATAGAAAAATGAAATTTCCAAAGTAGCCTGATGAAACAAGTCATCAAGCATTGCAATACCTACTAAACCAATCATCCCCACACAAACAATGAATAGTCCTAAAATGAAGGGAAGTTCAAAAGGATTTAAAGTCGGATTATAATAATACTGCATCCAGGTTTGAGGAACAAAATGCAAGATACTATTATAAAGTACTGCTGATGAGGAAAGCAACCAAGACAATACTATAGGAAATACACTATCTATATCGTTGAGTCCTAAAAGTTTTATCTGCTTTTTACGAACAGCCTTCAACACCGTCCAAAGGAAAAACAATCCTACTATTATAAAGAAAACGACTGTATGTGTATTGCTGAACCAATGGATACATTTAGATATCGGATCTACAGGAACAATATTTTTCAAAAGCGTACGTTCACAAAGCCAGCCAATGGTCTCCTGATCGCGCGCCACCTTTACCCATACCGAATCTTCTTTTTCTTGCCGATGTACCGAAAATTCGGCTACCACCAAACGGTCCCCCCGAAAGACCTTTACAGAATCTGTAAAAGGAAGCTGATAGAGCCACAAAGAATCTGCAGTGACTTCAAAATTGCTATTCAATGCATATAAACGAGGCGTATTAAGGTATAAAGAGTCTGCTCCTTTCCCTTTCTGCAAAGGAAAAGAAGCCGGATAATGACATGCTGTAATACAAAATATTACCCCCAACAACCCTATTACATACCTTATGAGCCTCATCTGTTTTTATTCTGCCAATACTTTCATCTGACAAGCCTTACAATCAAACTGTAAACGGAAACGACGTCCGTCTGCACTGACTAGAAAATAAGGTTCTTTAAAAGGAGAGCGTGTCTTATGGTGTGTAGGACACCATCCCATACTATAGCGGATACAATGTTTGCAGAACATCAATACAGCCTGTTCCGGTTGCTCCTTTTCAAAAGCCGGAAGAATACGTTTCACACCATGGTCATGATAAAAGCTCCATGCAGAGCGGTTCATCACATTTCCCAAATAGGTAAGTTCCTGTGCAGGAAATGCATGCGTAGTTTCTGGCATTTTCGCAATCTCCCTACGATAATTTATCTTGCGAGATTCCAACAACTTCTCTACGGCTCTACGACGCAACTCCGACAATTCAGAAGAAGGTATAAACCAGTTATCGGATAAAGAAATGACTATTTCTCTCATCTCGAAAGGTGTATTTCCCAACTTACTCAACTGATTTTTCAGATTCTCAGCCTGAGGAGTACGCGCCAGTTCTTTTTCTCTCTGTAAGGTAACTACGATACGATTATTATCTTCATCGGCCATTTCCAAAGCAAATCCCCAATTCGACTCTGTCAGTTCCATACGAACGGCAATTTTACGCTCTGCCGACTTTTTCTGCATCACTCTTTCAAACTCCTGGTCGAAGTTGCGATACAGTTTTGTCTTAGGTTTTAGTCTGGGCATTTCCTGAGGATACAGCTTATTATTCTCTACCCTATTTACACGGAAGCCTTGCAATTTTCCCTGCTCATCCAAGAAGCAGAGTCCGTCTCCATTGGAAAATGGCTTTACACCTGCCACCGTCAGATAATTTCCACGCACCTCTTTCACCACTCCCATTTCTTCTCCAAGTGATTTGGGAGTATCAAAAGAAAAGATATCCGGATTACGTCCATGTACAAAATAATCAGTAAAACCACGGCTGAAACTTTTATCCAGCTGAGGAGTAAATGCCAGTTTCACCCGTCCCGATGAAGCCCGTACATATTCCTTACGGCGCTTCAGAATAGCATCCAGCTTCTGTCTGTAATATGCGGTTACATTCTTTACGTACGAAACATCTTTCAGTCGTCCTTCAATCTTCAGAGAAGAAGCTCCTGCATCAAGTAAGGCTTCCAGATTTTCACTCTGATTCATATCTTTCAAAGACAACAAATGTTTGTTTTTTGCTATTACCTTACCTTCTGAGTCAACCAAATCAAAACCCAACCGGCAGAACTGTGCACATTCTCCACGATTAGCACTACGTCCGTAACATGCCTGGCTTACATAGCACTGACCGCTATAGCTGACACACAACGCTCCGTGTACAAACACTTCAAGAGGAGTATCAGGACAGGTCTGATGAATTTTTCTAATTTCTTCAAGAGTAAGTTCACGGGCAAGCACTACCTGGCGAAATCCGGCCTCAGCAAGAAAACGTACTTTTTCCGGAGTACGATTATCCATTTGTGTACTGGCATGCAAAGGAATAGGAGGAAGATTCAAACGAGTGATACCCATATCCTGAATAATCAGTGCATCTACCCCTGCCCAATAAAGATCCCATATCATCTCTTCTGTTTCCTTCAGTTCCTCATCGTGCAAAATGGTATTCACCGTCACATAAATACGCACATTAAACGTATGTGCATACTCCACCAGTGCAGCAATATCTTCCAGCGAATTGCCGGCAGCAGCACGGGCACCAAAGCGGGGAGCACCAATATATACTGCATCAGCACCATGATTAATGGCTTCGATACCACACTCCAGATTCTTAGCCGGAGCCAATAATTCAATAGGACGTTGCTTTACCATTATTTTATTTCATTTATATCGTATGGTGTTTCCTGATATACATAATAATTCAGCCAGTTAGAGAACAGCAGATTGGCCACACTACGCCAGCGCACCAACGGACCGTTGTCTGAGTTATCTCCCACATAATAGTTCTTGGGAATATCAATAGGCAATCCTTTTGCCACATCACGGCGATACTCTGTATCCAATGTATAGGGAGAATATTCCGAATGACCGGTTACAAAAAATTCACGTCCTCCTCTTGCCATCACAATATGTACTCCCGAATCATCCGATTCTGAAATGATTTTCAGTTCCGGATGCTTCTCTATATCCTCACGGCGTATTTCTGTATGGCGGCTATGGGGAACAAAAAACAAATCGTCAAAGCCTCTGAAAATAGGTAACTGACGGAATCCTTCACAAATATGATGTTCGAAAATACCAAACATCTTTTTGTCCAACGGATACTTAGGTATTCCATAATGATAGTACAGCCCAGCCTGTGCAGCCCAACAGATATACAGAGTAGATGTAACATGAGTACGTGTCCAGGCAAAGATATCAGCTATTTCCTCCCAATAGTTCACCTCTTCAAAAGCAAGGTGTTCAACGGGAGCACCAGTAATAATCATACCATCGAACTTCTCATTCTTCATCAGTTCAAAATCCCTGTAAAAAGCTTTCATATGCTCAATAGGGGTATTCTTCGAAGTATGGCTCTTCAGCTTCATAAAGCTGACCTCAATCTGCAAAGGTGAGTTGGACAAGAGACGAATCAAATCAGTCTCTGTAGTAATCTTTATCGGCATCAGGTTTAGAATCACAATCTTCAACGGACGGATGTCCTGTGCCGTAGCCCGCGAATTATCAATTACAAAGATGTTTTCTTCTTTCAATAAATCAATAGCAGGCAGTCTATCGGGTAAATTTAATGGCATATCTTCTCTTTATTCTTTTCCATGACAAAATTAAACATTTCGGCCGGATTACAGAAATATAAAGAAGCTCAATAATCAATATTCCATTTCTTCAACAAACGAAAATCTTCGTCGTCCATCTTCATATCCTTTAGTGAACGCGCCTCATTATGATCGTTCAGATACACACGTGGAGATTCCACAAAGTTTTGACTCGCTACAGAACAATTTTCCTTCCGGTATACAGTTTCAACTCCTGCTAAATCAAGCATAGTATGAAACAGAGAAGAACTGGAGGAAATATTTTTCAGACGGTTTGCTTCCAAAGCCTGTACTTTATCGGAATAAGCAGTCTGATATTCATCCGAAGTCCAGACAACAAAAGGTACATAAATCTGATAAGCTGAAGGAACAGGAGATGCATGAAGAAATAAACGACGATCGTCATCGTATAAATCTTCTCCGTGATCAGAAGTATAGACAAAAGCTGTTTGTGCCTGCTCCTGCTTCAAAAGTGACATCAAACGAAATAAAAAATAATCTGTATAACGAATGGTATTGTCGTAAGCGTTTTTTAAATTTTCACGATATTTGACTGATACATCCAACGGAGAATCCGGTTTGAAATATGCAAAATCACTCGGATAACGTTCTTTATAGCTAAAATGAGAACCGTATGTATGCAATACCACAAACAACTTTCTCTGTTTCTTTTTCAATTCTTTTTCTAATAACAACAGCAAGTCTTCATCCCCGGGATTGAGACAAGATTCTTTTTCTTTAATAAAATAGCTATTCTCCGCTTCTTTACCGAAAAAATCAATAAATGAATTATTATACCGCTGATTAGAAAAAAAGGCAGTATGGAAACCTGCTTCTTTAAATGCCGTCAATATTCCTTTCCGGAAATAAATAGAATCGAAGTTTTCTGCACAAATATCCGACAGCAACATCGGTACACTTTTATGAGTGGTATTCGATTCTGTAAGAACCTTCGGAAAAGCGACCAACCCGTCCGTTACAGACAACAAAGGATTTGTGTCACGGTCATATCCATATAATTTCCAATTTAATGCACGAGATGTTTCCCCCACAACCATCACATAAATTTCCCGTTCCTCTTCTGCATGGGAAGAATATGCATGAAAAGAGAAGTCTTTTGAGGTCTGATCATACGACTCGGTCTTAATCTCCCTCTGTACTGCCAAATATGCATTATAACACACATTTACCGGATAAAAATCGGACTTGAATTCATATTGTTCATCAGTCCAAACTGTCAAGAGTAAAGCCAGAACTCCTAAGAAAAGCCCCAATACCGATTTTTTACGCTGTCTGCGAAGGAAATCTTCAGAAACAGTTCTTTTATGTACCACGCTTATTATTCCCCAAACAATTATAGGGATATATAATAAAAACACCACCACCAATGCGGGGATTAAGTTGTCTAATAATTCAAATGCTTCTGCGGAATTAGTCGTTACCAGATTCAGAAACATGTCAACAGCAATGACCGACTTTCCAAACAAATAAAGTAAGACTATCTGAAAAGCTCCCAAAAAAACAAACAAAAACAAATATCCCACCATCTTAGCACTGCTTCTCGACAATGTCATCAGCGTATAATAGCATCCAAGCGGTAACAGAATATTGGTCAGCTTCGCACCAACAGACATCTGCTCGGTGATACACAACAATATATTGGGGACAATTAAAACAAATAAAAAACAGTAAAATAAATTCCTTTGATCTTCAAACCACTTCTTCATATTGCTAAAAAGCTTCATTTATATTAAAAATAAACCCGGTCTGGTGCCTGCCAAATCCTAGGTCTAACCTTACATTCACTCTTTTCTTAAACTCCCAACGATAACCGACACCATAATTGGGTAGTAAATGTTTCCATCTCAGAGCAGAAAATTCGGGAAAGACAGTACCACCTCCTACCCATACAGCTATACCATTCCGTTTCCATACATGCTGACGAAGTTCTATTTGTGCATCCATAGCACATTTATCCCGATATCTTCCTTCATAATACCCTCTCATGGAATAAGAACTTCCCAGTGTAGCCATCAATCCCCAAAAAGGATCTCCATAATTCAATTGGGTATGAAACTGTCCGGCCAATATACCTCCCTTCCATACCGGTCTGTAATAGTTTGCAGTAAGTTCCGTACTACTAAAGGCGTAATCATTACCTAAGAACGAAGGACTGAATCTCTGGTCGAGACGTACATACACTCCTTTATAAGCATTAGTCAGAAAATCTCTGCTATCATATACTATAGAAAACCCGGGAGTAATGCCAATTGTTTTCTGATCCATTCCATTTAACAATTCCGGCTTTTCAAAATCATACCCCCGAATGTAGTCAAAAGCAAAAGTTGGTCCTACATAGAGATTGGAACTGACGCGGAACATAAAATCCAGTTTAACCTGAGCTTGAAAGCGTTTATATTCACTTTCGTTATCGTCATTAGCTCCATTATCATACCCCGTTCCCCAATAAAGGCTCGGAAAAGAGAAAAAATAAAGATTATAATTAAAGCGATAGCGGTCTTTCGGGAACAAATGAGTGCCTCTCACTCCCAGCAAATAGAAGCCTACAGTAGAAACATCTCCGTACAAGGAAACATTGGAAGGAGGAAGAAGAGAATCTGCACGGTCTGTCCGATACAATCCGGCCGCAACCAACCCGATACCCAGTTTGGTATCAGTAGAATAATGAGGTCCTCCAATGATGCTGAAATCAAATTTTTTATCACTTTTTTCCTTGTTGGCATCATTGAAATAAGCTAGAAATTTCTTTAAGAAACCTGTTTTTTCAGTTTGTAAAGAATCATGAGCAGAAATTTCTGTCGAATCAGAAACAATCCCCCTTTTATCAACTTCTTCTATCACATGAGTTTGAGAAAACAAGTTAATAAAAGTGAGGATTGTCAGGCATAATACAGTAAGTCGTAGCATAACAATCGTATATTTATGTAAATATACGATTTATTCTACATTTAATGTTATACTACGTGGCTTTTCCATCGGAAATGCCACAAAAACCGAGAATTTTACAGCCTATAACCTGTTTTTATAAATATCAGCCATCAGTTTCTGATATTGATTTTCTATCTGAATATAAGCTTGAAGATTGCGGTATACTCCGTCTACCTCTACATAATATTCAATAATAGACAGTTGCCCAGCCATAACAGCCTGTTTCAACATATCCAGCGTTTCGTGCATCAAAGGTACATCGTATGCTTTCATTGCTTCCTGCAATTGCAGTACTTCATTATAACGGCTCTGTACCGTTGCTTCTGCCTGCAAACGTGCGTTATCCAACTGTAAGCGAGCTCCTACTTCCTGGGCACGGGCAATCTTCACTTTTTTCCGGTTGGAGAACAGAGGAATACTCCCTCCAATAAGAAATCCGTTACTCTTTTCATCCAAAGAAGTATTCCGGCGGTAGCCAACCGAAAGCTTAGGCAACCAGTTTTGCTTGTTTACACTTACCTCTTTGGCAGCAGCACGAGCAGCCGCATCCGAAGCCAATAAATCAGCATCAGTCAGCATGATTTCATCGTACAAAGCATTGTAATCGCTTATTTTTTCTATCTGCGGATAAGTATCAGCAGTAAACTCCAAAGGTAAGTTACCGTTCATTGCCAACAGCGACTGTAAAGCGGTACGGTGTGCAGCATTATTCTGAGTAACCTCAGTCTGCACATTCATCCGTTCCATTTTTATTTTATTGACCTCAAGTATTCCGGCATCCCCTTCCTGAAGACGCTTTTCGAACAAAGCAAGAAGTTCATCAGCATTTTTCTTACGGGCATCCAGCAGAGCTTTCTCCTGATTCAGACGTATCAAATCCAGACACAGATTTTTGGCATCCAAAAGTATGGTACGACGGACAGCCTGCTGCTGTCTGTCCAATACTTCCTGTTGCAATTTTCCCGACTGCCTACGTGCCGCATACAGAGTAGGAAAATCAAATTCCTGTGAAACAACCAGCTCCGAACTGGCTACTCCATCTACTCCTTTTGCAAAAAACGGACTATAATCTATCGTTGGATCCGACAGACTGTTCTGTGTCTGAACTTCCATCTTTGCAGCTTCTGTCAGTTGCAACTGTGCCTGCAGTTCTTTATTGTTACGCTCAATACTCTGCAAGACATCTGCTATATTCTGGGCCTGCAAACTGCCGGCAAGAAACAGTCCCACAACCCCAATCATATATTGTTTTCTCATAACATTATTTTTTTACAGTTGACTTTTTCCGATTCATTAACTCATATACAATAGGAATAATAAAGGCATTCAGGAAAGTAGAGGTCAGCAGACCACCCAGAATAACCTTTGCCATCGGACTCTGTATTTCATTTCCCGGCAAATCTCCACGCAAAGCAAGCGGAATAAGTGCCAATGCCGATGACAATGCCGTCATCAGGATAGGATTCAGACGATCCAGCGAACCGTGTACAATACTTTCACGGATTCCCATATGCTGCTCCTCACGCAACAAATTGTAATGGCTGATCAGCAACATACCGTTTCGGGTAGCAATACCAAAGAGAGAGATAAAACCGATAATAGCCGGAATACTCATTTCTCCCGTCGTACACAATAAAGCAAACACTCCTCCAATCAATGCCAACGGAAGATTCAACAGAATAACTCCACTTTGAGCCACATTCTTAAAATGCACATACAATAAAAGGAATATCACCACAATACTCATCAGTGAAGCCAGCATCAGAATACGACTTGCAGCCTGTTCGCTTTCAAACTGTCCACCATACTCGATATGATACCCTTCCGGCAAACTGATTTCCTTATCCACTCTTTCGCGGATATCGTTTACCACACTGCGTAAATCGCGTCCGCTTGTATTGGCAGAAATAACAATCTTACGCTTTACATTCTCTCTATTGATGGTATTGGGCCCCATAGACGATACCACATCTGCTACATACGACAAGGGAACTTTGTTTCCCTTTCCGGTATCAATCATCAGGTCTTTCACACGTTCTATTTCTCCTCTGTCTTCTTCTGCCGAACGGACTATCAGATTGAAAGCCTTTCCCTTTTCATACACTTGCGATACCACCTCACCTGCCATGCAGACAGTAACAAACTCATTAAACTGCGGCAACGACATACCGTATTTGGCCAAAGCTTCGCGACGGGGAACAATCTTCAACTCCGGACGTTCTATCTGCTGTTCCACGTTCAGGTCGGCAATACCATCTACATCACTGATGGCAGCCTTTATCTGATTACCCAAAGCAAACATCCGGTTCAAGTCGTCTCCAAACAACTTGATGGCAATGCTGGCCTGTGTACCACTCAACATGGCATCGATACGGTGACTGATAGGCTGTCCTATTTCGATATTGGCTCCGGTAAGTACAGAGAGCTTATGACGAACTTCCTCCAGCAACTCTGCATGCGAGCGATCCTTTAATTCAAAAGGTGCTTCTATTTCGGATACGTTTACTCCCAGTGCATGCTCATCCAATTCAGCACGACCGGTCTTACGAGCTACTGTCTGAATTTCAGGAATTGTCATCAGCAATTCTTCTGCCTGGCGTCCAATCTTATCCGATTCCTCCAGTGATATACCTGGCATGGAGCTCACATTAATTGTGAACGAACCTTCGTTGAACGGAGGCAAGAAGCTACTTCCTAATGTAAAGAAACTGCCTAACGCAACTACAAATAAAGCCCCTGTAAATCCAAGCACCACTTTCTTATGTTCCAATGCCCAGCACAGACTTGCTTCATAATGCTTCTTCAACCAGACTGCAAGAAAAGCCTCCTTCGGCAACCCTTTTTCCAAGGTCTTACCTCCCAGCAAATAACTGCACAAAACAGGAGTCAAAGTCAGAGCCACTACAGTAGAAGCAAACAAGGATACAATAAAGGCAACTCCCAGCGGAACCAGCATACGTCCTTCCATTCCACTCAGGAAAAACAGAGGAACAAAGCTGACTATAATAATCAGAGTAGAATTCAAGATAGGCATACGTACTTCACGGGAAGCATTGAAGACAACCTCACGTATCGGACGGCGCTCTGCCACAGGCAGCATTCTGTTTTCACGCAAATGCTTCCATACGTTTTCTACATCCACTATGGCATCATCGACCAGCGAACCGATAGCAATAGCCATACCTCCCAAACTCATGGTATTGATACTAAGTCCCATGTAGTGAAGTACCAAAATCGCTACCACTAAAGACAAAGGCAGTGTTACCAAAGAAATAAGTGTAGTACGTGTATTGGCCAGGAACAGGAAAAGCACAATAATTACAAAGATGGCCCCTTCGTATAAAGAGCTCTGTACATTGCTGATTGAGTTTTCGATAAAACGAGACTGACGGAATATGTCGGTAGAGACTTTCACATCGGGTGGAAGATTCTTCTGCAGATCCTTCAAAGCTGCCTCCAGTTGTTCGGTCAGTTCAATGGTTCCAGTATTAGGCTGCTTGGTGACTGTAATCAGCACTGCCGGTTTACCCTTTTCGGAAGCGAGTCCCAGTTTAGGCTGCTGTGCACCAATCTGTACATCAGCAACATCTTCCAACATGACAGGATCTCCCTCCACGTACTTCACCATAGTACGCTTCATCTTCTGAATCTCATCGGTAGAAATTACTCCGCGTACAATGTATTCATTGCCGTATTCGTAAATTACACCCCCGTTTGTGTTCTGGTTCATCGAGCGGGTTACCTCCATGACTTCTCCCAAAGTCACTCCATAATGACGCATACGCTCCGGATGAATCAGAATCTGGTATTCCTTGATATCTCCTCCCAACACAGCTACCTGCGCCACACCTCCGGTAGACAGCAAACGGGGACGAATGGTCCAGTCTGCAATTGTACGCAAATCGAGCATTGAGGTACTGTCTGCTGTAAGTCCTACAATCAGCAACTCACCCAGAATAGAAGACTGGGGACCTAAAGTGGGATTTCCTACATATTCGGGTAAACTCTCACCCACTGCAGCTATCTTTTCCGACACAATCTGACGGGCAAGATACACATCGGTATCCCAGTCGAATTCTACCCATACCACAGAGAATCCGGTAGTAGACGAAGAACGCACACGGCGTACCCCCGTTGCCCCGTTTACAGCTGTCTCGATAGGGAATGTAACCAACTGTTCCACCTCTTCGGCTGCCATACCTCCGGCTTCTGTCATGATAACTACGGTAGGAGCATTCAAATCAGGAAAGACATCCACTTCTGTATGAAAAGCCGTATAGGTTCCCCCTATCAGCAACAGCACAGAAGCAACCAACACCAAAAGTCGGTTATGCAATGAAAAATGTATAATCTTATTCAGCATAAATATTCTGTTTTTAGTTTTTTTGAGCGTGTAAGTTTATGAGTTCTGTTCATGCTCCTACAAAGAGAAGCACGCGTAGCTCATCCACTCACCTACTCCAATCAATTGCTTTCCCTAATCATTAATGATTATGAGTATGTCCTGGAATTGCATTCGAAGCCGAAGCCAGTTTCACATGAATGGCACCTTTTGTCACAACCACATCTCCACTCTTCAAGCCGGAGAGTATTTCTACACGCTTGCCGTTGGTTGTACCCAGTTTCACTTCCTGTTTTCTGTAGCACTCCGCATCCATACGGACATAGACAAAATACAATCCTTGCTCCTCGGTCAGTGCACTCTGAGGAATACTGATGACATCAGGTATTTCATTGGAAAGAAGGTAAACTTCTACAAACGAACCGGGAAGGATATTTCCCTGATTGTTGAATTCAAACGTAACCGGAATATAGAAAGAAGCATCGCCCAGCGACTTGCCATAAGTAAGCAGACGGCCATCCATTTTATCCAGTTCAAACACACGGTCGTTATAACAGGTCTTGAAGTTGGCAGAAGAAATGGAGCTCAACTGCGGGTAATAACGTTCGGACAAATCAGCACGCAGTCTCAGACGACGGGTTTGAGTAATACTCATAAGCGGCTGACCTACCGTTACATAATCCCCTTCTTTTACCAGACAAGTTTTTACATAACCTGCCAGCGGAGCCAATACAGCTACTCCTTTTCCTTTTTTATCGGGAGAAAGCGCTTCATAAGCAATACGAGCATTCTCATACTTTTCACGGACAGCCTCAAAATCTTTCTGCGACACAATCCGGTCTGCTACCAACTTTTGAGCACGTTCGTACTCTTTCTGTGCGGTTTCGTATGCTACCCGTGCACGGGTAACCGGATCTCCATCCTGCACATTACGTGCTGAGATACTCATCAGCTCTGCTCCTTTTGCTACCTGCACACCTTCGGCTATATTATGCGTAAAGGTCACGATACCCGATACTCCTGCTACCACAGTCGCCTCATCTCCTTGTGCAGCCAGAATCTGTCCATGCGTCAGAATACTCCGGCGGAATGGTGCAGGCTGTACTGTTTCCACTTCTACACCGGCAGCCTCAGCCTTTTCGGGAGTTAATACAATTTCATCGGAATGATGTTCGTGTGCAGCCTCTACTTTTTCCCCCTCATGTTCATGCTCGTGATCATGATCGTGTGACGCATGGTGCATACAAGAAGCCGACAGGCATACCATCAGCACCCCTCCTAAAATATGTTTCTTTTTCATAGATTATAATACAATTAAATTCAATAGAAAACGATATACGCATCCGAGCCTGCAATCTCCAATAAGAACGCAAACACTCAGAATAAAAAATGATTTGAAATACAGAGAGACATAAGACTCTGTATCGAAATTAATACTTAAACAAGTACAGCAGGAGGTGCACGAAGTCCCGTACTACGCACAAAAGCGCACGTATACAGGCTGTTTACATAAGAGAAGACTGTTTTCTCAGGTTTTCTGTTCGCCCAGGGAGCCAGAAGTTCGGCACAGTCTAAAAATGAATAAAAAAGAAAATAAAAAGAATGATCGGGTGCAATATGCACAATATCTTTATTCGAAACCGAACATTGGAAATTCGCAATACAGTCGGCTCCGCATGTATGTCGGTCGGTATCATCGGAGTGATGCATGTGGTCAGCACAAGTTTCTGTACGGGCCGCATGTACCAGATCGGGAGCCAGACAATAATAACCTGCATGATGATGATGCGGAAAAACCTCGGCCACTTGCATCAGGATGCAAACGGTCAGCAAAATATAGGCCCACATTCTTTTCTTCATACTTCGGTTATCTTATTATTTTTTCACACGCAAAGATAAGACTTTCGTTTTTGCCCTCCAAATAAAAACCATGCAACGGGGTTGCAATGTGCTGAAATATCCAATCAAATACCATCTGTTTACGTGACTTGTATCGTGAGGCAACGTGACTTGTATCGTCAGCTCTCGATACTTGTATCGCAAGCCCACGATACAAGTCACGTTTTTTACCTTCAAGAAGGTTTCAGACAAAAGACAAGAATCCGATTTTCCTCTTTTCCTTTCCTCGACAGGAAAAAGAGAAAAACCGGATTCTTATTATTTTATCAAAGTGAATATTACTGTTTGTCTTCGTCCGACACGGCAGCTTTCAGCTTCCGGTCGTCCGGACCTGCAGGATGAGTTATTCCATCCAGATAAAGGTCGAACACCAAAGTAGTATAACCCGGTATATCACCCTGTCCGTATACACCATACCCCATTGTATAAGGAATATACAGTTCGGCTCTTGTACCCACAGGCATATAAATCAGTGCAGCAGCCCATCCTTGAATCAAACCGGAAAGTGCCATTGTAGTCGGCTCTGCTATTTCCGGATTAAATTCACCGGAATAGTTACTGTCGAAAACTTCTCCAGTCACATACTTACCCTTATAACTGATCTTTACAGAATCTGTATACAACGGATAAATACATTCCTGAGGATCCTCACGATAATCTTTTATCCATTTGATATACACCTGCTGCAATTTGTTAGGGGTAGAAGTAAGATCTTCTTCCGGTTGGACAGCATAGCTCTTAATACTCCACTTATCCTTTTCTATGGTTGTCACCTTACTGTTGTTCAAATCTCCAGGCAGTCTGTTAGCCTTTGCTTCGGCAGCGATAGAATCCAGATAATAGTCATTGAACAAAGCCCATTCACTATTAGAATCTGGAGTTTCGTCATCGTTGTTGCATGCCACAAAGACAAAAGAAAGCATGAAACATAGTACAACAAATCCAAAAATCTTCTTATTCATGTTGCAGTATCAATTATTGCAATGTTTTCAGCAGACTGGTAATGCTTACCTTGTCGGCAATAATATTATTCAAATCGGCAATAGCCACACGTTCCTGCTGCATAGTATCGCGGTTACGCAATGTCACGCAGTTGTCTTCCAGTGTCTGGTGGTCGATGGTAATACAGTACGGAGTACCGATTGCATCCTGACGACGGTAACGTTTTCCGATACTGTCTTTTTCATCGTACTGACAGTTGAAGTGGAACTTCAGGTCGTTGATGATTTCACGTGCTTTTTCAGGCAAACCGTCTTTCTTTACCAACGGCATTACGGCCAATTTCACCGGAGCCAATGCTGCAGGCAATTTCAAAACAACACGGCTTTCTCCGTTTTCCAAAGTTTCTTCTGTATAAGCAGCACTCATCACACTCAAGAACATACGGTCTACACCGATAGAAGTTTCGATTACATACGGAGTGTATGATTCGTTGATTTCCGGATCGAAGTACTTGATGCTCTTACCAGAGAATTTTTCATGCTGGCTAAGGTCGAAGTTAGTACGGCTATGAATACCTTCTACTTCCTTGAATCCGAATGGCATCAGGAACTCAATATCGGTAGCGGCATTGGCGTAGTGAGCCAGTTTTTCATGGTCGTGGAAACGATAATGATCATCACCGAAGCCCAGTGCCTTGTGCCATTTCAGACGAGTTTCTTTCCATGTCTTGAACCATTCAAGTTCAGTACCCGGTTTTACGAAGAACTGCATTTCCATCTGCTCGAATTCACGCATACGGAAAATGAACTGACGGGCAACGATTTCGTTACGGAATGCCTTACCAATCTGTGCAATACCGAACGGAATCTTCATACGTCCAGTCTTCTGTACGTTCAGATAGTTCACAAAAATACCCTGAGCTGTTTCCGGGCGCAAGTATACTTTCATTGCACCATCTGCAGTAGAACCCATTTCTGTAGTAAACATCAAGTTGAACTGACGTACTTCTGTCCAGTTCTTAGTACCAGAAATAGGGCAAACGATTTCTTCATCAATAATAATCTGACGCAATTCATTCAAGTCGTTTGCATTCATTGCAGCCGCAAAGCGTTCGTGCAACGCATCGCGTTTAGCCTGGTGTTCCAACACACGAGGGTTGGTTGTACGGAACTGCTGTTCATCGAATGCTTCACCAAAGCGTTTCGCTGCTTTCGCTACTTCCTTATTTATTTTTTCATCATACTTTGCAATCTGGTCTTCAATCAAGACATCGGCACGATAACGTTTTTTCGAATCACGGTTATCAATCAATGGATCATTGAATGCATCTACGTGTCCGGATGCCTTCCAAATAGTAGGGTGCATAAAAATAGCCGAATCAATACCTACGATGTTTTCGTGCAGCAACACCATGCTTTGCCACCAATATTGTTTGATATTGTTTTTCAGTTCCACACCCATCTGTCCGTAATCGTATACGGCACCAAGTCCATCATAGATGTCGCTTGACGGGAATACAAAACCATATTCTTTACAATGTGAAACCAGCTTTTTAAAAACGTCTTCTTGTGCCATTTTCTTAGTTTTATTTAATTTCTTATAGTTATTTGTCTATGTAGTAGGGCACAAAGATAAATATTTATAAGTAAATAAAAGATGTTAGTCTCTTAATTTATCTTTTTTTCCTACTTTTGCAAGTAGAAAAACGATCTTATGAAACAAAAAAACATCGATAAATACACATTGATGACTACAGCTCCGGTTCCTCGTCTGATTGGTTCACTTGCTGTTCCCACCATCATCAGTATGTTAATCACCTCTTTTTATGTAATGGCCGACACCTATTTCGTCGGGAAAATCAATACCCAGTCTACCGCAGCTGTTGGTATTTCTTTTTCTGTCATGGCCATTATCCAGGCTTTCGGATTCTTTTTCGGACACGGTTCCGGCAACTATATCTCACGCAAACTGGGTGCACGCGAATATCAAAGTGCTGAGAAAATGGCTTCTACCGGTTTCTTCTGTGCCTTCATAGCCGGCACGCTTATTACTGTGTTTGGACTGATTTTCCTGAGTCCCATCTGCAAAGCCTTGGGATCTACTTCTACCATCCTCCCCTACTCGGAAACTTATTTAGGTATTATCCTTTTAGGTGCTCCGTTTATGGCTTCTTCACTGGTATTGAACAACCAAATGCGTTTTCAGGGCAATGCAGTATATGCCATGATTGGAATCATCGTAGGTGCTGTACTCAACATCGGACTGGATCCGCTTTTGATTTTCGTCTTCGATATGGGAATTGCCGGAGCCGGCATTGCAACTTTGGCAAGCCAGATATGCAGTTTTATTATTCTACTCTATATGGATAGAAAAGGAGAAAACATCCGGATACGTTTCAGTAATTTTACTCCTAAACTTTCTTTATTGAAAGAAATTCTATATGGAGGAAGTCCTTCTCTCTGCCGTCAGGGTCTGGCCAGTACAGCTACAATTTTGCTGAATGTAGCAGCAGGAAGATATGGTGATGCAGCAATTGCCGGTATGTCTATCGTAACTCGTATCTGCATGTTTATCAACTCTTTTGTCATCGGATTCGGACAGGGATTTCAACCGGTATGTGGTTTCAATTATGGAGCAGGATTTTACACTCGTGTACGACACGGATTTTGGTTCTGTATTAAGCTTGGAGTGATTTTTTTAAGTATCTGTTCCATTATCGGCTACATCTACGCTCCGGAAATTGTATCGTGGTTCAGAAAAGAGGATGCACAAGTGATTGAAATTGGCGCCCGTGCTCTACGCTGGCAACTCATCACCCTCCCCTTAGGCACATGGGTTATTCTTTGTAATATGTTGTTGCAAACCATCCGTAAACCGGTACGTGCCGTAATTCTGTCATCGGCCCGTCAGGGATTGTTTTTCATTCCATTTATACTGATACTTCCTTACCTTCTTGGCTTGCAAGGAGTTGAAATGTGTCAGGCTGCTGCCGATTTATGTTCATTCCTTCTAGCCATTCCACTCACCATAGGAGTATTGAAGGGAATGAGAGAGGATCATCCGCAAGCCATACAAGACAATGTGGAAGGATAATGACAAGAGAAATACTGTTATTGCTTTCTGCCATAAATTACAAGCTATATCCAGCGTCGTCGATTTATAATCCGTCGACACTGATTATATAATCGGCGAGGTTGATTATACAATCGCCGCCGTCAATTATAGAAGACAACTAATACAATTAATATATTATATTAAGATAGAGTATAATTCACATTATAAGACCACTATCTACAACTTAGTACATCACAACTTTCTTCAAAAAAATTCGTCCTACTCTTTGTTTTTCTGTATCTTTGCTTGAACTTATATTTTTTGAGCAGATATTTTATGAGCGAAGACATATTGGATAGAGAAGAAACAAACACACCTGAAAAAGAAGAACATTCAGATTACAAGCCGGTAGACCAAACAGACGAAAACGTAAAACATCAGTTGAGCGGAATGTACCAGAACTGGTTTCTCGACTATGCATCGTATGTGATTCTGGAACGTGCAGTACCGCATATAAACGATGGCCTGAAACCTGTACAACGCCGTATCCTACACTCTATGAAGAGACTGGACGACGGACGCTATAATAAAGTGGCTAATATCGTAGGTCACACCATGCAGTTTCATCCTCACGGTGATGCTTCCATCGGAGATGCGTTGGTACAGTTAGGACAGAAAGAGTTACTGATAGACTGTCAGGGAAACTGGGGAAATATTCTCACAGGAGACAGCGCAGCAGCTCCCCGTTACATTGAGGCACGTTTATCGAAATTTGCACTCGATGTGGTCTTCAACCCCAAAACTACGGAATGGCAGGCCTCGTACGACGGTCGAAACAGAGAACCGGTTACTCTCCCTGTCAAGTTTCCGCTCCTGCTCGCTCAAGGAGTGGAAGGTATTGCCGTAGGTTTATCTTCCAAAATTCTGCCTCATAACTTCAACGAACTGTGCGAAGCAGCCATTGCTTATTTGCACGGAGAGTCTTTCCAACTTTATCCGGACTTCCAGACAGGAGGTTCCATTGATGTATCACGCTACAATGACGGAGAACGAGGAGGTGCGGTACGTGTACGTGCCAAGATTTCAAAGATAGACAACAAGACATTGTGCATCAGCGAAATTCCATATGGAAAGACAACTTCTTCACTGATCGACTCCATATTGAAAGCCATTGAAAAGGGTAAAATCAAGGTACGTAAAGTAGATGACAATACAGCCGGAAAGGTAGAAATTCTGGTTCATCTGGCTCCCGGCGTGTCTTCGGACAAGACGCTGGATGCCTTGTATGCCTTTACCGACTGTGAGGTAAGTATCTCTCCCAACTGTTGTGTGATAGACAATAAAAAACCTCACTTTCTTTCGGTGAGCGATATCTTAAAGAAATCAGTCGACAATACCCTCGACCTGTTACGCCAGGAGCTGAACATCCAGAAAGGAGAAACTCTGGAAGCCTTGCATTTCGCTTCACTGGAAAAGATTTTCATCGAAGAACGTATCTATAAGGATAAACGCTTCGAACAGGCTGAAAACATGGATGCGGCTTGCGAACACATTGACGAACGACTGACTCCTTTCTATCCTCAGTTTGTACGTGAAGTAACCAAAGAAGACATCTTGAAGCTGATGGAAATCAAGATGGCACGTATTCTGAAGTTCAACAAAGATAAAGCTGACGAACAAATTGCACGACTGAAAGCTGAAATAGAAGAAATTGATAATCACCTGGCTCATATCACAGAATATACCATCGACTGGTACAGACGGATTCAGGAAAAATATGGAAAGAATTATCCGCGTCGGACCGAAATACGCAACTTCGACACCATTGTGGCAACCAAGGTAGCAGAAGCCAATGAAAAACTGTACATCAACCGCGACGAAGGTTTCATCGGTACAGGACTGAAAAAAGACGAATTCGTATGCAACTGCTCGGACATAGACGACGTCATTATCTTCTATAAAGATGGAAAATATAAAATTGTACGTATAGCCGACAAACTGTTTGTGGGCAAAAACATCTTGTACGTTAATGTGTTCAAGAAAAACGACAAACGTACAATATATAATGTAATCTATCGGGATGGAAAAGATGGTTTCTACTACATCAAGCGATTTAACATAACTTCTGTAGTACGCGACCGCGAATATAATCTGACACAAGGAACACTTGGTTCGAAAATTGTCTACTTTACAGCCAACCCTAACGGAGAAGCCGAAGTCATTAAAGTGATGCTTCGTCCTAATCCCCGTATCAAGAAACTGGTATTCGAAAAAGATTTCAGCCAGGTCAGTATCAAGGGAAGACAGACAATAGGAACCAAACTGACCCGCTTTGAAGTACACAAAATTACATTAAAACATCGGGGAGGATCTACCTTGGGAGGACGTAAGGTATGGTTCGACCATGATGTATTGCGACTGAACTACGACGGACGCGGACAGTTCCTTGGTGAATTCCAAAGTGACGAACGTATTCTGGTCGTGCTGAAGAACGGCGAATTCTATACTACCGATTTTGACTTGAACAACCATTATGATGCCAACATACAAATTATAGAAAAATTCAATCCGGATAAAGTATGGACCGCGGTAATTTACGATGCCGACCAGCAAAACTATCCGTACTTGAAGCGTTTCTGTTTTGAACCGGTCATCAAACGACAAAATTATATCGGAGAAAACAAACGCAGCCAACTGGTATTTCTGTCGGGAGAGGTCTATCCTCGTGTAAAGGTTGTATTTGGAGGAGAAGACAGCGGCAAACAGCCGGTAGAATTTGAAGCAGCCGATTTCACCATTGTGAGAAGCTTCAAAGCCAAAGGTAAGAGAATAACCAACTTCAACACGGAGAGTATTGAAGAACTGGAACCCACTCGTATGCCAGAACCTAAAGAAACAACAGAAGAAGAGAATAATGCTGCGCCGGATAACAGCGAGAGTGAATATCCTGCCGAAGAAAACGGACAAATGAATTTATTTTAACAGCTATCCGCATGAAACAAACCTTACTTGCTTTTATACTGGGATTGCTTTTCTTCCTTCCGGCCCATGCACAGGAAGACAGTCTACAAGCAACCCGCTACGTCATGCGCTCTACACTTTTGGGAGCTGGATATAACAATGTACTGGACACTTATCTCACTCCACTGGAATATACAGGCCCGGAAATTCGTATTATGCACGAACGGATGAGAATGACCCGCTTAATGAAGGGAAACGTATCTACACAAAGTATCTTTCAAGTCCAAGCCTCATATACGGAAAATATTTCCCAGACAGCCAAAATGTATTACGGACTTATTAACTGGAGTTATGCCCTGCATTACCAGTTCCGTATCAGCGATCAGTTCAAAATTCTGGCAGGCCCCATGATCGACTTGAACGGAGGAGTCATCTACAACGAACGCAACTCCAATAATCCGGCCCAGGCCAAAGCATATGGAAGTATTGCTGCATCCGGAATGGCCATATACAAATTCCATATCAGACAATACCCTTTTGTATTACGCTATCAGGCTAATCTTCCTTTGATGGGTGTCATGTTTTCACCGGAATATGGAGAATCGTACTACGAAATATTTTCACTGAATAATGGAGGGAAGAATGTATTGTTTACTTCCCTGCATAATGCCCCCTCGCTCCGACAGCTCATCACGCTCGATTTTCCGATACGGAAAACCATTATGAGGGTCGGTTACCTGTGCGACATTCAGCAATCTAAGGTAAACAATCTGAAGACTCACTCCTACTCACACGACTTCATGATTGGTTTCGTACGCAACCTTTACTTACTGAAAGGAAAAAATAAAATAAGCATGCCCGAAAAAGTAACTCCTTTTTAACTTATGAAACATATATTGCTCCTATTTATATTCGTATCCGGAATGTTTTTCCCTTCATGCATTCGTGAAGATGTATCCGGTAATACTCCGGAATCTAATTTTGAATCGCTTTGGAAAATCATTGACGAACAGTATTGTTTTCTTGACTATAAAAATCAGGAATACGGATTAGACTGGAATGAAGTGCATAGCCGCTATGCACAAAGAATCACTCCTTCGATGACTTCTGCCGAGTTGTTTGAAGTGCTCTCGGATATGGTGAACGAATTACGCGACGGCCATGTGAATCTGAGTTCCGCACTGGCTACTTCGCAATACAGAGCCTGGTTCGACAGCTATCCCCGAAACTTCAGCGACAGTATACAAAGCATCTATCTGAAAAAAGATTACGTAAACTCTTCCGGACTGACTTATCAGATACTGGAAAACAACATAGGCTATATTTATTGCTCAAGTTTTTCTAACGGAATAGGAGACGGTAATTTGGACCAGACTCTATACGAACTCCGCTTATGCGACGGACTGATTGTTGATGTACGAAACAACGGAGGGGGTAATCTGACTACTGCCCAAAAGTTGGCTGCCCGCTTCACCAACGAAAAAACATTAGTAGGCTACATGTGTCATAAAACCGGTCCTGGCCACAATGATTTTTCAACTCCTAAAGAAGTGTATATAGAGCCCTCCGACGGCATACGCTGGCAGAAAAAAGTGGCAGTACTGACAAACCGCAGATCGTATAGTGCCACAAATGACTTTGTGAACTCCATGAAGCAATTTCCTAATGTCACTATAATCGGAGACAAAACCGGAGGAGGCTCCGGACTTCCCTTCAGTTCCGAAATCCCCAACGGATGGTCTATCCGCTTCTCTGCAAGCCCGATGTTCGATCCTCAAATGAATCAGCTGGAATTTGGTATCGACCCTGATGTAAAAGTAGACATGACTACGGAAGATATACAACGCGGGAAAGATACAATTATAGAAACTGCATGTAATTTATTAAAGAAATAACCTCAATATTTGGTAAAAATAAAAATATCATCTATATTTGCACTCGCAAAAGAGAATTTCTAGCGCATGTGGCGTAATTGGTAGCCGCGCCAGACTTAGGATCTGGTGTCGTGAGACGTGTAGGTTCGAGTCCTATCATGCGCACGAATTTCAGATAAAAAGAAAAATCCTAATAAACAATTGTTTATTAGGATTTTTCTTTTTCACCCCATATATAGTTTATAAAAAAACGCTTCCAGCTTTACTGGCCGGAAGCGCGCAACAAATCTTTTCGTAATACATCCACTCCGGGAAATCCTACGTAACGATCCTGTAATTTCCCATCGTAACTGATAATGATATAACCGGGAATACCTTTTATACCATACGTCCGACATAAATAGTCCCACTGACTTTGTGTCAATCTATAATGTACACCTTTTATCTCTGTAATCGCTGTTTTCCAAATATCTTCCGGAGAAGAAGGACCTGTAACATACACATATACTACATCCTTAGAAATCATATCCTTACGCAACGAACGCATCGCCCACATGCTTCTCCTACAGGGTCCACACCATGTAGCCCAAAAATCAATAAGAACAGCTTTCCCTCTATAAGAAGATATAATAGACGGTAAAATATCTGCTCCAGAAACCAAAGAATCGAGTTCCGCTATCACATATCCGTCTTCTGCTTTATTCTGACGGGTGATAGATTCTATGATTTCTGCTTTCTTATTAATATAGGTACACAACTCTGTCTGATGAAACCCTTTCATCACCTTTTTATCAGATGATTCTAATTTACGGTTTTTAATCAGATTACTGCATACTGATTTAGCCAAAACCACTTCCTTCCACATTTCAGACTGGGGTTGTCTATTATTATACAAAAGAGAAGCATAATCAGCATAGTCATATCCATACCATGCATAAGGAGACACAACTTCCTCTTTCACCTCCCCCTGCTTTGTTCCACGAATATAACTATCGAGCAGAAGATTCGTCTCCACATACTCCTTATATCCTTTTCCGACCTCCTTATGATGATGAAGAGAAGTCAACAATTTATTCATATGTTTGTCAGAATCGGCCACAAGCGGATATCCCCATCTAGCCAATTCGGTATTCAAATTTTTCTCTCCGCCATCAAACCAGGCTTTCTGCTTGTCACGATAAAGATGCGACAGAACCCGGGATGCAGACATGCTCAAACGAGGCAGATGGATATACACAGTCATCTCCTCACCCGGTACAAGAAACAAATCCAACTGAGCACGATTGATTTGCAACTTGGCACCACCTGCCATCAAAAGTTCTGCTTCAATATGGAAAGAGCCATCCTGACGTACTTTCACATTCCTTCCCCAATCATTTGGAAAAAGCCAGTCGGCATGACGGAAGACTACCTCCATTTCCATCTCTTCCGAATAGCCCAAAATATATCCATTGATAATCGTTCTTCCAGGCTGCAAACGAGGTTCCGGCAAAGAGGAAGTAGGAGTTAAATATTGTGTTTCCAGAAAACTGGGTACATATACATAAGGTTCCGCTTCGTTCAACTGTATCCCCCATATTTTCCAGCCTTCTTGTTCCGACACAAAATCTACAATCTGTACATCCCTTGGAATCGGCTCAAAAGACAAAGTCACTTCCATTCTCCCCGATTCAGGAATCCGCTCCGGCTCAGTCTGTCCGTCAATAGACAAACAATCAGACTCCCGAAGCATAAATTTTTGTGTTCCAGACGTCAAATAAGTATCCGATGAAATCACCGCCACCTCTCCTGGGGTTCCATAAAATACGGCATCTGCCTGAGTCTGCTCCTCAGTCAATACCAGACGCTTGAATTCTATGCGCGAGGTATTTGACGTTACAAAACAAGGATTATTTATATCGCGTTTATGATAAATTCCAGCCTGTGTATGCAAACAAATCAGGCACAAGACACAATATATCCAAGCCCATTTCATAACTTTAAACACAATTATTCTTCGTCGTACGTTTGGTAAAGAAAATCATTGTAAGGGTACTTCTGTACATGGAGTTCACGGACTTTCTTATAAAGAATATTTCTCAATTCTTCAATATTTGTTTTATTACGAGCTGAAATAAAGATACAATTATCATTCATTCTCGCCATCCAAGTATTCATCAGCTCTTCCAAAGTAGTGTTTTCTTTCGTTTTCGGAGTCAAATCATCTTCTGCTTTTTCCACATACGTGTATGCATCAATTTTATTGAAGACAATCATAGTCGGCTTACCTCCTGCCCCAAGATCAGCAATTGTCTTGTCCACCACCTGAATCTGCTCTTCGAAATCCGGATGAGAAATATCAACTACATGCAAAAGCAAATCAGCCTCACGCACTTCATCCAATGTCGACTTGAATGATTCTACCAAATCTGTTGGAAGTTTACGGATAAATCCTACTGTATCGGAGAGCAAGAAAGGCAAGTTTTCAATAATCACTTTTCTGACTGTAGTATCGAGCGTAGCAAAAAGCTTGTTTTCTGCAAAGACCTCACTTTTTGCCATCAGATTCATCAGTGTAGATTTTCCCACATTCGTATAGCCCACCAAAGCCACACGAATCATGCGTCCGCGATTCTTTCTTTGCGTAGACTTCTGCGTATCAATCTCTGCCAAGCGTTGTTTGAGAAGAGACATACGGTTCAAGATAATACGACGGTCCATTTCCAGCTGAGTTTCACCCGGACCACGCAAACCTACCGAACCTTTACCTCCACCTGCACCGGAACCACCTCCCTGACGTTCCAAGTGGGTCCACAAACGCTGCAAACGAGGCAACATATATTTATATTGTGCCAGTTCTACCTGTGTCTTGGCATTGGCAGTCTGCGCACGCATGGCAAATATATCCAGAATCAATGAAGTACGATCCAGTATCTTTACTTTCAATTCATTTTCGATGTTTCTAATCTGCTTGGCAGACAACTCATCATCGAAAATCACCATACCAATTTCATTTTCTTCCTCTTCCTGAGCAAGCAGATATTCTTTTATTTCCTGCAATTTACCTTTTCCGACATAAGTTACAGAACTGGGGGTATCCAACTTTTGAGTAAAACGCTTCACAACCTCCGCTCCGGCTGTTTCTGCAAGAAAAGCCAGTTCGTCCAGATATTCATTTGTTTTACGCTCATTTTGAGTTTGAGTAATCAAACCAACCAACACAGCCTTCTCGGTCTGTGCTTCTGATATCACAAATTCTTTCATTCAGTTTCTTGTATTTCTTTGTCTTGCAAAGATATAATTTTTTCTTTATACAATCATCAAACGTTACTTGTATCGACGACTTATTGTATAAGTAACATTTCCTCCTGTATGAGGTATAAAAAAAGGAGTTAAAGTAGTCAGAGTATTTTTCAACTCCAACTGCTTTAACTCCTCCTATATTATTAATCCCCTATTCTATTAGAATCCAGGATTCTGTTTCAATGCTCCGTGAGAAGTATTGATATTAGCTTGTGGGATTGGGAATACAGCATTATAAGCACCTGGTTTAACCTCTTTTGCAACCGGGTTATTAATTGATTTTCCATTACGCCACATATCCCATGCCATGTGTCCTTCACCATTCAACTCCAGACGACGTTCTGTCAAGATATCATCCAAAGTTACACTGGTAGTAGAACCTGCTACATAGTCTGCAATACGTTCCTTACGCAAATCATCGATATATTTTGCAGCTGCTGTTTCACCATCAGTTTTCAGAGCAGCTTCTGCAGCAATCAAATACATTTCAGACAAACGGAATACTTTTGCATTGTTTACGTAAATCTGACCATCACGACCCGGATATTTCTGAGTATAGAAAGCTTTGTTTTTAGTTCCATCACTTTCTTCTTTAATCATACCTGTGCTTACACGAATGTCTTTTGCATAAGCTGGATTTTTCACGAAATCTTCTACAAAAGAGTCACTCATTGCAGCTTCAGCATAACCAGTTGGGTCTGTATAATATCCCAACGAATTACGCTGTGGGTTATACTGCGAAGTAGTCTGGAATTCAAAAATACTTTCGTCTGTAAATTCTTTAGCCCATACAGAAGTATAGTCTGCATATTTGTACAATGAATACGGACCTTCTTCGATAATTTTCTTTGCATCAGCCAAGGCCAATTTATTATGCTCAGTAGTACCGTTCACATCTACATTATCCAAATACAGGTTGACACGAGCGCGCAATGCCAAAGCAGCCCAATAGTTCATATGACCAGTTGTGCTATTCTTATCGTGTGTACTTTCAATAGGCTCCATCAGTTTAATGGCTTCATCCAAATCAGCCAAGATAGTTTCGTAAGTCTGCTTCAAAGTCGCACGTTCCGGTACAAATGTATAATCAAGAGTTTTTGTGGCCAATACGATACCCATATCGTCCATGCTCTTTGCTACAGTAGGAAGCTGTGCATATACACGAGCCAGGTCGAAGTGAAACAAAGCACGTAAAGCATAAAGTTCGCCCATATATGCATTTACTTCATCACCCGTCAAGCCTGCAGCCTTAGTCTGTTCCATTACTTTATTTGCACGAGCTATTGACTTATAGAACAAATAATAAATTGCTTCAGGTAAATTTCCAGTTGCTGTTGCCATATATTTTGAAATCTCAGTAGCTTGATTATTATTACCTACACACTTATAATCACTACCTTTCATATCAGCAAACAAACCAAAATCACCTGTATAGTTACCAAACTGACTCACATTACCAGTCTGAGTTTCATACACACCGTTAACGGCATATTTCAAGTCGTCCACAGTCTGAATAGCAGAGCCTGAATCCCAAGAATCAGATGGCTCCTTATCCAGTATATTACAAGAAGCCATTGCTACAGCAAACGCAAATG
>PPYF01099200.1_pt1 | contig 34068 bp, 57 predicted proteins | sample 1559871 | NCBI WGS metagenome assembly PPYF01 (sample SAMN08240021, study PRJNA423297) | Human gut metagenome, whole genome shotgun sequencing project.
CAGTATCTATATGCTTTTTCAATCTTGATGGTGGGGGGGATTCACTGTGTCTCTCATTTTCCATATAAAGACTTTCGTAAACTTCTTTAAAATTTTTTGCATGCTTAATATCTGTGGTATGACTACAACTATATCCTTCATAGCAACAATCGCATCGTGTTCTGTCACATAGATAAAGTATCTTTTTATTTCTTGCGTCTGACTTGATAACTTCTTCTGACTTATCTAAATCTTTTTTATCATGAGTTAAAAGAGACAATCCTTCAGCACTTATCTTTATAGTGCAATATCCAGCATTACCCTTTGATATATTATCCATCGCTTCTTCAATCAACTTATCAATATCAACTTTATCAATCATAAATATTGCACCCTTTAATATCTTCTGTGATTTTTTGCTTTCTCCGGATGTGCTTTATTATGGCAAGCGGAACATAAGCTAACAAGATTACTGTCCGTATATACTAGCTCTGGGTATTCATCAGCATGCTTTATGTGATGAACTGTAGTCGCGTCCACTTTCTTTCCATATCTCTTGCACCACTGACACATATATCCGTCACGCTTCAATATTTTTTTCTGTTTGCGTTTCCATATAGTATCCTTATAATCAAACATATTTACCTCAATAAAAAAAGACCATGCATTACGCACAGTCTTGTGTTAACGTCCTCTACTGGGCCACATCAAAAAGAGAGGTGCGAGAGGTCTCCTTTGGACTAGCTGGCAAGGTCATGCCCTTGCTCGATACCACTACTGCGATATAACCAGCTATATATGTTCCAGCTTTTCCCTGCTGGCTAGGGTTTCATCTCTAATATAGAGCTTTTTTAATTTGCAGTTATAGCACTGCACTAGCTAGAAAATGTTTGGAGTGTCATACAATGAATGTTTATCAACCATAAATCCCAGTTTATATTTTAGCATAGATATTAAAAAAAATCGTCCGCTCTTTTTCCACTTTTAATCTCCAGTATACCCATAACGAAGAATTGTAAAGTTATGTAAAGCCTCATCTTTTAACTCATATACTCTGCTTTTTTCTATATGCATCTTGTCCATAAGCCTTTCAATGTGTCCACGGCTCCTATCGACAAAAAACTCTGTCAAAATATCTTTTTGTTGTTTTGGTAACATATCCAAGGTTTTTTCCATTTGTTCAACAAATTCTTTAGATAATTTTTTATTTTGTTTTAACTTATCCCTTTTCACGATATTATTCAACAAATGGTCTTCACTTCTGCTTGCTCCACCGTCAACCGCTTCGCTATCTGTCGCACAACCCTTTAAAGCAGCAAAATCATTTTCAAGCCATATTAATTGACTGTCAACATTCTCTAAGAATCTTTTTCGCTGTCCATATAAACGCAAATCTGATACGGATTCACTTATCCAGTTCATTCAATCCCTCCCAATCAATTTTTAGTTCTTCTTTTAAAATTTTATCCACATGATACCAGTAAAGTTCATCTTCCCGATGTTCTTCAAACATATCTGTTACGGTATCAATGAATTTTATTAAACGTTGCTGTCCGAATCCAAAACTTCGATTCAAGTTAATGAGTGAAACTTTTAATATCTGCTCTATCAACTCTTTGCTCAGCGTTTCTCTTTCTTTTCTTACAATTTCTTTAATCGAATCCTGCATTTGCTTTGACAGTCTTTGCTTTGCCGGAATCCTTGCTTTCATACTCTACACCACTTTATAAATTTTATTGTATCCGCAGCTTTTGAACTCATCGCATAGCCCACCACGATATACACACTTTGGAACCAATAAATCTTTTAAGTATGGACATACTTTCAAAATCTCATCCTTTATCAGTTCCATTATTTCTCTCGTCTGCTTGTCCGCCTGCGCACATAGCCGCATATGCGACATGGAAATCAAAGCCTGCGCATTAATATCCATTGTGTGCATTACAATCTCATCCTGTCTCGCTGCACATCTATCGTAGTCTTCCTGCCTATCATTTCTTTGCGACTTCACATAGTGCTCAACGCCATGCTTGTGCCTTACTAGATGAACCGATACATAGTAGGGAATCTGCATTTTTATCGTAAACATTAGCGTTCTAATGGGGCTGTGCTCTGACTTTAAGATTTTTTTCTTCCACTCATCTGTGGGATGTATATCGGTATTTTTCCCAACTGTACCTAATGCTAGCTTTTTACAGCGCAGCCAATCTGTATCGGTCGGAAAACGTAAAATTTCAACTAGCATCTTTCTTTTTCCTCCCCAGCCAATCACTTATATATAAAATCACACAAAAGATTAGTACACTACCTGAAAGTATCATCCCGATTAAAAAAGCCCACCAGTACCGTAAAACTATGATGAAAGATATATGTAGTGCTAAAGTTATTGTTGATACTAGACAGATAAGAGAAGCTATGATACAGAGTATCAAAATTATGTTTTTATTTTTCAATATCTTGTACCAATCTTTCCAGAAAAAATTTGTCTATCTTTTCTTTATCTGTCCGTATTTCAGTATCGCAATTTCTACATGTCATAATCACATATGTGTTGAAACTATCGGAGCCTATCTCTCTGAGGTTGTAACCTCGGTGTCCGCATATGGGGCACTTTGGCGTTTCTCTATATTTTTCTTCTCCCATTATCTTCCTCACAGCGAATTCTCGCGCACTCTTTTCTAAAGCGCGTTCGAGTTCATCTACCGTTATACCTCCGAAATCATCTTGACTAGTCTCTGTGCATCGTTCGTTCCACACCTTCGCCGCTTCTTCTTTTGCGTAGTAGTTCACAGATTCATCTACCCACTCTGTTGAAAGCTTGCACGTGCTGCACTTCGCTCTTACTTGTTCGGTAACAAAATTTAGTCTGTATTCCAACTCCGCTTCTCCCCCACAGCAAGGACATTCTTTTAATTTAATTTCCTTCATTTTGTTCACCTTCTCCATAAAGTCTATATAACGTTTCTTTAAATTTTAATTCTTCGCTTTCTTTTGTAAAATCGTTTTCTATGTAGGATTCGGTATTTAGCTGTATTTGTTTTCTTAGAAATTCAGGAAAACCATAAGGTACACCGTCCGGAAAACAATCTCTTTTAAAAACTTCTATTGTTTCTTCTAATTTCTCAAATAACTGCTCTATAAGCTCTTCCAGAGCAAAAACATATAAATACTCATAGTCTTTAACGATTTCTATACATTCTCGCGCATACTGTTCCGCGGCATTTCTTTGTGCCCCGTGGCTCATAAGCAGCTTTATAAATCTTTTTCGTGTCATCTTATCCCACCGTCCACCAATCCACCTTTTCTATCGCCATAATGCAATAACCCTCTCTACACAACTCTTCTCTATAAATATATTTTACTTTGGCAAGAATTTCTTCTCCGGTATAGTCGCCTTCGCTCCATCCTCTGGTAGTGATTCAATCATTTCATACCTTAGCATCTGCGTTCCGATTATTTTGTTATATCTTAAATATCCTTCGCACATAACATAATCTTTTGAAACCTCTGTAATTTTTACAGGCTGTCCTTTAAAAAATTGACATGTATCATTTTCAATAACTCTTACAAACTGTCCAATTTTGAACTTCGGCTCTTTTTCAGTCACACGTTCCAGTGCAAGCTTTGCGCCAACAGCAAAATCGAATGTATCTTCGGGGGAACACTGAGATTTTGCTGTTTTGAGAACCTTCTTTCCTTCGTACATTTTTGCAGTTGTCGTTTTACCGTCTGTGGTGATGACAACTTTAGGAAGGCTGGTAGCCAAACCAGAAAACATTTCGTCTGCCCAGTTCCAATCTCTGTTATCTTCATTAACTCTATACGTTCCATATTGATTAATTTCTGTGATAGTTAATATCTTACCCTGGAATTTTAACATTTCGGGAGTTACCCATACCGATTTTTCGCTACCATCCATTTTATACGCTTTATAGGTTTCAATATCATCTCTTACTCTTACTTTATCGCCAATTTTATATTTCATAGCTTCACTCTCCTATCTCCATTCTTTTTGCTATCTCGTACTATCCAGGAAAATACACATCCAAAACAACACCTTTTTTTATAGATTCATCAGCTACTCCGATTTTTTTGCACTCCACATGACTAGGGTCTTTCACCCACTCACTACCCCATCGACACACAGTACCAAAAATGTCTCCATTTGGGTGTATTTTAACCGCCTCCGCTTCGCTTTCCGCACAGACTATCGCTGAAACATACTCATCGTAACTCGCGTTATCGTCACGCTCAATTAAGTATAAGTTCATATACATACCTCTTTCATAAAATCTTTATACATAAGGCTAGGTTGAATTCCTGTGTTATTCTGGTACTTTCCGCTGCTGTATAAGTCATAGTCGCCTTTTATGGTGTGATAATAGATTTGGCATACTTCAATATCAGGATAAATAATCAGCGGATGGATACAATAAATTTCCAATGTCCAGTAACCTGCAAAGCCAATATCTCCGAAGCCGGCGGTTACATGGATACACAATCCCAAACGACCTGTAGAAGAACGCCCTTCCAACATGGGTACATATTTACTGGTAGTTGTGAATTCTTTTGTTCTTCCCAAGTACAGCTTATTTGGTTCTAATAATAATCCTTCTGGTGGAATCACAAGTTTTTTTGTCTGATTGGGTTTTCTCATATCCAGTATGTCATTTTCATATATCAATAACTCGTTATGCAGCGTTAAGTTATAGCTGTTTGGGTTTACTTGACTGGAGCTGAACGGATTTATCTCGATATTTTCGTTTTTTATTTCTCTTTCGATTTCTTTTCCTGATAATATCATTACCGAAGCCCCTTTTTATAAAAATGATTTTTTGGATTTTTAAATCCAATTGGGATTTCTTTGATTTCGTACCTACATTTAAAAGATGCTTTATAAGCTAAATCTCTGAATCTTTCAAAAGCTTTCTTTTTGGACGGCTCAGAGATACCGAAAACAAATCTCTTTGTCATCCTGTTCCAAACTCCATATTTTTTACACTCCATTTTTTCACCCCTAAATAAATTCAATCATAACTCAAACTCCTCAGCTGCTACCCTTAACAAAAGCATATAATTGATACTGTCACATATTTTTTCATCCCATAGCTCTTCTATATAGTCCTCACCACTATGCACCATATCAAAAACACTCACAATATGTTTTGCCATCATCCCAACCAAAGCTTGTTTCATATTAATTCCCTGCAGCTCTGCCGCCACTCTAAAATTGTGCAATGCATCTGCATTTGTTGCGTACATTTCCGCTTTTGTTCCTAATAAAGCTGTGCATCTCTCTAAAGTTTTTTGAATAATTTTATCCTTTTCTGCGTGTGTCATATAGCTACCTCCTAAATAAACTCAATTACAAGTTCTTTTTCAAATACTTTCGCCACTCGCTCCAAAGTCCTAAGGCTGGGATACCCAACGCCATTAATTAACCTGTTAATTTGTGTGATACTCACACCCGAATTTTCCGCTAAATCGTTTTGATTCCAATTCTTCTCTTTCATTAGCTCTTTTGCTCGCTCACCTATAGTCACTAGCCATCACCCCAACTCTCGGAACTATATTAACACCTTTCCGTGCTGTCATACCTTTTTTCTTTTTCTTGTACGGCGTGCCTTCATGCTTATAGCACTCTTGCGGTGTAATACCTCTTTTCTTACCTGTATCTATCATGTAGTGACATGCATATACAGTGCCCCCTGCTCCTGTCATAGCTCTACGATAAAAGCAGCCATAGCAGCGGTTCTGCTTTCGTTCGTGCTCTTCTACCTTCCCATGTCTGCATAATCCTAAGATTTTATTTTTCAATCTTTCACTAGGACGTATCTTTCCGTTAATAATCGAATTTGCATATCCTACACATACCCCAATATTTGCAGCAAATTCTTCTTGCGTCATACCACGGCTTTTTATAAAGCAAGCAGCTTCTTCTCCTAATGTCATTTTTCGTCCCTTTCCAGCTTATACAGCTTGTCCAACGCCTCCTGTAGCGGGCAGTTCTTACACTCATAATCGTTATCTTTGCAGATAATCGCGCAGCCTTTTCCACCTGTCTTTTTTAGTCCCACTTGCTTAAATGCGGGGTAAAATTCAGTCAGCTTTTCCATGTCCACACTCCCACTCTCTGTAAAGCTCTATCCAATCATCAAGTTCCATAGTCACAAGCCACTTGCAGCGGTTTTTTCGGTGCATAACCGCAGGCTTTTCACTTGCTTTTTTATCCGCTTTTGCCTGCGCCATTGCATCATAAAGACTAAGCCTTTCAACTCTCTTGCACTCTATGTGTATATGTGGCAGTCCTACCACGTCTGCATCTCCATTTGCCCCGCAATACTGCTGCCCTCGCCTTGTATCGTACCCATAAGACCTTAACACTTTGGAAAGCTCTAACTCTCCAGCTTTTCCTTTGTTTCTGCTGTTCATAAACTTCCCCCTAATACCGCGTTTCCTTGCAATAAAACTTTTGATACTCTCCTTTAAAGGTCAACGGAATTTTCCCTGTTTGCCCCTCCTTGTTTTTCGCGATAATCAGTTCTCTGTCGCTATGCGGATTATCTGGCTCGACGTTATGTAAAAGCAAAATACAGTCTGCATCCTGCTCTATCTGACCTGACTCCCTCAAACTTGTCATATCAGGAGCATTTTTCCCCTCCCTACTAAGCTGTGAGAGGGCAATAACTGCAATCTTTGTTCTTTGAGCCATCGTATGTAGCGCAATGGAAATATTGCTTACTTTTTCATAAGTGGAGTTTCCATTTCCTTGGATTAAGCTTAGATAGTCAATCATGATGACGGTTGCTTTCAACTGCAACGCCTTTGACTTTATCTGCTCCACTGTCCAACCTGACGCCTCCACAACATGCAAATCTAATGCCTTGAACCTTGGGAAATCAGCGTTAATCTTTTCGTAATGGCTTGCCAACGTGCCATTTTTGATGTCCGCAAAAGGAATTTCGCAAAAATTGCAGATAAGTCTGTCAAAAATTTTTTCTTTATTCGTCTCCAAAGAAAAATAGACAACTGTTTCTTTTTCAGCCATTCGCAACATCATTTGCAAGGTTAATGCTGTTTTACCTGCCGACGGTCTACCACCAACAATAATGTAATCTCCATGACTGATGTATGTATATTTATTCACTGTGTACAAACCTGTAGTAATGTATTTTTTAGGCCTTTCACTGCGTTCTAAAAAGCTGATATACCCGTCAACCGCATTGCACTCACTCGATACCGTATCTGCAATTAAAATTTCCTGTAATTCAGATGTTGCTTTGCTAATTTCTTCTATTTCTGCACTTTCCTCAATTAAACATGTTACCTCAAACGCTTTCTTTTGCGCCTCACGTCGTCTGTAAGCGTTTTTTATGAGTTCTGAATATACTTTTACATTTTTGAGGGTTGGAACGCTCTCAGCGGCCCTCAGGACGATTTCTTTGTATTCACTGCCCACGATAGACAGTAACGATACAGCATCTATTGCCTTACTATCTCCGTATAGGTTCTTACAAGCTTCAAAAAGTGTTCGGTACTCAGGGCAAGTAAAATAGTCGCTTTGTATGTCCATAAGCATCACAGGCATAACCTTTTCGGGGTCTAGCACGATACTACCGATAACCGCTTGCTCCGCCTCAAAGTTACTAATCAAGCGTTTGCCACCTGCTTTCATGTAGCTTGCTGCTCTCGGTTCTTTCCCATGTCCGAACTGCCGCCTTCCAATCTTTCATGCTGTTACGCCCCACTTTCCACCCGTTGGCTTCGTAGTAGTCTACAAATCGGTTAGCATCAACAGCGTTCTTTCTTTCCTGACAGTATGTCCTGACTTCTTCAACCGTAGGCTTAACAAATTTTTTGTTGTGTGCGCCAGCACTTTCTTTTTTTATACTATTTTTTTCTTTATTATCTATATCTTTAACTCTATCTCTTATCTCTATCTCTTTCTCTTTCTCTATCTCTGTGTTACATTTTGTTACAAGCGTGTTACAATGTAACGCTTCAAGCTTCTTTTCCTCAGTTTTTTTCTGTTCTCTGTGCTTTCTAACCCTTTCGGCAGAAGCACTCTCTTTTCCGATTAAACTCGGAACTTCTGTAAGTAGTATTTCATCACTTGAAACCTCCGAAATTAAGCCATTCGCTTGCAAAAATGCAAGGGTCATATTTATATCATCTACTGATTCATCAAGCTCCAAAGAAAGCTGTTCTGACAGGTCTTTTTCAGTCTTTTCGAAAACAATAATCCCATCATTTGTAATGCTGAGTAGCTGCATTTTCAAATAAATAATAGTATAGGTTTCGCCGCCCGCAATTTTTCTCAACTTTTTCATTTCTCTTCTGTTGAAAAAGTCACTCATAAGTCTCAGCCAATAATATTTCTTATTTGCCATTGCCTTCACCTTTTAAAAATTTCCTTGCGCCTTTTGCGCTCCAAAATATAGATTTGGCCCGTGCAGTTTCCTGCTTTAACCAGCCTCTAACCGCTGGTATATCCTCTTTTTTAGGGCGATAATATCCGTTTCCATCTTGCGCGTTCAGGATACAGGTTTCCCGTCTGGCTTGTGATATAAACTCCCTAACTGTTCTATCAGGTAAGCCGATTCTTTTACAAAGTTCAGCTCTTGTGACGGCGTTTTCTCGTCCTTGTGGTATATAATCAACAATGTTCATCGCATCACCTATCAAAAGGGAAGATCCCCGTCGTCCATGATTTCCTCAAAGCCTCCGCTTTCAGGGGTGTACTGCACATCAGCACTACCCGTCTTTTCCTGCTTGCTGTCTGCAAACTCTACCTTTTCCGCTAAAACTTCAAAGGCTTTTCGTTTATTACCATCTTTGTCTGTATAGCTTCTGGTTTGGATAGCTCCTTGAACAGCTATCTTTCTGCCTTTTTTAAAGTATTTGCAGATAAACTCTGCTGTACCTCTCCACGCTACAATGTCGATAAAGTCCGCTTGTCTTTCTTCTCCTGACTTTTGGTATGGACGGTCAACGGCTATGCTAAAGCCTGTTACCGCATTGTCGTTTTGTGTATGCTTTAGTTCTGGGTCAGCTGTCAGCCTTCCTATTAAAACTACGTTATTCATGTCTACCCCCTGTATTCTCTATCAATCTGATTTTCTAAAACTTTAATTTGAAGCTTGTAAACGTTACACGCTTCCAAAGCTGCTTTATATGATGTTTCCGCTACATCTCGATTAAATTTTAGCCCTGCAATTTCCGCATTTCCTCGGCATATATCACTGATTATCGTTACAGGGGTGCCTTTGTCTCGCTCTTCCAGTATCTTTTTTGCAAGAGACACCCTATAATCTTGCTCTGCTTTTGCATAAGCCCTGCCCCGATTACCCAGCTGCTGCAAGGCACTGTCTAACAAAGATACTTTTGCAGATAGCTCCTGCATAAGCTCTACGCCACTCATAAGTAGTTTCTCCCGAACTCTGATAAAAAGTCCTTGTCTGGATAGCTTTCAATAAAAGCTCTTTGTCCGATTTGCTTCAACCAAATATTTAACACTTTTGAGTGATGCACTCCTGGGTCACCTGGGATATTTTCGTTATGGTGCTTGTGACATAAGTACACTTTTAACCCGTACTTTTCACTTTTCTTGCGGTTGCTTGCACCAAAAATATGATGTTCTTCAAGACTTGCAGTTGTACCGCAGATATAACAAATTTTATCTTTCTGTATGATGGATTTACTCACTTTTGAGCCTCCTTTTCCATAGCTTCTTTTTTCTTTTCTAAGGCTTTTATATATGGAGTGAACTGCTCCAAAGTAATTTCATCTATGGAGTGTGGTGCAGTATCAGGATATTTCTTTTGGAAATATTTTAGAGTACTTTCTATATCGCTTCCAACAACTTCAAGAGAATCCAAAAGTACTTTTTTCTTTATTTCGTCTATATACTCAACTTTTTTCTCTCGGCTGAATCGGTCGTCTAACTCTGCGCTTGAAATTTTGTCAGGGTCTTCACCTGTCGGAATTGCAAAGGTACGCAGAAGAAGGTACTTATAAGCATAAGTCATAGCTTTTCCAACACCTTTGTCTTGTGTGTCTACACCTGTACCACTGGACACAGCTTCGATATAGTCGTTTTCATCCTCTACATTTTGGATACGGTAAGTAACATCAACAGTAGTTAAAAAACCGTCTTTACTGTGCTCTTGCTTCACCGGTACTATGACGATACCGTGAGTAATCAGACTTTTTCTTATAATTGTTGTAACTTTTTCCTCCGAAATCGCTCGATATTTTGTCTTGCCAAACTCTATTTGGTCGTCTTTTGCAAGATACTGTACATCCTGCATTACAGCAGATATGCGCTGAAATATATTTTTACCACTCATTTTCTTCACCCTCTCGTACCTCTATCCAGTCACCGCTATAAAACCAATCAACAATCATACTTTCAAACTCTTTTGTCATCTGTTCATCTGGCTCTGCATATGGGTTTTTCTCATATCCTAGCTTACTCATGGCATATTCCACGGCTTCCTCTTTATATACCAGCCCGACATCACGATTTTTGCATATCCCTTGATACCCGATTAATGGCGGCCGCTTAAAAAGTGGATGGTCTTCATATCTCATATCCTTCGCCCTCCAAAAACACTTTAATATCGAAAGGTTTTTCGTCGTCCCATCTAATGAATTGAAAATTATCTTCTCTGAAGCAAGGCAGGTCAATAAAACTTATCCAATCTCCATCGCACTCCCATGAGATCTTGTTCCTATACGGTAGTAAAGCATACGCACACAAAGTTAAATCCATATCCCTTGCTACATATCTACACCCTAGAGTATATAATGCTTTTAAAATTTCTTTCTCTTTTTGAGAAATTTCACAGCACTTTGTAATCAAAGTTGGATTTGATAAAATTGTTCCCAGCTTTTCATTTCTGATAATATCGTCACTTTTTGTGATAATACCATAGTCCTTGTCTATGCAGTAAGTGGTGTCTCTCCCCGCAAGTCTAAATTCACATCCGGGATATAATCCCACTAAAGCTAACGCTTCTAATAATTTTGATTTACTCATTTTTATTCTCCTTTATACTTCATTTCCCCAGAAGTCCCACTCTCTAATGCTTTAGTTATCCTCCCTTGTGCTATATCGAAAAAATTCTTATCAATTTCAAAACCTATAAAATTTCGTCCTGTTTCCATTGCAGCGAGAGCAGTTGTTCCGCTTCCCATAAAACCATCAAAAACTAGGTCATTTTCATTAGAATGCTTTAGGATACACCTCTCAATAAGCTCTATCGGCTTTTGATTTTGATGGAGTTGTTTTTTTCCTGCGACTCTATCAAAAAACCATACATCCGTTAATCTCTTGCCATTAAATCTCTTTCTCCCTTTGTTCGCTAAAATAATCATTTCATACTTTTTGCCGAACTGCGCTTGCAAATCGCCAGCAGTATGGTTATTTTTTACCCATATAATGATATTTTTGATAGTAAAATACTTTTCAATTTCTATCTTAAAAAAATCAACGGTATCGCAACTGCAAAAAACGTATAAAGCACTATCATTTTTCAAAACTCTATAGCACTCTTTTAAATATTTTTTTACAAGTTCTGGATTGTCATCATTTTTTATAGAAGTGCAAAAAGGATGTTCTTTGTTTTTTCTGCGATTTGTTCGGTAATCGATTAGATAAGGAGGGTCTGTTACAATCAAATCAACACTCGAATCTGCCATCCACTGCATTCCATTGATACAGTCTTCGTTAAAAATCCTATTAATCAAATTTGACACACCCTCCCCTTATTTGGTATACTGAAAGCGGTTAATTTTTTTCTTTGTTCCGTTTGAGCTGCAACTCTTACGGAACTTTTTCTTTTTACTTAAAAGATGATGGACTACTGCAAGCAAAGCTATCCCTGCGATACATACAGCTTGTCCTATAAAAAAGCCTGCTGCATCTAGTCTGCCTTGCTCAAAGCTCCCGACTACGCCAAGGGCCGATATAGTGAAAGCAAATGTTAGTCCGATTGTCACCCAGTCAAATATTTTTCTCATTTAGTCATCTCCTATCACTACTTGTGGTAGCTTAAACTCTACGCCTATAAGCTTATATAAGGCACACAGTTCTTTAAGCGTCATATTAGAAGCATCTTTCATTCTCTGATTAACGGTACTCCTTGACATACCTAGCTTTATTCCCAGCTCTTCTACACTCAATCCTTTTTTGTCCTTGCAATACTTTATGACATGTGCTGCTTGCTTTTTATTTTTTTCAAGTAAAAGGTCTTTTCCATATGTTACTTTTGGCATGATTTTCACCTCCTTGCTGTGATTTTAATTAATATTTTATGTGAAAATAGTTCACCAATCTTTCTATTTTGTTTTTGCTTTGATTGCCCTCTTTCCCATATAGTGGTAATATTTGATTGGAGAGGAGGTGATTATTATGGATAAGTCAAGCATATGTAAAAAGCTGGATGATATTGCCGAAAATTATCGTAAAGATATGGCACTATTTCCCGAAGATTCAACCAAACCAGCTACAATAGCAGACCTTTCTAGATTATCTACGATGACATTTTATGCAATATCAGAACTTACTGAAACGATTAAAAAACTTTAATTATTTTTTCCGAAAGACCGCAATTCTTGGCTGCGGTCTTTTCCTATGTAAGACGAAAATAAACGTATATAGTAGGACAACGTTTGTTTCCCCTGTTCCGCGGTTATAACTTTTTGTTCGCTATCTTCCAGTGATTCAATACGCTTTAAAATTTCTTGCAGTTTTTTCTTTCGTATAAACATTTCTTTACTCCTTTCTTTTTTTAATTTGAAATAAATCTTACTTTTTACGTAAGTTTTATTGCAAAAAAAATATCTAATGCCTTGCTTTTTGTTATCCCAAGAGCATCAATACTCTTACATATAAATGGGTAAGTTGGATTTTGTCCTTTTAATACATTGTTTACTGTTTCACGACTTACCCCCATTTTTCGAGATAGAGCAGAGATGCTTAAATTTTGTCTCCCCATTTCCGCCCTTAGCTCTGGAATATTTACATAATACATATTTATCACCAACTTTCTTTCTACGTAAGTTATTCTATACCAAATTTAACACGTTGTCAATACTTTTTAAGTAAGTTTTTTAATATTTTTGCGTTTAAATCTTGCATTTTAAGAAAAATTATGTATAATTAGATATTAGAAAGAGGTTTTAAATATGATGACATTAGGAGACAGAATTAAGGAAAAACGACTTCAAAATAAAATGACTTTACTTGAAGTTGCAAATCGTTTAGGAGTTAAAGAAGCAACAGTACAGCGGTATGAAAGTGGAGAAATAAAAAATTTAAAACAGCATACCATTGCAAAGCTTGCCGAAATTTTTGATACCTCTCCCGCCTACTTAATGGGCTGGGATGAAAAAAATAATATCCTTCCAGAGGGAGCTTTTGAATATAATCCTACACATAAAATCCCGATACTAGGATATATTTCCGCAGGACTTCCACTTTATGCCGAACAGCACATTGAAGGTTATACATATACAGAACTTAACGGAGGCGCGGAGTACTTCGGGCTTATAGTAAAAGGGGACAGCATGAACGCAGCTATGATTTATCCAGGTGCCACTTTGATTGTTCGTCGCCAAGAGAGTGTAGAAAACGGAGAAATAGCGGTTGTCATGGTAAATAACGAAAACGCCACAGTAAAGCAATTTCGTAGAGAAAATGACATGGTTATACTTGAACCTAAATCAAATAACCCGATTCACCAAACGCAAATATATAGCCTAAAAAATACAGCGATACGCATTATAGGTAAGGTTGTTGAGGTTAAATATAAAATACAATAGAGGGAGATGCGATTTTATGAAAAAGATATTGCCGTTACTTATTGGTGCACTACTAATATGCACCGTTTTTACAGGATGTTTCGGAGGTACAAATACATCAACTTTTGAAGGAGTTTTGAAGGCAACAAACGCTGTGTCTGGGGAACTAAATTCATCATATTTTTATGATACTTCAAAAATCGGTGCTGATGGAGTGAATCCAGTTGTGGATGGCTTAAGTATACAAAGTGTTTCAAAACACGATACTTACGAAACAGAAAGCCAAACACTAAATAATGTGATTGTTTTTGATGTTACTGGTGATTTTTCATCACTAAAAGACTATATGTCAAATAAATCAACAATTCAAACGTATGATACATCAGGAAAATCAGAAACAAATTATTCTAGTGCAGTATATGCTAACGGAGATAAAACTTATTTATTGTTTTATAGTCCAGATAGCGTTAAAGATGTAAAATTTGTAGTACTAGGCGGATTTAACTCTAATAAAAACAACGGAAACTCCAAATTCGCTTTTGAAATATAAATAAAAAAACGCCCCTACCCTGCGCCAACAGGATAGAGACGTTGACTATATAACCCTGGGGCTACATAGTACAGTAATATAAATACCAAAAATATTGTACCATTGCAGCCCGTAAAAATCAAGGGGGCTGCTTTTTTGCGCCCTTTTTTAGGAGGTACAGCAATGGCAAAGGCTAAAAAGCTACCGTCTGGTAAGTGGAGAGCTTTAGTATATGACTATACAGACAGTAACGGTAAAAGGAAATACCAATCTTTCACCGCAGAAACGAAAAAGGAAGCGGAGTTTTTGGCGGCTGACTACAGCTTAAATAAAAAGTTGAGGTCAAGCACGCACTCTATCACCTTATATGACGGATATACAAGATATATCGAGAGTAAAAGTAATATTTTAAGTCCGTCAACCCTTAGAGAGTACAAACGACAACAAAAACATGATTTTCCTGAACTTATGCCGCTACCTATACAAAAAATAACGCAAGAAAATATTCAAATTGCTGTCAATCGTGCGGCGGGATTATACTCACCAAAAACGGTCCACAATATGCATGGTCTTTTAGTATCCGTTTTGTCAATGTTTTTGCCAAATTTTAGGGTAAGTACAACGCTGCCGCAAAAGATAAAGAAAAAAGTCTACGTCCCTGATGATAAAATGATAAAATCTTTGATGGACGCATGCACAAATCCCGACCTTCTAAAAGCTATTATTTTAGCCTCCATCGGTACACTAAGACGGTCAGAAATAAGCGCTTTACTTGAAAGCGACCTTGTGGGAAACTCCGTAAAAGTGGATAAAGCTATGGTGAAAGATTCTGAAGGAAAATGGGTTGTGAAGCCACCTAAAACCGAAGAAAGTACACGTACTATAGACTTTCCACCAGAAACTATGAAATTGTTAAGAGAAGGACTACAAGAAGGAGAAAGAGTAGTAAATCTTACTCCAAACTCGATTACTGATGCTTTTGCGGAGCTGAGGAATAAAGTTACCACCGAAACATTCGGCATTCACAAGCTGCGGCATTACTCCGCTTCCATAATGCACGCATTAAATGTCCCAGATATATACATTATGGAGCGTGGAGGTTGGAAGTCACGAGAAACACTCCAAAAAATTTACACCCATGCACTAGACGACCAAAAGACAAAAAATGATAAAATTGTTTTAGAATACTTTTCGGAACTATAAATATGCAAACCAAAATCCGTGTTGCATTTCGTGTTGCATGTGTTGCATTTTTACAGGTTTTTTGTCTGTTTTTTAAGATTTTTGAACTAAATATAAAACAAAGAAAACCGCGTAACCAAGCCTTTTGACCTAGTTACGCGGTTTTTACGTTGGTACGGGTGACAGGACTTGAACCCGTAAGCTATTGCTTAAAAACGGCATAAATACGCACTTTTTCACACTTCATGTTGCATTTTGTGTTGCATAATATAAAGAATTCTTTACTTTACTGGCACACTATCTAAGTAACAACCGTCAGAACACAAATCGACTTTATTGCTCCATACCACTTCACTGTCTACGCTAGGGTCTTTATCCCACGCCACACAACCACAGTCATCTATATATACACGCTTAAAATCGTCAAGATTCAAAAAAGGTTCAAAAACCGTATCTTTTTGTAATAGGGGTTTTACATCATATAGGCGCACTTCTCCGTTATCAAAAGTCAACGTTAATGTAAAATCGTCATTCGGTTGAACACCAACAAGTTTTTTTCTTCCACTTGCAAAATATTCCGCGCTTTTTCGGTCAAATCCTTTACTCAAATAAAAGTCTACTGTTTTACTCATGTCATCTCCTCCAATGCGGAAAACCGCTAATTATTTTAGCGGTTCAATGTTGAATAATTCTTGTTTTCTTTCTGCCAGCTCCCAGTTTTCTAGTAGCTCATCTTGTCGAAGTGCCGCCCAACCTAAAAGCATTTTTAATTGTTTGCTCGGTATGCTTCCTTCAAGAACTTCTAAATCTCGGATAGAAACGATTACCTCTTGACCTCCGTATGTAGCATGAAAATGTGGTGGTTGGTGGTCTCTCCAATTGATATAAATTTTAATTCCTCTAAACATACAAATTGTTGGCATTTTTTCAACCCCTCTCTATGTTTATATTATATCACCATTTTTGGTTACTGTCAATACTTTTTACGAAAATAAATAAAAAAACCGCTGCATTTTAGCAACGGATTTTTCTTATTCTTTTAGCAGTTCTTTCGGGTTAACTTCAAGCGCTTCTGATAGAGCAATGAAATTTTTTGCAGATATGTTTCCTATTTTTATTTTTCCTGTTTCAATTTTATTGATTTGCATGTAGTGTATGTTAGCTTTTTCTGCCAACTGCCTTTGAGACAATCCTTTTTTCTCTCGCGCTTCCGTTAATGTCATTGAATTTCAACTCCAAGTTTTTCGGCAGCTTTAAACACAACGCTTTCAAAAGTTTCACCGTCTGCTGCTTCATACTCTTCCAACATACCAGCTTCTTCACAAAGTTGTTTTAGAAGTTCGTCATCCCATGTCTCGCTGTTTCTGATTTCTCTTGCAATTTCTTGTACTGTCATTTTTAATATCTCCTTTGTTTTTTATTTCTTATCTTTACTGTATCTATATTATATCACCATTTTTGGTTATTGTCAATGCTTTTTTATAAATATTTTTTTAAAATAAATAAAAAAAGAGGGTAACGGTTAAACCGCTACCCTTTTATTTTTTATGTATATTACCTTCGCATTCATTACAGGCTTGTTCCAATATTTCTATTTCTTCTTTTAATCGTTCGTTTTCCACTTCGAGTTCTTCATATGCGCTTTTAGGTTTACGATAAAATTGTTCTCTTCCATATCCCTCACTATTTGTAAGGTTATGATGTGCATCCAACCATACTATATAGAAAACATTATCAATAACCGCGCCGATAACCCTTCCTTTGCTTTTGCTTATCCTAAATTGCCAGTATTCTAATTGTTCTGCATTTTCCGGAGGTTTGGTATTAGCTTTTTTCCAGTCCACGGGATGCAAATCGTACTTTGAACATCTGAGTTCATCAAATGTTTTATCATGAACCTCTTGTAAGCAATCTAATAAATCAAAAAACCAATTTCCGTTTATTGCTTCCCCAGTCGAAGTTCCCAAGTTAAAAAGCTTATGATTTCTGTCTAGTAAAGCGAACGAGAAAGTGAAGCTTTTAGATTCGGGAATAGGTTTGAATGGTAATGTTTTAGATACATGGGTTCGTTTTACCTCATCGCGTATTGGAAGCTTTTTAATCGTTTTGGCTTTCGGCATATCTTCTTGCGTAATATTCTTGCATTGATTGTACTGTGATTTGTTCTGTGCAAGGCTCCCAAGGTTTTAAATCACCACGAGCTAAAAGCCAAGGCGTTTCTTGATGCGTCATGTACTCGAGTTGGTCTCCATTAAAATCGCCATAAGTACTATAAACCGCTTCTAAAACCTCCAAAGCCTTATCTGAAAAATTTGTTGTGCCACTCCTTTGAGGTATTTCGTCCCATCCGTAGCCAGCAAAGCACCCATATAAGTCTCTTATAACCGGACCGTGAACCCACGCTTCTATCGGTTCAGAAAATAAAGGTTTTCCATTATGAAGGGCACAATGCCAAGCTTGGGCATAGTAACATAGTTTTTGCAATTTCTTGTGCGTCATAGCATCTTGACTTAAAAACCAGTTAGCAACATCCATCACTTTTTCCATTTTTATTCCCTCCTTTCTTCGCATTATACCATTAGTATTCGTTGTTTGTACATACTTTAACCGAAATTTTCTTGATTTTAGCGAAAAAATCCCTTCACTATACCGTAAAAATGTAGCAAAAATTTCCCTAAACAAGGAAACATTTTAAAAAATAATTTGTAAAAATAAAAAAAGTCCTCCCTTATATTATGCAAGGGAGGACTTCTTTTTACCTATTTTTGTTTTGTATCCGTACTATCGTCTTTCGTACCACTATTTTTAAACTGCTTAAAAATCTGATTTGCGTACACGCTTGCACCGCTTACCAGCACACCTTGTGTCAATGCTGTAAAGATAGCCATAGCTACAGCTTGCGGACTACCTAGGTCACTGGTAGCCAGTACATAGATGATAGATAGTAGGATGCCCGCCGCACCTACTGCAAGCGGGATAAGCTTATCTGCTATTAGAGCTGTTTTCTTGATAGCCATACCAATCACATACAAAACAGGAACCAAAATAAGCAATTCAGGTTTAATATATTCTAAAAAATCCATATGTAAAACTCCTTTATTTTAAGATTGTTGCAAGTATCGCCGCCACGATACCCGAAGCACAGGCACCGATAGCAGCGGCTATAATTTTATCCCACCACTTTATAGGGCGAGATATGACCTGCTGGACTTCTTGCTTGATTTCTTCCATATCTTCTCTGATATTGTCGACTTTGCAGTCTACCTTAGCAATGGCGAGGGTTAAAGTTCGCAGGTCTTTTACTTCACGCTCCAGTGCATCGATACGTTTATGTGCCGATGCCGCAGCGTCTAGCGCTTTTCCTAAAGATATATCTGTCTCTCCCATACTCCCACCTCTTTTACGGCAGCTGTAGCACTTGACCAGGGTAGATGGTGTCGGATAGCAAGCCATTGATAGCGATAATTTCTCTAAAGTGTGCGCCGTCTCCAAGCTGTGCTTGTGCGATGTCCCATAGAGTGTCACCAGACTGCACTGTGTAAGTGTGACTGCCCGCACTGCCTGTCACTTTTAATACTTGTCCCACATAAATGACATTCGGGTCAGAAATACCATTTAAAGCAGCTAGTTTCTGATAGGTAGTACCATACTTTGCAGCAATTCCACTTAATGTGTCTCCTGCTTGTACTGTGTAGGGAGTTCCACCTTGTGGTGTGCTTGTCGTATCTCCTTTTAGCTTGATAATTTGGCCTACATGAATCACGTTCGGGTCCGCAATACCATTAATTGCTGCCAGTTCTTGATAAGTAGTGCCAAATTTTGCAGCAATACCGCTTAATGTATCCCCTGCCATAACTGTATATGTGTCATAACTTGATTCTGGTGCAGGTGTGGGAGCGGCTCCGTTTGTGTAGTCTTTATAGCACCAATTCATGTCTGCGGTGTTGGCTGTAATACCGTCAATGACCTCTTTAGAGGAATACTGCCACATGGTATAAGCACCTTTGTAGTCGCACTGTGTGTTATATTGTGCCAACCATACATCTATACCTGCCGCGTCAATACGAGCCATATCAATATAATTAGTTGCCCAGTTTAGATTGGTATACAGCATAGGTTGATAACCTGCTGCACGAATTTTGTTACAAAACGCGATTGCCATATCGGTACATACTGTCTTACCTAATGCTGCCTGTCTGTTTTCTTCCATGTCAAACGCTACAGGATACTGCGGGTTACTTCCTGCGATAAGTTCAAGACAAAAGTCTGCTTCCTGCTCTGCACCTGCTGCATTTGTAGCATATGAATAGTGATAGAAGCCATAAGGCATACCAACGTTTTGGCAGCCTGATAGATTATTATAAAACTGCTTATCGATTTGGTTCGGGTCTTTAATACCATAGCCTGTGCGTATCATAGCACCGACCACACCTGCATTTTTTACTTTTTCCCAGTTAATGTTTCCTTGATGTTCACTTACATCGATTACTGATAGTTGCATATTTTTACTCCTCCTTATGCTGTTCTTTTCCACATGTAGCATGTGATGTACGGTTGTAGGTTGTTATGTGCTTGTCCGCCGCCTGTGGAGGCTGACATAACCTGTGCCGTATATTGCTTATTAAACGTCCATCCCGGATGATATCCTCCATTCGGATTGTCTACGCCTTCGTTTACAGCGTTTAAATCGTGGGCATGATTTGGAATTTCTTGTACAGTTAACGTATGTGTCTTTGCACCGCCTGTTTTCTCTACTGTCTTAAAGTCGGTATCCGAAGTGTTTACCCCGACCGGTACACGTCCGCTACCCCACGCAACCCATGTTCCGCCGTATAGGGTGCCCGGATTTGTTGGGTTTACGGATAGATATATATCACCTACTGGATGTGCTGCTAAAAAAATTGCACTTATTCCAATGTCCGCCGCTGTAATTGTGATATTGCTTGTTAACGCCTTTCCGTTTATTGTTCGGCTCGTAGGTACAGCACCTACATCTGTTGCAGTCGGCATTTGCATTAATTTACCGTTGCTATTCAGCCCTGCGATACCGTTTGGCTGATTTTTCTGTGTATTGATAGTGCTTATCGCTGCTTGTTCGGCGATTCCTTCCGCAGCTCCTGCGGCATCTTCTGCCTTTTTGACTGCTGCGTCTATCTCTTTGTTAAAGCCTATCATGGCAGTATTGAAATCTTGATTTATTTCTTGTATTGCTTGTGCTCCATCTTTTCGTACATCGTCCGCTGCTTGATTTGCGTTTTTTATCGCTTCGTTAGCTTCTACAATTTTTTGAGTAAGTGTGACAAATTCGTTGCTACTTTCAACTGCACCGTCAAGGTTGCATTTCTGCACTCGCAAAACGAGATTGTCAACTCTTAGCTCTGCTGTTTTGTTTGCTTTTATGATTTGTAGCCAGCAGTCATTATCCCCTGATACTGTGCACGCTTGCTGTGTAAGAGTTACTTGTGCACTGTTTTCAGATATTACAGTGGGAAGCATAGAAACTGTGCCATCATTTTTACTTACGTAAAAGTTAGCTTCACAATCGGAAAGATTTAAAATCTCGCCATCAGTACCTATGACTGTAAAATCAAAAATCCTAGAGCCGTTTTCCCCTTGTACCGCATGGATTAATGTTTTTACACTTTTACTATTAGCGTTTAATATTAAGCTATCATTTATCATTTTTTACCTCCTTTAACCCAGAGAAGTTATTAACCCATTAGAAACATTTATTCGTGAACCATTATCGAGTAGAAAAGACCCCGTGAAACAGTTTTGGGGTGAGATATAAGCTTCACCCACCTTTAATTCTGCTACGTTTATATCAACTCTATTTTCTCGGATAACTAAGGGGCTTTTGCTTCCCATGTCAAAAGCCATAAGACCATCCCAACTCCGTATGCTTTGCTTCCAACCACCAGCAGAATTATAAAAAATAAGTTCAGTATCACCAGATGAAGCGTCAACATTAATTGCAAAAAGTATTTTGTTTCTTTCTTTAAAGCTAAATCCAAAAGAAAGGGCTCCACTAGATGTTCGATTGTTTCCTATGAGAATTTCATAAGTATCCCCACTATTAGAACCGACAAGATTTGATGCTCTTAAAACCCCACTATCCAAATCAAAATAGACATTACTGTCTGCTGAGCGGATAACTCCAGCTTGGATAATATTTGCATTCAAAGTCCCTGATGTGATTCGGTTTGCCACTATCTGTCCATCATTTGTCATAGCTAGTGCAAAAGGCCCGTTATATCCGTTACTACTATATCCCAAGCCACCGGAGTTCCACCTCCATACCTTTTTGGCTGTATTTATATCAGGTGTGTCCATGATCAATATTTCTTGCGGGTTTTTAGCAGGGCGTAACACTACATATCCACCACTATTTCCGGTAATTGCGTTTGTCGCAGCAGCGATTGCCTGTTCCAATGTAGACATTGACGGAGCATTATCTATCTCCTGTTGCTGCTGTACAATGGTGTCGGCAATATTTGTTCTGGCATCGCCTATCTCGATACTTTCGTACTTTTCTTTTAGTACATCAAAAACTGTCTTTACGACCTTTGCTTTTGCACTTACACCCAGCTTATAAAACTCAACTTCTACCGTGTCACATAGTCCGACACGTTCAAGTCCTGCGATATCTTCGTACCCTTCCGTTTGCCACAGCGGTTCAAACTGCACTTGTATTGAAATTGTAGGTTTTGCAATATCATTGTTTTTTATGTATTTATTGGCTGCCTCTCGTAGCATATCTACCGTTACAGTCGTACCAGATTCAAAGCTACTGCTAAGGTCTACCGGTGCAATTCTTGGGTAAGCGTATGTTGACTGTATTTGTATTACTTTTTCCGGTAGCTCTAAAATCGTACTTTCATCCGCTTTGTAGTACGGATATATTCCCGTCAAAGCGCTTGAAATATTTTCTTCCTGTGTAACATCTTTTAGGTTTTTTCCATAAAGGATTTTAACTCCTCGGTCTTGTCCACGTTGAGCATGTAGCTTTACAGTGTAGTTATCCCACTCATACTCACCGCCGTATATATCCAGTACGGAGCCGGAAACTCCTCCTAGTAGAGAGCGAAAAGAGGATGGAACTGCAACGGTCATTGTTCCGTTTTTTGTTACATCTGTCCACATCTCAAAAGGATTTCCAATTGCGCTTTTTGCTTTTAATTGTGTAAATGCTTCTGTTATGCTGTTAGCTGTAAAAGGAGATACAGGTATTTTATTAAGCTGATAAGATATGTGTTCAGCTTTAAAAGTAACCAGCCCGTTAATCGGCTTCGAGTTATAATACACTCTAAAAAGTTGTAAGCTTGAAAGCTCGTTTGGCATGGCTTTTATAATACTGTCGTACTTTATACTCTCATAAAGTTGTCCTTCTATCGGATAGCGCAGTTCAAGCTCAAAGCTTCCGTTTCTCTCTTCTGTTATTGTGCAGTGTATACAGTCGGAAAGCATACCCAAACCGTTATTATCAAAGTTAGTTTCATTTGCATCGTAAAGTATTGGTATCATAGCGTACACCACCTTGGGATAATTTCTACTTTGGTTATACCGCCTGTCCAGTCAATGATATTTTCACCGACTTGTAGTGTAGGAAACTCGATAAAGTTTACTGTGCTGTTTTTGTTTTCCAACCCTTTATACACTAGCCCCACATCACTATTTATGGTGACATATCCGTCTATAGCTGAAATGTTATAATTTATGTTATTTACAGACAGAACCCCGTCACCATTTCCATATACAGTGATGATAGGTTGACTGACAAAGTATTCGGGATTGTAGATTCTTCCACCCGATGCTGGGATTAACACGGTTTGCTCCCCACCTTTTGAGAAAAGAAAAGGATTGCAGTTGAAAATTAATTCTGCCGTGCCATAGCGATTAATGCTGATTTCAAATTCCGTGGCATTAGAAATGGCCGCTAGTCTAAAGTATTCAGGTTGATAGGTGTCTTCCAAACGCCTATACCCTACCTTAGACAGCAGCCACGCTTTTAACGCTCTTGTTTTTTCAGGTACATCTTTTCTAAAACTCACAGTATATGAAATTTCTATATTGTTATATCGCCCGTTATCAATAATTAAATCCCCACTTCGTCCTGGAATTGAAACCGTGGTTACATCTCTTGAAGGCGAGTTGTATATTTTTTCTCCGCTTATAAGCAGCCCTAAATCTTGGCTATTCTTTCCGTCATACACAAAAAAATTCATCATGAAAAAACCGCCGCCTTTCTTTGCGCCGCCATGTTGATTTCATCCATGATATATGCAGTAAGTTGCTTTATATCTTTGCTTGTATCGTTATTAGTAAAAGAATCAATATTAATTGTGATACCGCCAGCCAAGAAAGAACCTTGCTGTTTCTGGCTGCTAGTAAGAGGCGTTACCTTTGCTTTTCCGCTGTCTAGCATCGTCAAAAGCTCAGGACCTTTTTCACCTACAATCGCGCTGCCAGAAGATAGCGTTCCACCTTTTGCCAACATCGGAATTTTAGGAATATCCGGAATCGCTGGAATACCTACCACACCAGTCACTTTATTAACGCCACCAATAATTCCGTTAATTCCGTCAATAGCGCCGTTCAAAATTCCGATAATTGCATTTATTGGCATTTTAGCTATTGAAACTAAACCATCAAAAATGCCCTTGAAAATGTTCTTTACACCTTCCCAAGCCCCTCGCCAGTTGCCAGTAAAAACATTTTTTATAAAATCTATGATTCCAGAAAATACAGATTTAATCGAATTCCAAATGTTTTGAACGTTTCTAAAAAAGGCGTTTAAGATTTCCCCAAAAGCTCCAAATTTTTCAGACCAGTCTGTAGCAAAAACAGAATCTAGCCAATCGGAAAAACCTTGAAAAATGCTCTTGATTCCTTCCCAAATTTGAATAACAGCATTTCTAAAAGCCTCACAATGGTTCCAAAGTGTAGTTATAATTGCGATTGCTGCTGCAATTGCCGCAATCACAAGAACAATAGGATTTGCAGCAAGAAAACTCAAAGCCCCACTTAATGCAGGAATCACTGTAGAGCTTAAAAATGTTATGACCGTAGAAATGCTGGATATTAAGCCAGCAATCGGCCCTATCGCGGCAATGAATCCTAAAACCGTTAAAATTACCGTTTGTGTTCCTGTATCAAGTCCTCCAAACCACTTTATAAGGTCTGTGATTTTTTGGATAATCGGTGTAATGATTGGAAGAAGTTGTTGCCCAAAAGTTGATGCCAGCTCTTTTAAACTCTCTTTTGCTGTCCTCATACTGTTTGCAGTTCCATCTGCTGTATTTGCAAAGTCACCTTGTGCGTTTTTTGTCGCATTTAGCACATACTGGTATCTTAGTTGTACCTGCTCCGCTTGCGTCATTTCGCTTGTGGTTTTTCCAAAGCCATTCGCCAAAGCATAAGCATCTAGGTTTGTTTGGGTCATGACAACCCCAATTTGCTTTAAACTTTCAGTTTCCCCAGTGAAAATTCCATTTAACGCCGTCATCGCTTCATCGAGCCCAATATTTTTAAATGAAGCTAGGTCACCAGCAAGCCCTACAAGACTTGTACTCATACTTGAAGCCTCACCCTGCGTTAGTCCCATAGACGTTGCCATATCTCCAAAAAGAGCCGCCATATCTAACGCAGAGCCTTCTGCTATTCCGAAGGCATCCAAAGTTGTTTTCGCAAAACTTTCTACCTCTCCGGCAGAGTCCCCAAAAGCAACTTGAACTTTATTTAAACTTTCATTGTAATCACTTGCAAATTTCACACTTGCAGCCCCTGCACCAAGCAGCCCTACTGTTACAGGTGTCATAGCAGAAGCTATTTTTTTAGCTCCTCCACCGATTTTGTCAGCAGTCGCAGAAATTTTGGAAAGTGTTGCATTGCTTTTGCTTGCTTCCGACTCTAGTTTTTTCAAGCTTTGTTCTGTGGCTATTATTTCTCTTTGCAAAGCTTCGTATTGCTCTTGGGAAACTTTTCCTTCTTTGAATTGAGATTGCACCTGAGCCTCTGCTTGCTTCAAAGAATCTAGCTTTGTTTTTGTTTCTCCCACCGCTTGGGCTAATAACCTTTGTTTTTGTTGTAAAAGATTTGTATTGGTAGGGTCTAGCTTTAAAAGTCGTTCAACATCACGCAATTCTTTTTGTGTAGAACTAATTTCTCTATTTACTCCCGACAAGGCTTTTGAAAGCCCTGTGGTATCTCCACCAATTTCTACTGTAATGCCTTTTATTCTGTCTGCCATAAAATCCCCCCTTAAAAAAGAAAAGCACCTGTCTTTCGACAAGTGCTCATCTTAAAAGTTATCAAAATCTTCTTGCGTTGCTTTTATTGGATAGTCATAGTCATCATTTGACCTCTCTGTAAACATATCATAGATAAATCCCATAGTATAAAGTTCAAGTTCTTTCGCAGGAATATTCATTTGATAACATCTTAACATAAAAAGAGGTGTTGTCATTTCCCTGCAACTTGGCTTAATTTTTTTTTACTTTCTACCTGTGTACTCTCATTTTGTACCCAAAGGTCTAAAAGTTCTTCTAAAATCTGGTAAATCGAGAACGTTTCAAAGTTATCGAGCCAATCTTCAATGGAGTTGGAGATTTCATCTGGTGCAGCGTGCTTTGCCATAATATATGCAATATTTTCAAAAATCTCCAAATCTATGATTGACAACTGCTCTTCTTCCGTTAAGTTCTTGACATATGCAGCTTTGAGCTGTGCCAAATCTTTTAACACATCACGTCCAAAACGCATTCTGTAAAGGCGAGGTATGGCAGCAGAAGCTTTGAACTTTACTTTTTTACCATCAATATTTAACGTTTTAGTCATTTTCTTACCTCTTAAGATTTTGTAACGGTTACTGTATATGTTTTACTCTGTGTCGAGTTTGTTGTTTTTACAGTTACTGTATTAGCCCCACTTTTCCATGTGGCGGAATCTCCATTTTTCACCGGGCTTTCACCATTTGTGATTTCAATTTTAGTACTAGCTCTCACAGGTTCCACTGAAATAATATCACTTGCATTTTTTGTGTTCGCTGTATATGTTATAACGCCAGGACTAAACTTCGGACTTAACTCTAAACTCCCAATAGATAAGCTGGAAAGTTCTGCGTTAGGGGTCGGAGCTTGTCCCGGCAAAATTACTTGGTCGTACCAAGCGTTATATGTCTCTACTGGAGTTTTTTCATTTGCAACGCATTTTACTACACCGTTATATAAAGGAGATGCTTTAAATTCCATTTCATCCATGTCTGGTTCTCTCTGATTTTCTTTGTTTTCTCCCGAGATACCCGGACGGGAAGCAGAGCAGTTGTAAAAAACATATCTTCTATTAAAAGCATCTCCTTTAAAGCCAAAAAGCAAAGCAAAGGGATTCTGTAAAGCATCTGCATTCTCTACCAACACTCCTGTTACTTCATCTACGTACTCACCAAGACAATCCACCTTAAAATCCGTTGGAACATCTAAAATACTTAATGTTCCTGTATATCCGTTATTTGATGTATCTATATAGTAGTCGATACCATCCGCACGCTGAACAATTTGCTCTCCCTCTGCGGAAGTTTCAAGACTTACTGAACCAGGTAGTTTTTTAGGCGCACTAAATACAGGCGTTCCATCTTCCTGTATATCCAATTTTGCATAGTGCACGTCAATAAGGTCATAATGCACCTTGTTTTTCTTTGCCATTCTTACACCTCAATTTCATAAATAATTTGATAAACTTTTTCTGCACTGATATAATCTTCAGATTTGTTGTAAAAAAATCCTGTTAAGGCAGCTTCAACTGTTTTTTCCAATGTTTGATTTTTCAGTTCTGTATAAAGTTCTACCCGCACATTTGATACTTCGTAGTACACACCGCCGTCTGCTCCGATATTATCGGTGTCATAAGCGTAGTAGCAAATGAAGGGCGGGGCTTGTCTTTCTGTAAAAAAACGATAAGCAACAGGAATTCCCGTTGCCTCCAATATCGTTTTCAGTTCAGCAAGTGTCATGATTCTTTCACCGCCACTTTTGCCTTATTTTCCAGTCTCTTTGCTGCTTTTTTCTCGGCAGGGTATATATGCGGTTTCCCTTCAACTCTGCCGCCGTTGACTTTTGCATGTCCAAACTCCAACAGATGCGCAAGGCTTGGTTTTTTTGCGTTATATATTCTTATACGTATATCGCTATCGCTTTCAAAAACAACTTTTTTCCTCCAGCCTCGCTTATACTCCCCTGTATCTGTGGGTGAATTTGCCTTTATTTCTTTTAGACATTCAGAAGCCGTTTCTTGAACTTCTTCTTTGATTTCTTCCGCAACTTCGTCAGAGTACTGCTCTAACTGTGCCATAATTTCAACAGAAATATCTTCCGGTCTTACTTTAGCCATCATTCCCCACCTTTCTTTCCAGGTACAATTCCATTGTGTCATCCACTGTGCTGTGAAAGGTTCTGTACACTGAAAATTCTATTGGTGTATCAGTTCCAATAATGACAGTTGTTTCTCCTTCGTAGTTCACATACGGAGTTATCGCCACAAGCTGGGGCTTCATACCCATCTCACCTGCATTAGACCATTCAGCGCGAGTAACAGATTTCAATGTTGCCCATACAGCACGTTCCGTTCTTTGTGGAATCATTTGCCCAATATCATCTTTTGAATATGCTTCTTTTACAAGTAAAATTAACTCATCCATTTGCAGCACCTTTTTCAGAAAAAAGACGGTTATTCAAAGCCCAACGCAACATTCGCGGCATTTCATTCTGCTGCTCTTTTCTCTTCCTGTAAAGATATGCCGCATACATCTCCACCAGTAAAGCATCATCTTGTGAGGTTGTCAGGGTAATCCCCTCTTTCAAAATAAATTCTTTTGCTGATGAGATAAGAAAAAGCAAGTATTCATCCAGTGCGTTTACTGAAGCCTGTAAATCAATTTTTAATATTTTTAAAATATCTTGTTCGCTCATACCCTAACCCCTTTCGGGCGCTTATGCGGATTTAGTAACGTTTACTGTGTATGTACGCTCACTTACACCATTTTGAACCGTAATTGTTAGTGGATGAGCTTTGGAGTCAGCTTTCCATTTGATTGTTGAACCATTTGGATAATTTTTGCCATCATATGCAAGCATTACTTTTGCTTTTGCTTGTGTTGGGTTCGCAGTGATAGCATCACTAGCAGCGGAAGCCGTAATTGCATATGTTAATGTTTCAGGCGCAAAGGAAGGAGCTAAGTTTTCAGCTCCTACCGTTAACGCTGCAAGAGTTGTGTTGTTTGCAGTATCACCCAAAAATGTTGCATCAGTTGCCGGGGTTACATCAATACCAATAGCCACAAAACCTTCGGCAATCACAGGCATACCGTCATAGCGTGCAGAACCTTTAAACGCAGCTTGGTCTTCTGCAAAGCGATATTCGTCAGAACGTGCAAATTCAGAACCGCTTCTTTCTGCCAATAAATACAAGTCTCCATAACCACCAATAATGTTTCCATCAGAAATAACCTCATCAGGGAGTACGTCAATATCTCCACCAATTACAGGCATTGTTCCATTTTGAGACGATACGATTGCACCGTTTGCATTAAAAGTCATAGCTTCCACCAACAAATCTGTATAAGTGGATTCATTCATTGCCCAAAACTTTACACCTCGGCTGTACTTACCTTTTGCAGCTTTTGAAGCTCTTGCAATTTCTTGAAACAATTCAACTCCGTGCTTGCTTGAAATTTGTTTCATGTTGCTGGATTTTAGATTTTGCCAAGGTCTTGCGGTTGCTGGGTAGTTGTCCGGCTCAGATGTTTGCGCAAGTCTTGTTGCGATACCTAAAGGCATTTTTACACCTGTACCGTACAAAATAGCTTTATCTACAGAGATACCGATTGATGCGCCCATACCTTCCATAATTTCATAAGCAAGGTTCAAGTCGCTATCTTCCAAAGTTGCTTGGCAGATATATACAACACCTCCGACTTTGTAGCCGTCAACTTCCACTTGATTAAAGCTGAAATCCAACTCATTTAGTTTTGCACAAGCCTCTGTCCAAATTGCTTCTGGAATCGCCCCCATTACTGTTTGGCGTGCTTTACCATTTACTGCTCTTAATCTTACTCGTTTTGTTAGCTTCGAGTAGTTCATAATGTTTTGTCGTAGCAAATCAAGTACTACAGTTGGAATTGTCAAATCTGCACCAGTTACGCCTCTCTTTTGAGAGATACCAGAAAGCTGTTCTCTGCCCATTTCTCTTGCTCTTTCTAAGAAAGCTTTTACATCTTCACGTGCAACGAATTCTCTTTGCTCTTGTGCGTTTAAACCAAAAAATTTTGTTCTTGTCTGCATTTTATTATCAGCCCTTTCTTTTCTATCTTTTTTTACTTCCCTGATGTCTGGAGATTTGGATTCTTCTGCCTCCAAATCTGCTTCCAAACCTTCAATTTCACTTTCCAGTGTAGATTTTGATTCTTCGTGTTCTTGTTTTTCAGTCTCGAATTTTTCAACTTCTTCTTTTACTGTGTTTTGTTCCTCTTCTGTTTGCGCTTCTTGGATAGCTTGCTCCAATTCAGCTTCGCGGACGGAAAAACTTTCATCTTTTTTTCTAAGCTCTTCCAACTCCGCTTTTTTAGAGTCAATATTTCTTTTTAACATCAAAATTTTAAGTGCCATTGTTTACTCCTTTCAGGCGTTGAATCATTTCTTTTTGCCAAAGTTCTTTTTTTCTTTTCTGTAGTTCTTCATAATCTTTTTTTCTTGCTATAACGGACGTGTCTTCATAGGCAGGAAACGTTACAACAGATACTTCATAAAGCTCAACTTTTTTTAATCTCCATACTGTTGTTCCGTTTTCCATTACTTCAGTACTTTGGTCTAAAATATCAAATCCGAAGCTGCATTGACTTACATCCCCACGCTTTACTCTTTCGTAAAGGTTCATCGCGTCTTGGTCTGATTGATTGATAAGGATGCTCCCCCATAGTCCAGTTCTGTCAACTCTTAAAGTAAGGGTTCCGGCTGTAGTCCTCCCAAGAACCAAAGTGCTATCGTGATTCACCAACGCACGTACATCACCGTCAACTGTTTCATTGAAAGCATCTTCGTCAATGGTTTCAATTGCATTTTCCCACATGCGATATTCGCTACCAAATACCGCAAAATATCCCTCAATATACAAGTTACCGTCCTCTGCACGTGTAGTAAATTTTCCGTCACGCACAAGAGCAGTGCGTTCATACGTCATTTATCATCACCTCCATTCAATTTATTTTGGTCTCCAATCATACCTCGGGGAATATAATTTTCTAAAATGACAAGTTCATTTAGTCCTGGTATCGGTGACAGTCCTATCCAGTCTCTAACCTCATTGCCTGTCATAATTCCTCGAACAAATTGGTCGTCTGCGACCGCCGCCATGTCTTTTAAGTCGTAATTATATAAACTGCGTGCATTGAACCGAAAAAACCAATCAGGGTTATACAAAAGTTTCTTCGTAAGTTCCTGCTCTATCCCTCGGGCAATCGGCATAATTGTGGTATTGATAAAGTTATTCCATGCATCACGTTTAAACTCCCCGATTCCCAAAACAAAAGGCGGAACCCCTAAGATAGCCGCCACTGTTTTTTTATCCAGTTCAACAAAGTCCGCCAATGCAAGGTCTGATAATGATAAGGGTTTTACCTGTTCCACTTGAAATTGGTCTGCCGGAATCATCCAAGGTTCCCCTGCCTCTGTTGTTTCAATGTAATCATTTAAAAGTTTTTTGCGTCCTTCCGCATTTGAGAATTCTTCTGTCAAAGCGTCAACCTTTACGATGATGGAAGGCTTCCATTTTGAGGACATAAAACCTTTTTCTGTTGTTGCTGCTTGCTTTAAGTTGTTTGCAACCTCTGATAAAGCTACTTTGTACCCAGCACCTTTCCATGTGTAGTAGCTGTCTGGATTCAAAACAAAATGTAGCAAATTGTCAGGTGCATACTCTGTTCCGTTTACCAAAACCGAGTAGTCCCACAATCCAACGGGCATAAAGGAAGCCATAGCAGCAGGCACAGGGTTTAAATCTTTTAAAATACCTTTCTTAAAGACAGGATATACAACCGCGTTTCCGTTCCCTTCCAAAATCATTGTTTTCACTATCCAATGAATAAAAGCAGAGCGTGTCATTCTGCTATTGGGGTTAATGTCAATTTTTCTGCTCAATTCGTTCTTTACCCGAATATCTCCATCTGCTGTATTTTCCATGAGCTGGATTGTCATACTTGCGATTAACTTTGCTATGGTATCTACTGCTGTACATATTTCAGGGTTATGTGATAGACTTGTATAGCCTTGGCATACCAACGTGTCATAAGCATCTGTTGAGCATAACCACGAAACAGTGCTTTTTTCTTTTGGCTCTGCCCTTACTCTTTTTTGTTTGTCTTTCTTTTTGCTCAATTTTTCATCACCCCCTTTGAGCGATTACTCGCCCCACCACTTTTTAGCTGCTTGACTTCTGTCGAGATTTTCCAAGTAGCGTACGCACGCAAAAACCGAAGCATCGAATAAATCTATTCTTTGCTCCGGCTGTACCTTCTCATATTGAATCATGTCATCGGTTTTCTCTATGGCGGATACATTTTCCACACAATATTCAAAAGCTTCTGAATGCAAATAAAAAAAAGTGCCGTTTTTAGCACTCTGTTCTATATATCGGAAACCTTCTGATTTTTTATAAAAATATTGCGGTTGGTCTATGATTTTAAATCCGGCAGACTTCATGCCGATAAAATATTCTCTGCAAAACTTTCTGTCGTGTCCTACCTGTCGAATTTTAAAGCCACGCTTTCTCATATCAATAAACCAATTTACAACATCAGCATGATTAACTGTCGGGCTGTTGCACATTGTCAAAAGTCCGTCATCTTGCCAGCCAAACAAAGGAATGTTATCTTCATCAGCTTTCACATGTGCTGCCACGATTGGGAAAAATGCGTGTGTGATGATGATGTCTACACCTTTGTAATGTCCAAAAAGAGATGCAGCCGTTAAGTCGTGTAGTTTTGATAAATCTGCACCTCCATACCAGTCAATCGGAAATTTTGACAGTTCCTCCAATGTCCAGTTATATTTTTGGTCGCTGGCTCGGAATTCATCAATGTTAAAGTACGCCTTTAGTGCATTGGTATACACATTCAATGACTTTGCATAAAAATCCTTTCTCTGCTGCGGGTCGTTTTGCGCTTGTAATGCATCGTTTAATATCTCATCGGGTCGGATCGTTACCCCATATCCTGGGTTCGCCATTTCATGAGTTATCGGATTGATATAGTCAACATTTCCGTTTTCATCTTCATTCGCACAGCACATAAATATGAAATATTGTTCATCCTTCACGGTGCCGTCCAACACCTTGCGGCAATACTTTAAACGCTGTCCCAAAAACAATTGTTCGTTATCCCCCGCCGTAGAAATACCAATCAAAAGTTTGTTCGTATATGCCTTCATAGCTTCCTTAAAAAGATTATATTGTTTCGGCTTTTTGAACGCGTGGCATTCATCCACTATAGCGATGTTGCAGTTCAATGAATCTTGTGTATCTGGATTTGCCGCCAGTGCGCGGATAAAAAAGGAACCGTCCGGAAAAGACGATTCCATTGAATGCTCGTTGTTATTGTCTATGATTTTTACAGAACCACCATTTTTATAGTTCTCACCCATTCTATCAATGTTGTACTTTAAAAAATTAAAGCTTTCTAAGGACTGCATTAGGGCGGCAGAGGCGATATAAGTTTTAGCTCCCGACCGTCTATACCATAGAGATAAAGCCCATGCAAGCGCAGCAGCTAAACCTGTCTTGCCATTTTTACGAGGGATGAATATTAACGCCTCATGATATTTAACTATATCAGTTCCGGCAAGCTTAAATCCCACAAGATTGTATATAATAAATTTTTGGTACGGCTCTAGTTTAAACTGTGTTCCTCTTAACGGCGTACCGTCCAATTTTTCCCCCTGCTGGTGGCATAAAGTTTTTTCTATAATTTGAATACAAAATTCGGGGGCTTTTGAATCCATCCAATAATCAGGGTTCTCCAAATCCTGAAAAAAGCGTTCTACTGCTTGCTGCAATTCTTTACATGCCACCTTTTCCCCTTCTCTGATACTTTTAGCGTAGTTTATGACATCCGTCCAGTTTTTCCCTTTAACCTGATTCAATTGACCTTAACGCCTCCGCAAGTCCACCTATTTTTTCTTTCTTCGGATTGTCACCTGTCATTTTCTTATAGCTGGACGGAGTTAATCCCAATTCACGCCAGTATATCAACGCGCTTTTATTCAGGTCGTCCCATAAAATCAGTAAAGGGTTTTTCGTCATATTGGTTGAGCCACCTTTGTTTGTGTACTCTATGACAGACTTACCACCAGATTCTTGAAACTCTTTAAACGTTTTGTCTCTTTGCTCTAAAATTGATGCTAAAGTTTCAACAGCTGAATCATACGCATCTTTCTGCACATCAAGTGCAGCCATCTGCTGCAAAATTAAGTTTTTCCATTTGGTTTTAGTCATAAGCTGCACCCCCTTTGTTAAAATTAGTATCAGAGTTG
>PPYF01188186.1_pt1 | contig 34041 bp, 30 predicted proteins | sample 1559871 | NCBI WGS metagenome assembly PPYF01 (sample SAMN08240021, study PRJNA423297) | Human gut metagenome, whole genome shotgun sequencing project.
CCTGGTAGCTCGTCGGGCTCATAACCCGAAGGTCGTCGGTTCAAATCCGGCCCCCGCAACCAATTAAAATGACACCCATCAGGGTGTTTTTTTTTTGCCTGTTATCCAGCGAAAGTACGCCATCCTCACGAATGGCGCGCCGCTTCCCTACCCTTCTTTATGCTCACGCATAATCGTATAAATCTTTTCAAGATCAATATGCTGCCGCATCGCCGCCGCCAGAATGTCGAACTGCTGCATCTTATACTCCGCATACTGAAAATCATTATCCCGTGCCGGTAAGCCTTTGCGTTCACGCAGCCCATTGACCAGCGCACGCGTAAAGGTGTCGCTATCGAACAGGCCGTGCAGATAGGTGCCAAACGCCAGTCCGTCCGCGCTGACCGCACCATCCGCTTGATGCTGGTCGTTTTTACACAGCTGCATTAACGGCTGCGCGTTGCCCGCCAGCGCCGTCTCACCCATATGAATTTCATAGCCCTGCAGCGCCATACCGGACACCGCCGCCAGCCAGCCCGGCAGCGCGGCGTTGAGCGTTGCCGTGGCCCGCGTGGTGGTTTTCTGCGGTGCAAAACGCGTGACGGTATTGAGCAGCCCCAATCCCGGCAGCGTCCCCAACCTGGATTCCACGTCATCTATCAACGTATCGCCGAGCATCTGATAGCCGCCGCAAATGCCCAGTACCGGCACACGCTGATGCTGCGCCTGGAGAATCCCGTGCGCCAGCCCGCTATCCTGCAGCCACAACAGATCGCCCAACGTGTTTTTACTGCCCGGCAGAATAATCAGGTCCGCACCCGCCAGCTCTTGCGCATGGCGCACGTAGCGTACACGTACGTCCGGCTGGGCGGCCAGCGCGTTGAAGTCGGTAAAGTTAGAGATATGCGGCAGTTGCACCACGGCAATATCCACATCACGCTCGCCCACGCTGCGGTACTTGCCCTTTTGCAACGCGACGCCGTCCTCATCTTCCAGCTCAACCTCCAACCACGGCATCACGCCCAATACCGGCACGTTCGTCAGCGCTTCAATCTGCTCAATGCCGGAGTGCAGCAACGCAACATCGCCGCGAAACTTATTGATGATCACCCCCTTCACCCGCGCCCGTTCGTGGTCGCGCAGCAGCGCCAGCGTGCCGTAAATCGCCGCGAAAACGCCGCCGCGATCGATATCCGCCACCAGAATCACCGGGCACTGCGCCATCTCCGCCATGCCCATATTGACGATATCGCGGTCGCGCAGGTTGATTTCCGCCGGGCTACCCGCCCCTTCCAGCACCAGCACGTCATACTCGCTCGCCAGACTGCGATAGACGCTGAGGATTTGCTCGCGCAGACGCGGTTTGTAGTCGTGATAGCTGACGGCGTCCATATTGCTCGCCACTTCTCCCATCAGCACAATCTGCGCTTTGCGGTCGCTGGTTGGCTTGAGCAGAATGGGGTTCATCCGCACGTCCGGGGCAATACCTGCGGCTTCCGCCTGAAAAATCTGCGCCCGCCCCATCTCTTTGCCGTCCAGGGTGATCCCGGAATTAAGCGCCATATTCTGCGATTTGAACGGCGCGGTGCGCAGGCCATCCTGATAAAAAATTCGGCACAGCCCCGCCACCAGCATACTTTTGCCGACGTCAGAGGCGGTGCCTTGTAACATAATGGCCTGGGTCATCTCGTTCCTTTTTCACGCATGCGGCGGAAAAACTCCGCCTCGGTTTTACACAGCGGCAGCCCAAGCTCCGTGTGCAGCTTTACCAGCCACGGCTGGCTCAACCCCGCCTGTTCCATCAACTCACGCCGGGCAAATACCTTGCCGGGAGCGCCCTGCGCCAGCACTTCACCACAGCGCAACACATACACCGCGTCGCTGACTTCATAAATCAAATCAATATCGTGGCTGGAAATTACCACATGATTGCCCTGCGCGACGATACGCTTGATGATGTCTATCATCTGCGCGCGTCCGGACGGGTCCAGCCCTGCTGTCGGTTCATCCAGCAGCAGGTAGCGCGCTTCCAGTACCAGCGCACCGGCAATCGCCACGCGCTTTTTCTGCCCGTGGCTCAGGCATTGAATCGGCTGCTGGCGAAAATGCTGGGCATCGACCAGCGTAAGCGCATCGTCGATACGCCGCGCGATCTCGTCCTCCGCCACGCCGATATTACGTAGGCTGAAGGCAATATCGCTGTCGATATCGGTATAGAAAATCTGCTGTTCCGGGTCCTGAAACACCGTCGCCACCTGCTGGCGCAGCGCCAGCAGCCCGCGTTTGCTGTAGTCCAGCGGTTTACCCTGCCACAGCACCGCCCCCTGCTGCGGACGCAGCAGCCCGCTGAGGTTCATAAACAGCGTCGATTTCCCGCACCCGTTGGCGCCCACCAGCCCGGTGACGGCCTGGCGAGAAAAATCCAGCGTTAACCCTTTGAGAATGGGCGCGTCCTGGTAGCGAAATTCCAGGTCAGAGGTGGCAAGCATGGCGTTCCTTAAAGATGAAAATCACCCTGATACAGTTTGATATCCAGCGCGGTGCTCATCTGCTGATAACGCATCAGCACCCGCGTAAACAGCAGGCTCACCAGCATCGCCAGCGAGCGATAGCCGAGACGCACATTGCGATAACCAAAGCGCAGCGTCTGTGCCCGGTGAATGGCCATGGCTTCGTCAATCAGGATAAAGATAAAGCGCCAGGTCAGCAGAATCTGCTCGGTAAGCAGACGCGGCACCCGCGCCCGCTTCAGCAGCACAATCAGCTGCGGAAATGGCAGGTTCAGCACCAGCCAGAAAGTGGCTGAGAGTGCGGCGAGGCTGCGCCAGAAGGTCGCATTGGCGGTCGCGACTCCCTGTGCGGTAACGCCCAGCCAGTACGGCCCAATCGGCACGCCCGCCAGCAGCGTCTGCGGATCGCGGCTGATGCTGAAGACAATCGTCAGCACGCCGACCGCCAGGAATCCCAGCGGCAGCGCCATCCAGCGGCACCAGCGCCACGGCGAGATACGCAGCAGCCAGCAGGTGAACGCCGCGGTCATCACCATCAGCAGCGCCTGCCACAACGGCGGCAGGCTGAAGGCCAGCACCATCAACAACAGCCAGAACAGGAACTTACGCTCGGGTGCAATGTGAAACCAACGGCTCTGGTAGCTTAGCCTGTCAAGACCGGTCATCACGACGCTGACGCCCTTTGTAATAGCCGAGAATATAGAAAATCACCGCCGCGCCGAGCGAGCCCTGTAGGGTAAACAGCAGGCTTTCGATTTCCCCGCTCGCCGGTTCATACAGCGGCTGGAACCACGGCTGGTAATCCGGCGCAATAGCCTGAATCTGGCTTTCGGCCTCGCCGTCGGAACCGCCGTATTCGCCGCCGTGGTTGATGAAGAACGGCAGGATCATCAGCGCTATTACCAGCGCCAACAGGATCAACGTCTTTTTCATCTTAATGCCCCCGCGCCGGGATCAGCTGCCGTTTGGTCAGCTGGTCGTAGATCATTACCGTCAACAGCCCTTCCGCGATGGCGATCGGAATCTGCGTCAGGCAAAAAATCGCCATAAACTTCAGGCTCGATCCGATAGCGCCCGCCTGCGGATCCGGGAAGGCGACGCCCAGCTGTAGCGAGGTGACAAAGTAGGTCGCCAGATCCGCAAACATGGCGCAGAGAAAGACCGATACATCGCGACGGAACCCTGCTTTACAGGCCATTTTCCACACCAGATAGCCGACGATGGGGCCAATCACCGCCATCGACATGCCGTTCGCGCCGAGCGTCGTCAGGCCGCCGTGCGCCAGCAATAGCGCCTGGAACAACAGCACGATCGCGCCAAGAATCGCCACGACGCCCGGCCCGAACAGGATAACCGCCAGCCCGACGCCGGTCGGGTGCGAGCAGCTCCCGGTCACCGACGGGATCTTCAACGCTGAGAGTACAAAGATAAATGCCCCGCACAGCGCCAGCAGCACCTTCTGGTTGCTGTCCTCCTGCACAATGCGGCGCAGGCGCACCAGCCCGTACCACAGGCACGGCAAAAACAGCAGCCACCAGGCCAGCGCCCACATCGGCGGCAGGAATCCTTCCATAATGTGCATGGCAAAGGCTTCTTGCGGCACCACCAGCAGCAGTATCGCCGCCGCCAATCCGCTGAGCGACAGTCGCTTCAGCTGTTGTTCCAGTTTCATTGTCCCGGCTCCCACTGTTTGTTCACCAGAATGGTGGAGAAATACGGCAGCGGCTGGTCGTCCGCAACCTCACCCAGATGCCGCCAGCACTGCTCGCCGGGCAGCGTGGCTTCGGCCATCAGCAGCGCGTGGTCCAGCAGCCCGGCTTTCGCCAGCAGCGCTTTGATGCGCGGAAAACGCCCGTAGACCTTCATCAGCACCAGGCTGTCGTGCTGCGCCAGCGCGCGTTCAATCTCGTCCTCCGGCGCGGTGCAGGCGACCACCGCCAGCGACTGTTGCTCCATCGCCAGCGGCGTTTTGCTGCGCGCGGCAATGGCGGCGAACGAGGTTACGCCGGGGACAATCTCCAGCCACTCCGGGCTGCCGATACGCTGGAGTAAAAAGACCCAGGTGCTGAACAACATCGCATCGCCAAGGGTGATAAAGCCGACGGTTTTCCCGGCTTTCACTTCGCGCACCAGCGCCGCCGAAACGTCGTCCCACACCGCCTCTTTTTCGACGCTGTCGGCGCTCATCGGGAAGTGACAGCAGCGCACCTCGGTCTGCTCGCCGAGATACTCGCGCACGATAGAGAGCGCCAGGCTGTCGCCGCCTTTGCGCCCCGCCGGGGCGTAGAGGATATCCAGCGAGCCCAGAATGCGGGCCGCGCGTACGGTAATCAGGTCAGACGCGCCCGGACCGGTGCTCAGAGCATACAGTTTGCCGCTCATGCTGCCTCCAGAGACTGCTGCAGATGCTCAACAAACATGGCGCGTACCACCGGGTTTTCACCCAGCCCGCACAACCACGGTGTCGCCGGAATGCCTGCGGCGTTAAACCGCGTCTTCCACGAATCCTCTTCGTCGGAGGCCATGTCGTTAATCGCATGGTCACCCGCCACCAGCATCAGCGGCATCAGGTGTACGGCGCTGACGCCCTCTTGGCTCATGCTCTCAATCAGTACGTCCACTTCCGGGTAGCTCTCCACCGCGCCAACCCGCGCCGGAAAGCGCTGGGCGGTCATCATATGGTCGAGGCAGGCGTAGGCGGCAAAGGCGTGATGGCTGGCACCGTGGCCCATAAACACCACCTTTTCGTTGGCGTTCAGCGCGGGCATCTGTTGGGCGAGCGCGTCCATCAGGCGCACGTAGTCGTCATGCCTGCTCAGCAGCGGCGTCCCGAGGGTCAGGCGTTTGAACAGCGGGCGCAGGCTCTGCACTTCACGGGCGATTTTTTCGTATTCGTCGCCGTTGATGATGTGCAGCGACTGTACCGCCACATCGTCATAGCCGAGGTCCGCGAGTTTTTGCAGCGCCTCAAGCGGGGTATCGGTTTCAATACCATCGCGGGCTTTCAGCTTGCGGATGATCATCCCCGAGGTAAAAGCGCGGAACAGGTCACGGTCGGGGCAGCTTGCCGCCAGCTCGCGTTCGCAGGCAACAATATTCTTCTCGCAGGTGTCATGGTAGCTGGTACCAAAACTCACCACCAGTAGGGCTTTTTTCATGCTTGATTCCTTTTGTCGGCGGCCAGCCAGCGCGCTAAGCGCTCGGCAAAGGCGGGCTGACTTTCCAGTAGTTCGTCGCCGGACACCAGCGGTGCCGGGCGGGTAATCACGATGCAGGGAAGCCCGGCATCCAGGCACGGCTGCACCTTTTCCTGATAGCCGCCTTCCGCGCCGGAGGCTTTGGTCACCACTACGTCGGCGCGGCAGTGTCGGTAAAACGCGGCGTTAAACTCGGCGCTGAACGGCGCGCAGATAGCAAAAATCTCGCCCACGCCAAAGCCGAGATCCGCGCACTGCTGTACCACGTTCGGCACCGGCAGCACGCGGGCCAGCAGCGTTTTTTCCGGCAGCCCGGCGCGCCATAGCGCCAGGTCTTTGCTGCCGGTGGTCAGCAGCACGCGCTGGCCCAGCGGTTTAATCCGCTCACAGGCTTCATCAATGCTAGCGACGTAGTGCAACAGCGGGTGCGTCAGTTCATCCCGTTGATCCGGGCGCTGGTAGCGGCTCAGCAGCACGCCCGCTTCCGTACAGGCATCCAGCACGTTGCGGCTGACCGCTTCGGCATACGGATGCGACGCATCAATCACCCAGCGCGTGTCATGTTCACGAAGCCAGGCCACCATCTCCGATTTTTCCAGACGACCGCAGCGCACCTGCCCCTGAATATCCCCCGCCAACGCTTCGCCGGTGGGCGTGGCGACCGAGACGGTGTATTGCACGTTTGCCGCATCCAGTAGCTGGCAAATCGCCCGCGCATCACTGGTACCGCCCACCACCAGAACCTCCCCGACACTCATAGCACGTAGCCTCGCGGAGTAATCATCAGCCCGTCCTGGACGTAAGTGGTTTTGTTGCCGACGATGACCAGGCTGGTCATATCCACCGGTTCAAAGTCCATCGCGCCGAGCGTCGTGAGCCATTTTTCCTGCTTTTTACGCCCGGCGGATTTCACCACGCCTACCGGTGTGTCGGCGCTTTTGACGGTGGAAAGCAGTTCAAAGGCGCGCGCCAGATGCCCTTCGCGGCCCCGGCTGCGCGGGTTATAGAAGCAGATAACGAAGTCGGCTTCCCCGGCGGCGATAATGCGTTTTTCAATCACCGGCCACGGCGTCAGCAGGTCGCTCAGGCTGATATGGCAGAAGTCATGCATCAGCGGCGCGCCCAGCAGCGAGGCGGCGGCAATGCTGGCGGTCATCCCCGGGATCAGGCGCACCTCCACGTCGAGCTTCTGTTTACTGACCAGCTCAAGCACCAGCCCCGCCATGCCGTAGATGCCCGCGTCGCCGCTGCTGATTAGCGCCACGTTGTGCCCGGCCTGCGCCAGTTCAATCGCCGCCTGACAGCGTTCAATCTCTTTGCACATCCCGGTTTTGATCACCTGCTTGTCGCCGGTAAAAGCCTTCACCAGATGGGTGTAAGTTTTATAGCCGACAACGATTTCCGCCGCCTGTAGCGCTTCAACGGCCTCCATGGTCATCATCGCCTGCGAACCCGGGCCAATTCCGATTACGCTTAACATCAGTGTGTTACTCCCAAAGTAATGGTGACGCCCTGTTCACGCAGGGTCTCGCCTAATAGATTTCCGTTGCTCATTCGCCACGCTGCCGGACCTGAAACGCTGCCCACGCCGACCGTCTGTTTCACAAACGGCGAGGAGGGAAAACGATGTTCGTGTTCGCGCAGGGCGTCCACGCTGAACACGTCAAATGGCACATCGAGATCGCTTGCGAGCTGAATCAGCCCCAGTTCGTCCTGCTTGAGGACGATGCTGCCAATAGCCTTCAGCGCCAGCGGGTCTATCCCCTGACACGCAAGCTGACGATGCAACAGCTCGCTCAGCAGCGTGCAAGGCGTGCCGCGTCGGCAGCCAATGCCTGCCACAATGCGTCGTGGCACCAGTTTCCAGTGCGGCAACGCCAGTTCAGGCAGCGCAGCGCGCAGGGTGATGCACACCAGCGCATCCAGCTCAGGCAGCGCGTTAAGGTCGCTGACGGTAATAAACCCGCGTCGGTCGCAGCGGCTGATCTCATCGGCGAGCATGTCGTCCCACCACAGCCCCACGCGCTGCTGGCTGACCAGCATCTGGTTAACGGTTTTCACCGCCGCGCGAAAGTCGTGCATCCGCGCGTTAAGCTGGCAGGCCAGCGTATCCAGCGCCGCCACGTCGTTAACGTCGGTGGCGGTGGTGATAACCGGGTCGACGCCGAGAATGTCCGCCAGATGCCGGGCGAGGTTGTTCGCCCCGCCGATATGCCCGGAAAGCAGGCTGATGACGTGCTGACCGCGCTCGTCAATCACCACCACCGCCGGATCATGGAATTTATCTATCAGCAGCGGCGCGAGCGTGCGTACCGCAATCCCGGTCGCACCGATAAAAATCAGCGCCGTATCGCGATGAAACGCCTGCCCGACGCTCGCCGCGAAGCCGCCGTCAAACGGCAGGAATCCCGGTTCCACCAGCCCTTCACGGGTATAACAGGTCATCGGCAGCGCGGCGCTCAGCCGTTTCGCCAACGCCACGCCGCCGGGGGTCAGGCAGAACAGCGCAATGCGCTCAGGCTTTGCGGTATTCATGGCTGAAGTCTGCGGCGTAGAGACGCGAGTAGTGGTATTCCTCGCCGAGAAAATCCCCGACCAGGATCAGCGCGGTTTTACGGATATCGGCGTCGCGGACCTTGTCGGCGATATCCACAAGCGTACCGCGTACGGTCTGGCTCTCGGGCCAGGTGGCTTTGTAAATCACCGCCACCGGCGTAGTCGCCGGGTAGCCACCGTCAATCAACCGCTCGGCAACTTTATTAATGCGCTGCACCGAGAGGTAAATCGCCATCGAGGTGCGATGCCGGGCAAAAGACTCCAGCTGTTCGCGCTCCGGCACCGGGGTGCGCCCTTCCAGGCGGGTGATGATGAGGCTCTGCGACACTTCCGGCACCGTATACTCCACGCCCAGCTCCGCCGCCGCGCCGAGAAACGCGCTCACACCCGGTACCACCTGCCAGTGAATGCCACGACGGGTCAGCTCTTCGCCCTGCTCGCGCACCGAACCGTATAGCGACACGTCGCCGGTTTGCAGGCGTACCACCGTTTTTCCGGCCTTCACGCCCGCTTCCATCAGGTCGAGAATTTGCTCAAGGTGCAGTTCGGCGCTGTCGTGACACTCGGCCTCTGGCGGGCAGTAGCTCAGCAGTTCGGGGTTAATCAGTGAACCGGCGTAAATCACCACCTGCGCCTGTTGTAACAGACGGTAGCCCTTCAGGGTGATCAGGTCGCGGTCGCCGGGGCCTGCGCCGACAAACCAGACACAGCGTGAATCAAAGGCATCACTCATGGATTTCTTCCTTCTGACAGGCAATCACAAAAACGGGGTTGTGCGGTTTGAAGTAGTGACCGCTGCCGAGCGCGGTGAGCGTGGATACGTTCAACTGCTGGCAGTCAATCGCTGTCACGTCCGCCTGCTGGAGGTGCTCAAGGGCGCAATGCAGGTTTTCCTGCAGAATAAAGGTCATCACCAGCCGTCCGCCGGGGCGCAGATGATGCAGCGACCAGTCAATCAGCGCGGTAAGATGGCCGCCGCTGCCGCCCATAAAGATCGCGTCGGCGCGTTCGACGCTGACGTCAGGGGCTTCACCGGCAATAATCGACACGTTACCGCAGGCAAAGCGCTGGCAGTTTTCTGCCAGCAAACGCAGCGCCGCCGGGTTGCGTTCAATCGCCGTGACCGCCAGCGTCGGATGTTGCAGCGCGGCTTCAATCGCCACGCTGCCGGTCCCCGCGCCGATATCAATCAGGTGGCTGGCCCAGTGTAGCTCCAGCTTTGAGAGCGCCAGCGCCCGCACCGCCTCTTTGGTCATCGGCACCTTTTCGCCGCGCAGAAACAGCTCATCTTTCATCGAGGATCACCACCGTGTTCATCTCATAGTCGTTGTGGACTGCGCTCACCGGCAGCCAGTGAATGCACTCATTGTCCTGCGCCAGATTTTCGCCAATCACCATCCAACGATGGCCCTTGCCGCGAGCGACCAGCGCGGCGGCTATCTCTTTGGGCCCGCAACGCGTATCGGTCACCATCGCCACCTTGCGATGCGCGGCGAGCGTGTCGAAGCATACGTCGCGCCCGTGGCTGCTGGTCAGCCACATGTCGTTCATATCGATGCCCGCCCGCGCGCACAGGTACTGCACCGCGCTAACGCCGGGGATCACCCGCACGTTGTCGCGGCCAAAGTGGGCAATCAGCCGCGTGCCGATGCCGTAAAACAGCGGGTCGCCGGAGGCCAGCACTACCACGTTCTGTGCCGCGCGTTGGCTAATCCATGTCAGTACCTGCGCAATATTGGCCCCCAGCGAGCAGCGCTCGCCGGCAAAGTCCGGGAACTGCGCCAAGTGCCGCGTACCGCCGACCAGCGCGTCGGCGCGTGCAACGGCAGCTTGCGCCTGCGGTGTCATCAACTGCACGCCCGCCGGCCCCATCCCCACAACGGTTAACATTGCATGTCCCTCACGATATCGCCGACCGGACGGTTGCTACCGAGGATCTGGTTATCAAACGAGAACATAATGGCGTCGCAGATGGGGGGATTTTGCGTAAAGCGCAGACGCTCCAGCACGCGCTGACAGATACGCCCGGCAAGGTGGTTGTAGAGAGAGTGGAAGCCATAGGCCTCGATATGCTCCATCGCCGCTTCGGTGGTGTCGCACTCGCTCACCTGGGTAAGCAGTTCAAGCGGCGCGCCGAGCAGCGCCAGATGGGCCACCAGCGTTTCCATGCGCCCGTCGGCGATATGGCTGTGGGTGTGGAAAATCCCGGCGGCGATTTTAATCAGCTTGCCGGGGTGGCCAACCAGCACAATCTGGTGGAAGCCAAGGCGCACCGACTCTTCAATCATGTAGCCGACGAAGTTGCTCATGGTGACCACCCCCTGTGGGTCAAGGCCCATCTGTTCGCGCACGAAGCGCTCGCCGTGGTTGCCCGGCACCAGCACCACCCGTTCAAGCCCGGCGGCGCGCTTCATTTCCAGCTCCAGCGCCAGCGAGCGCTTCCAGCTCTCTTCCGACATCGGCGTGACGATGCCGGTGGTGCCGATAATCGAGATCCCGCCCAGAATACCCAGCCGTGAGTTATAGGTTTTCTTCGCCCGCTCTTCGCCTTCCGGGGCAAAAATTTCCACTTCTGCGCCGCGCGCCGGGCCGATCGCCTCACGGACGGCGGTTTCGATGGTATGGCGCGGGGTACGGTTAATCGCCGCGCTGCCGATGGGTAGCCCGATACCTTTGCGGGTGACGGTGCCGACGCCCTCGCCGCCGCGCAGGGTAATCTCGCCGCTGTCGTTGACGGTCACGCGGGCAAAAATCAGCATTCCGTGGGTGGCGTCGATATCATCGCCGCCGTCTTTGCGGATGGCGGCAATACCCTGCAGGCCTTCGACGTGCGGTGATTCGACGTTCAGGTTTAGCGTCACGCCCGACGGCGTGACAATCGACACCTGGTGAATCAGGTGCTGACGCATCACCATCAGCGCGGCGACTTTCGCCGCCGCCGTAGCGCAGGAGCCGGTGGTGTAGCCCTTGCGCAGCGCTTTGCCGTTATGCCATACCGGGGCATCGAAGGCGGATTCGCTCATCGCGCCCCCTGCAGGTGATAGAGAATGGCGTTGACGATCGCCGCCGCGACGTTGCTGCCGCCTTTACGCCCCAGCGCGGCGATGCCCGGCAGGCTGCTTTTACTCAGCGCCTCTTTCGACTCTACCGCGCCGACAAACCCGACCGGCACGCCAATCACCCCGCTGACGTCCAGCTCTGTATGCTCCAGCAGACGGAATAGCGCGGTGGGCGCATTGCCGAAGACGAACACTTTGTCGCCTTCTTCTTTGGCGGCAATATCCACCGCCGCCATCGAGCGGGTAATGCCCTGCGCTTTGGCTTCGCGCACCACGCGCGGGTCGCTGATGTAACAGCGGCACTCGCCGCCGAAGGTCGCCAGCAGATTTTTATTGATGCCGGAGAGCGCCATCGTGGTGTCGGTGTACAGCGTGCACGGGCGGCTGAGCGCCTCGCTCAGCCGGGTTAAGGCATCCGGCGCGAACCACAGAATATCCAGCCACTCAAAGTCGGCGGTGGTGTGGATCACCCGTTTGATAATCGCCTCGTGCAGCGGGCTGGCAAAGCGATACGTCGGGCGTGTGTCGGCGATAATCCCGCTGATTATCTCGAAGCTTTTGCGCTCAATCGCTTGCGGTTGCTGGATATAGTTCATGCCGTTCTCCTCAGGCCGCGCCCACTACCCAGTACCTGACCGCCATAAACAGCAGCAGGGCCAGCGTGGAGGCCACCCACATCAGTCGTATCGTTCGGGAAATGTCATCGATGGCGATAGCGCGTCGGGCATCGCCGATCCACGGCTTCTCCACGCGCTGACCAAAATAGTCGTTTGGGCCGCCGAGCCGCACGCCCAGCGCCCCGGCGACGGCGGCTTCCGCCCACGCGCAGTTCGGGCTACTGTGGTTGTAACGGTCACGCCAGCCGATGCGCAGCGCGCGCGGGCCGTCGTAGCGGCAAAGAAATGCGGCGACGCTAATTAGCAGCCAGCTCAAGCGAGCAGGAATAAAATTGGCGACATCATCGAGGCGGGCGCTGACCATACCGATAGCGCGGTACTTTTCATGTTTGTAGCCCACCATCGAATCGAGGGTGTTGACGGCTTTGTAGGCCATGGCCAGCGGCGCGCCGCCGAGCAGCAGGAAAAACAGCGGCGCGATAATGCCATCAACGGTGTTTTCCGCCACCGTCTCCACGACCGCACGGTTAATCTGCTCCGGCTGGAGCTGTGAGGTATCGCGACCGACAATCCACGAGAGCTTAATTCGGCTTTCGGCCAGATCGTCGGCACGTAGCGGACGCTCGACGTCCTGCGCGGAACGGGCCAGGCAGCGCCCGGCCAGCACGGTGAAAATCATCCATACCTCAACGCCCCAGCCCAACCACGGGTGAATCAACGTCGCCAGATGCAGTACGCCCCAGGCAATGCCGTAGGTCAGCCCGACCACCGCCAGACACATCACGCCGCCGCCGATACGCAGGGCGCGATCGCTGTGACAAGTACGGCGCACGACGCGCTGAACGAAATGAATCAGGTTGCCTATCCAGCGCACGGGATGCGGCCAGCTCTGCGGATCGCCGATAAGAAAGTCGAGCAGCCATGCACAGCACCAGGCAAGGAGCGTCATAGAGCGCTCCTTGCGGCGGCGAACCAGTGATTCAGCATGGCTGGATGCTGGACGAAGTGAACGTGAAGATAGCTGGCAAACGTGTTGCCAAGCTGCCAGCCGCCCTGCCATTGCTGAAGCACGACGCCATCGCGAGTTTTCCGGCACGCCATCGCCGCAGGAAGGCGGGCGGTGAAGTCAGAGTAGTGGAACTCGTGGCCGCGCAGCACTTCGCCGGGCGCGGCGAGCAGCGTTTGCTGCTCGGCCTGCGCTTCACAGTAACCAAAGCGGGTGAGACGTTTGCCCATTTTGCTGTCGCCGGGGAGAATGTTAGCCATGGCGTGCACCTCGCCCTGCGCATCTTCCAGCGTGCTGCCGAGATACATCAGGCCGCCGCATTCGGCGTAAATCGCCACGCCGCGCTCATGCGCCGCCCGCAGCTGGGCCAGCATCGGCGCGTTGGCGGCAAGCGCTCGGGCGTGCAGTTCCGGGTAGCCGCCACCGAGCCAGATCATCTGGCAGTCGGGAAGTACCGCGTCATGCAATGGGCTAAAGCGGATAAGGGTCACGCCCGCGCGTTCCAGCAGTGCGAGGTTATCCGGGTAGTAGAAATTGAACGCTTCATCATCCGCGACCGCGAGGGTTAGTCCCTCGCCGCTGGCCGCCATCGGTGGCAACTCGCCCGGCGGTAACGTGTTCAATACGCTCAGATCCAGCAGACGATCGACATCCAGCGTCCGTTCCAGCGTTGCGGCGAAATCCTGCCATGGCTGGCTATCGATGAGCAATTCTCGGGCGGTGACCAGGCCAAGGTGACGTTCCGGCAGCGATACGCCCTGCGCACACGGCACGTAGCCGAGCACCGGCAGGTCGCAGTAGCGCTCAATGGCGTTTTTCAGCAGTTGGAAGTGGCTATCGCTGTTGACGCGGTTGACGATAACGCCCGCGATATTCAGGCTCGGGTCGAAGTGCTGGAAGCCCATCACCGTGGCGGCAATGGAGGTCGAGACCGCTTTGCCGTCCACCAGCAGGATGACCGGGCAGCCCAGCTGTTTCGCCATCGCCGCGCTGCTGCAATAGTTGGGGTCGGTACCGTAACCATCGTAGAGGCCCATCACGCCTTCAATGACGGCAATATCGGCCTGCTGCATCTGTTCGCCGAACAGCGCGTTGAGCGTAGAAGGGGGGAGCATAAAGCCGTCGAGATTGCGGGACGCGACGCCACACAGCGCGGTGTGCCAGCCGGTGTCGAGATAGTCCGGGCCGACCTTGTAGGGCTGAACGCGCAGGCCACGCTGCTGAAGCAACGTTAGCAAGCCGAGCGTCACCGTGGTTTTACCACAGCCGCTGCCGGTGCCTGCGAGGATAAATGCGTGCTGCCTGGCTGCCATACCCTGACCCTATTCAGGGTGGTTCTCGGGTATAGCCGTGCGCACGCCCAGTCCGAAGACTGTGCGACTCAAAGCAACCCACTTCCCACCGAAGTTGTTGTGAATGGCCAACAGGCAGGTCTTCTGGCTTAGCGTCATCCTCACCCGTCCTTCCCGATCCAGCGATCAGTGGTTTCTACGGGGTCGTCAGCATTACAGCAGCGGGGGCTGCGAGGGATTTACACCCTCTTCCCTGGCACATACTATGCCAAACCTGTTGGTTGCAGATTTATGCCGGCACATCGGCCCGCACAAAATAAAAAGCAGGTTACTCTAGCGCCGCGAAAGAAGGATTTCGTTGCGCTATGACAATACCGGCATATTTATTTACGGTAGTTATATTTCGTTTGGCAAGGCAAGGAAAATCATGAGCGTGGCGCGCTGTCCCGCCTCCGGTGGGGAACTGATTCAGGGCTGGATTCTCGGCAGCGAAAAGCTCGTCTCCTGCCCAATAGACTGGTATAGCACCGTGGAAGTGCGCGAGGGCGTGCCGCTCGTCAATGAGCGACCGCTGGCGCGGGCGATGGTTAATACGCTGCTGGCGCGCTGGGGCTATCCGCCGACGCTGAGCCAGACGCTGCGCATTGAGATTGACTCGACCATTCCCGTGGCGAAAGGGATGGCCAGCAGCACCGCTGATATTGCCGCCACTGCCGTCGCCACCGCGCATCATTTGGGACATTCACTCAGTGAATCTGAACTGGCAACGCTGTGCGTATCGCTGGAGCCGACGGACAGCACCCTGTTTCATGCGCTAACGCTTTTCGATCATCACCACGCACAAACCCAGATTGCCTGCGCCCCCGCCCCCCATTTTGATCTGCTGGTGCTGGAGAACCCGGTTCAGCTTCGCACCGCCGACTATCACCGTCTGCCGCGACGCCCGGCGCTGGAGGCCAACGCCGGGGTGCTGCAACAGGCATGGGATAAGGTACAAACCGCCTGCACGGGCAATAACCCCAGCCAACTCGGCGAAGCGGCGACGCTCAGCGCTATCGCGAGCCAGGCACTGCTGCCGAAGCCGGGTTTTACGGCGCTGCTTTCACTTGTGGAACGGTGTGGCCTCTACGGCCTGACGGTGGCGCACAGCGGCAGCGTGGTCGGGCTGATGCTCGACCGTCGCTATCACGATGTGGATTATCTGCACTGGGCACTGGCACAGCGCGACCTGGCGGCGCACTGGCCGCAGCGGCATCTGCTCGCGTCAGTGAATGGCGGGGTTCAGGCCAGCACCTGACGCAGCGCCGTCAATAGCCGCTGGTTTTCTTCGCGGCTGCGAATCGCCACGCGGAAGTAGCGCCCGTCCAGCCCCGGATAGTTGGCGCAGCTGCGAATCAGAATCTGTTTTTCTAGCAGCGCGTACTGTAGCTCAACTTCCGGGCGTTCGCAGCGCAGGAAAAGGTAGTTCGCCCGCCCCGGATACACCTTCAGCCCCTCAATCTCGCCCAGCGCCCGGTAAAAATGCGCTCCCTCTTCAGCCAGCCAGCAGTGGGTAGCCCGCTGATAGTCGACATCAGTGAGAATGACCTCTGCGGCCAGCGCGGCAAAAGCATTGATTGACCACGGCATCTGCCGCTGACGCAGCCTGGCGACCGCTCGTTCATCGCTGTTCAGCAAATAGCCCAGCCGCAGGCCGGGAATGGCATAGAATTTGGTGAGCGATCGCAGCACCCAAACGTGCGGATACTGCGCCAGCCGTGGGATAAAGCCTGCTTCATCGGGAATAAAATCGAGAAAGGCTTCGTCGAGGACCAGCGCGATTTCCAGCGCGCGACAGCGCTCGGCGATTGCCGCCAGCAGCGCGTCATCCGGCAGCAGGCCGGTCGGGTTATTGGGCGTGCAAAGAAACAGGCAGTCCAGCCCGGCGGTCAGCGCCGGGAGAATACGGTCAGTCAGCTGCCAGTTGTCCTCTTCACGCAGGAAAAAGGTCTCGATGGCGCAATCAACGGTTTCCAGCGCCCGACGATATTCGGCGAACCCGGGCGCAACCACCATCGCCCGGCGCGGACACAGCCCCTGAACGAGGGTAAAGATGGATTCGGTTTCGCCGTTGCCCGCCAGGATCCACGTCGGCGGAACGTTATGGTACGCCGCCAGCGCCTGATGCAGCTGCTGATACTCGACGTCAGGGTAACGTTCGGCGCAGCTAAGCTGGGCGACAATCGCCCGTTTTAAGCTGTCAGGCATCCCCAGCGGGTTGATGTTGGCGCTGAAATCCAGCAGTTGGTCGGCGGAAATCCCCATCAGCGCCGCCGCTTCACGGATATTGCCGCCGTGAGCGCTTCTCAGACGCGACACGCCCGGTTACCCGCGCCGCGCCAGCGTTGCGCCGTCGGCGAAGTAAGCCTTAATGCCGGCGAGGATCGACTCGGCCACTTCCTGCTGGAACTTCGCGGTTTTCAGCTTACGCTCTTCTTCAACGTTACTGATAAACGCCGTTTCGACGAGGATAGACGGAATATCCGGCGCTTTCAGCACCGCAAACCCGGCCTGCTCGACCTGATTTTTATGCAGGTTGTTAATCTGCCCCATCTTCTTGAGCACCGCTTTCCCAAATTTCAGGCTGTCGGCGATGGTCAGCGATTGCACCATATCGAACATGGTGTGGTCGACGTAGCGGTCGCCACTTTTGCTGACGCCACCGATCAAGTCCGAGGCGTTCTGAGTCTGCGCGAGGTATTTCGCCGCCGTACTGGTGGCTCCTTTGGTGGAAAGCGCAAACACCGATGAGCCGCTCGGCTGACGGCTGGTAAAGGCATCCGCGTGAATAGAAACAAACAGGTCGGCGCGCTGTTTCTGGGCTTTGGCCACCCGCACCTTCAGCGGAATAAAGATATCTTCGTTGCGCGTCATGTAGGCCTTCATGTTGCCTTCTTTCTCAATCAGCGCGCGCAGGCGGCGGGCAATTTGCAGCACCACGTCTTTTTCCCGCGTCTTGTACAGCCCCACCGCGCCGGAGTCTTCGCCGCCGTGTCCGGGGTCAAGCATAATGACAATTGGCCGATCGCGACCGGCTTTCCCCGGCTGCGGCCCGCTCTGCGCCGGCGGCACCTGCTTTTCGAGACCGTCTTTGTTGTACTCTTCCAGCAGCGCCAGCAGCGGGTCCTGCACATCGTTCGCGGTAGCGGGGTAGAGATCCATCACCAGACGTTCTTTAAAGTTGGCAACCGGCGCCAGGGCAAACAGCTGCGGTTTGACGTCCTGCTTCAGCTCAAACACCATGCGCACGGTCTGCGGGTCGAACTGGCCGACACGCGCGGATTTAATAAACGGATCGTCACCGCGAATCTGCGCCGCCATCCCTTTCAGCACCGAGTTGAGGTTCACCCCTTCAAGATCAACCACCAGGCGGTCGGGATTGCTCAACGCAAACTGCCGATACTTGAGCACGCGGTTGGACTCCACCGTAACGCGCGTGTAGCTGGACGCAGGCCAGATGCGGACGGCCACCACCTGACTGACGGCAGCGAAACCAACCTGACTGACACTTAGCAACCACATGGCGCCCGCCCCTTTTAACAGGCGACGACGACTCAAAGACTGACTTCCTGACATGCTCTATCCCAGGCAAAAAAAGACGATTTCAAATTAAGCAAAATATGATTGACCGAAAACTTTAACCAAAGGCGAATAAACTGTCATCTATAAAAGGGTAAACATTCGTTGGTTAAGCGAAATTTAGCGGAGATTTTTCCCATGTTTAGGCAAATTCCGGCTTGCGTTTAGCGCAAAAACAGAATAAAAATACAATTATTACGAATAATCATGCATTGAGGGTTGTGCCGTGGTGAAGGAACGTAGAACCGAACTGGTCGAGGGGTTTCGTCATTCAGTCCCCTATATTAACGCTCATCGGGGCAAGACGTTTGTCATCATGCTTGGCGGCGAAGCCATTGAGCATGAGAACTTTTCAAGCATTGTCAATGATATAGGGCTGCTGCATAGTCTGGGCATCCGCCTGGTGCTGGTCTACGGCGCGCGTCCGCAAATCGACGCCAATCTGGCCGAACATCAACATCAGCCAACCTATCATAAACACATTCGTGTCACCGATAGCAAAACCCTTGAACTGGTTAAACAGGCGGCGGGCCAGCTGCAGTTGGATATCACCGCGCGTCTGTCGATGAGCCTGAACAATACGCCGCTTCAGGGCGCACACATCAATGTGGTCAGCGGTAACTTTATCATCGCCCAGCCGCTGGGCGTGGATGACGGTATCGACTACTGCCACAGCGGGCGCATTCGTCGTATTGATGAAGAGGCGATCCACCGCCAGCTCGACAGCGGCGCTATTGTGCTGATGGGGCCGGTTGCCGTCTCCGTTACCGGCGAAAGTTTTAACCTGACTTCAGAAGAAATTGCCACTCAGTTGGCGATTAAGCTGAAGGCCGAGAAGATGATTGGCTTCTGCTCGTCGCAGGGCGTTTACAACGAGGCCGGTGAAATCGTTCCTGAACTGTTCCCTAACGAAGCGCAGGCGCGCATCGAAGAGCTGGAGCAGGAAGGCGACTACCTTTCCGGTACCGCTCGCTTCCTGCGCGGCGCGGTGAAAGCCTGCCGCAGCGGCGTGCGTCGCAGCCACCTAATCAGCTATCAGGAAGACGGCGCGCTGTTGCAGGAATTGTTCTCACGCGACGGTATTGGTACGCAAATCGTGATGGAGAGCGCCGAGCAGATCCGCCGCGCCACCATTAACGATATTGGCGGTATTCTCGACCTGATTGCGCCGCTGGAGCAGCAGGGGATTCTGGTGCGTCGCTCACGCGAGCAGCTGGAGATGGAGATCGACAAGTTCACGATTATTCAACGTGATAACACCACCATCGCCTGTGCCGCGCTTTATCCGTTCCCGGAAGAGAAAATTGGCGAAATGGCCTGCGTGGCGGTGCATCCGGACTATCGCAGCTCTTCGCGCGGCGAAGTGCTCCTTGAGCGCATTACCGCGCAGGCGAAGCAAATGGGGCTGAATCATCTGTTTGTGCTGACCACCCGCAGTATTCACTGGTTCCAGGAACGTGGGTTTAAGCCGGTTGATGTCGAGCTGCTGCCGGAGAGTAAAAAGCAGCTTTATAACTATCAGCGTCGTTCGAAGGTGCTGATGGCGGATTTGGTCTAGGTCCCCTCGCCCCTTTGGGGAGAGGGTTAGGGTGAGGGGAATGCCTGCACGGAGCCCCCAACCCTCACCCTTTGAAGAAAGAGGGAGCACATTGTGCCCCCTTTACGCACTATGCCATCTCCGCAAATATCGCCGACAGCCCGCTGCGCCGTTCAATACGTGTGGCAATCGCCGCGGCCAGCAGATTTTCATCGGCATACATCGACAGACGTGACTTCGCGCGAGTAATCGCGGTGTAGACCAGCTCGCGGCTGACCACCGGCACCAGCTGCGTCGGCAGTACCAGCGCGGCGTGAGTAAACTCGGAACCCTGCGATTTATGCACCGTCATCGCCCATGCGGTATCGTGATCCGGCAGGCGGCTTGGCTGCACCGATTTGATCGTCCCGTCCGGCATCGGGAACCAGACGCGCATCCCCTGCCCACGATCTAACGCCACGCCGATATCACCGTTAAACAGCCCCAGCGCGCTGTCGTTACGGCTAATCATCACCGGACGACCTTCGTACCAGCGCGAGTGGCGCTGCGGCTGAATCAGACGATGACGCGCCAACAGCTGTTCGAACTGCGTATTCAGCCCGCCGACGCCCCACGGCCCTTCCCGCAGCGCGCACAACAGTTGATATTCACCGAACGCCGCCAGCACCTCTGCAGGCTCGGCCTGCGCGCGTAAAAGCTGTAAATAATGACTATAGCCCATCCGCGCATCGTCGAGCATGGCGGCATAATCGTCCGTTGTGCGCAGCGGTTTGAGTTCGATATCGTTAAAGCCGCGGGCGAAGATCTCGCCAACGGCCTGTTTATCGCCCCGGTTTACCGCTCCCGCCAGTTGCCCAATCCCCGAGTCGCTGCCAAAACGGTAGCTGGTACGCAGCAGGCAGAGGCTGTCGCGCAGCGCCCCCGCCGTTTGCCCTTTACCCGCCGGGAGATCGCTCCCTACCAGGCGGCTTAACTGGGCCGCGCGTTCAGGCGTATAGCCAGCGTTCACCCAGCTACAGATATCCCCCAGTACCGCGCCCGCCTCGACCGACGCCAGCTGATCGCGGTCACCGAGGAAAATGACTCGCCCGTGCGGCGGCAGCGCGTCAATCAGCCGTGCCATCATCGGCAGGTCGATCATTGAAGCCTCGTCGACCACCAGCACATCAAGGTGCAGCGGGTTACCCGCGTGGTAGCGCATCTTCTGGCTGCCGGGTTGCGCCCCCAGTAGGCGGTGCAGCGTGCTGGCCTCGTTCGGCAGCATCGCTTTATGCGCGTCGCTTAGCGTCAGTTTACGCAGCGCTGCGCCCAAAGATTCGGTAAGGCGCGCGGCCGCTTTCCCCGTCGGGGCCGCCAGACGAATACGAAGTTTTTCAGCATTCGCCATCTGTACCAGCGCCGCCAACAGTTTGGCGACGGTGGTGGTTTTCCCGGTGCCTGGGCCGCCGGAGATCACCGAAATACGCCGCGTCAGCGCAACGGCTGCGGCCACTTTCTGCCAGTCGACGTTGTCACTGGCGGGGAACAGCGCGTTTAGCGTCTGCTGGAGCTGTGCTTCGTCCACCGCCAGCGGTGCCTGGGTGTCGCTAAAGAAACGCGCCACCGTCAGCTCGTTATGCCACATTCGGTTGAGGTACAGCCGGTCACGGCTCAGTATCAGCGGCGACGGGCGTTCACCGGCACTCACGGCCTTAGAAGCCAGCAACAACGCAGCCCAGTCTTCTGGCGCGTCGGCATCGGTGAACAGCTGCTGCCAGAATTCACGCGCGCGCCCTTTCGCCTGCATCGTCGCACTCAGGTGCGACAGAGGCAGGCACACGTGCCCTTCGCCGGTATCGCGGCTGAGCATCGCCGCCGCCAGCATCACCGCCGGGTGCTCGTCGTGCGCGACCATCAGCGCAAACTGTACGTCCAGCGGGCGCAGCAGGCGCTGCTCAATGGCATCCAGCAAACGTTGTTCGAGACTCATGCGTCCATCTCCTCGCCTTCTCCGGCAAACAGTGCATCCATGGCCGCAATGAGCGCGGGGTCTGGCCGGGTAGTGAATATCCCTTGCTGCCCCGCGTCGCGGTCAACGCCGCGCAGGAACAGGTAAATCACGCCGCCGAAGTGGCGTTGATAGTCATAATCGGCAATGCGATGGCGCAGATAGCGGTGTAGCGCCAGGCTATAGAGCTGATACTGCAAGTCATAGCGGTGCGACTGCATCGCTTCGGCCATCGCCTGTTGGGTGTAGGCCTCGCCGCCCTCCCCCAGCCAGTTGGACTTGTAGTCCAGCAGGTAGTAGCGCCCGTCGTGGCGGAAAACAAGGTCGATAAAGCCTTTCAGCATACCGCGTACCTGGCGGAAATCGAGCGTAGGGCAGCCTGCCGAAAGCGGATCGTAGCGGCGGGTTAAGGCATCCAGCGCCAGCGGGTCGAGCGGCCGGTTAATAGGCAGATAAAACTCCATTTCCACCTGTTTTTGCTGTGCGCTCAACTGATTAAGCGCAATACCGGTTTCCGCCAGCGGCGCCGCCAGCACCTGGGAAATCCAGGCGGTCAGCACCGGCTCCCACTCTTCGCCAAAGCCGTTGCTTTGCAGCTTTTCCAGCATCCACTCGGATGAAACCGGCTGGGTAAAGTCGAGGTCTTCAAACAGGCTGTGCAGGAAGGTACCCGGCGATGCGCCACGCGGAAAGTTGTGCGGCGTCAGGGTTAGCTCCGGCAGCGTTTCCGCCGCGCCGACGGCGTCGATATCCAGGCGCGGCAGTAGATCCTGCGCCACGCTGTGGCCGCGTTGTTGCAGGCCGGAGTAGCTGGTGACCCGCCAGTCGTCCACGATGCGACGCAGCACCTGACGCGCCGCCAGTTCAGGCATTTGTGCCTGAGTGGCCTGCCAACGCGCGTCGTCGGGCGATGTCGCCAGCGTCAGCGCAATGTGCTCATTGCAGAGCGCACGCAGACAGGCTTCCAGACCCGCGGCGTCGAGTACCTCGCCTTTCTGCATCAGCCTTCCCGGCGCGCTGTGATGGAGTTCGGTATCGGTGGGTTTGTCGCTGCGCCGTGCGGTGAGCGGTGCCAGCCCCAGACTACAGTGCCACACGGCGCGGGTTAGGGCGACGTACAGCAGGCGCAGATCTTCCGCCAGACGCTCGGCTTCGGCCAGCTCCAGGCTTTCATCGCTTTCGTGAAGATCCAGCACCGCCGCGAAGGATTCCCGATCGTGATAGAACGCCTGCTTCTCTCTACGGAAACGGGCGATAAACGGCAGCCAGACCAGCGGATATTCCAGCCCTTTCGACTTGTGAATAGTGACTATCTGCACCAGGTGTTTGTCGCTCTCCAGACGCATTTGCTGGCTGGAAGCGTTGGTATCCGGCTCGGCGATTTGCTGGTTCAGCCAGCGTACCAGCGCGTGCTCGCTCTCCAGCCCGGTGGCCGCTTCTTGTAGCAGCTCGCTAAGGTGCAGAATATCGGTTAAGCGCCGCTCGCCGCCGTGCGTGGCGAGCAGGTTTTCCGCGAGGGAACGTGCGTTCATCAGGGCACGAATCATCGGCATCACACCGCGGCGTTGCCAGATAAGCCGGTAATCGCTGAACTCTTCCACCAGCGCATCCCAGGCGTGTTCATCCTGATTCAGCCGTTCAATGTCCCGCGCGTTCAGGCCAAACATCGCCGTCGCCAGCGCGCTGCGCAGGGTATTTTCCCGCTCCGGCGTCAGCACCGCCTGTAGCAGCCACAGCAATTCCTGCGCTTCCGGGGTTTCGAATACGCTGTCGCGGTTGGAAAGATAAACCGACGGAATAGCCAGCGCATTCAGCGCATCGCGAATCAACGAGGCTTCCTGGCGGTTACGCACCAGCACGGTAATGTCTGATGCCTGCACCGGACGCGCGCTGTCGCCGCGCCACAGCAGCGCCGTGCCGCGTTGGCCGCCGGTGAGCCAGTCGCGAATCTGCGCCGCGCACTGCTGGGCCATAAAGTTCTGATAGTCGCCTGCGCTAACGCCCTCACCGGGCATCAGCCAGAGGTTCATTGCCGGCTGATTTTCGCCATCGACCTCAAAACGCAGTGAGGCATTTTTCTCGGCGGATTTGACCGGCAGGAACGGAATATCGCGGAACATAAAAGGGTTATCGACCAGCCCAAACAGGCGGTTGACGCTAGCCACCATGCCCGGTGCGGAACGCCAGTTAGTGTCGAGCGTGTAGTGCGCCGCCACATCGCCGCGCGCGCGCATGTAGGTAAAGATATCGGCGCCACGGAAGGCGTAGATCGCCTGCTTCGGGTCGCCAATCAGCAGCAACGCGGTCTCCGGCTGTTGCCGCCAGATGCGGCGGAAAATGCGATATTGCTGCGGGTCGGTATCCTGGAATTCATCGATCATCGCCACCGGAAAACGCTGACGAATGGCGGCGGCTAACGCATCGCCGCTTTCGCTCTCCAGCGCTTCATCGAGGCGGCTTAGCATATCGTCAAAGCCCAACTCGCCGCGGCGGCGCTTCTCGCGGGCTACCGCCTCACGAATCTCTTTCATCGCCTGGGCAATCACCAGATCGTTGAGCGTGAGCGGTGAGTCCAGTAGACGCTCAATGGCGCTGAACAGCGGGTGCGTGGGCACCTCTCCGCCCGCTTTGGTGCGTTCAGCCAGGAACGACTGGCTGAATTTTTCCAGCGCATCGGGGAACTGGTAGTTTTTGCTCTCCTCCTGCGCCCAGGCGCTGATCTTGTCGATCCACTTGCCCTGGTTGCCGCGGTTGAATTTGCGGCGATCGATACCCGAGTTTTCCAGCAGCGGTTCAAGATCGCCGACCGCAGCCAGCCACTGCTGTTTGATGTCGCCAATCTGCGCGAGGATCTGCTGATGGCGTGATTCCAGCGTCTCGGCGCTGAGCGGTATTTTTAGCTGCGGCGCTTCACCTTGCAGATAGCGGTCGATCGATTTCAGCAGGTCCTGCGGCCCTTTCCAGGACTCAACGATCACCTGCGCGATTTCGCGGTTCAGCGGGTAGCAGTGGCGGCGCCAGAAATCGGCGCAGGCCTGATAACGCAGCTGAGATTCGTCTTCAATCAGCTGCTGTTCGAACAGCATCCCCGACTCAAACGCGTTGAGGCTAAGCATGCGCTGGCAGAAACCGTGGATGGTAAACACCGCGGCATCGTCCATCTGGCGTTCGGCCAGCAGCAGGACGTTTGCTGCCTGTTGAGGATCGTCGATTTCCGCCAGCAGGCTGGCATAGAGCGGGTTGTCGGTGGCGTTACGCAGACAGGCGACGCGCAGTTCATGAATGTTGCTGCGAATACGCCCGCGCAGTTCTTCGGTTGCCGCCTCGGTGAAGGTCACCACCAGCAGCTCTTCGACGTTGACCGGCCGGGGAAAGGCGGCCTCGCCGCCGAGCCCCAGCAGAAGACGCAGGTAGAGTGCGGCGATGGTGAAGGTTTTTCCGGTGCCCGCTGAGGCTTCAATCAGGCGCTCACCGTAGAGGGGCAAACGCAGGGGATTAAGGGACTCAGCAGTTACGGTCATTCGTTCTCTCGTCTTATCGGTAAGGTTTGCTGCAACGCGCTAATGCTCTCCCATACCTTCCACCCTTCGGGGTGCGCATAGTCCGTCTTACCATTCTGGCTTCCGGAAACCTGCGACAGCACCGTCATACCCTGTGGCGCAACGACGGTCTGGTGGAAGAAATCAGCCAGCTTCTGCGGCGTTAACAGCTTAATCTGGGCCACTACTTTAGCACGTGAATCAAAGGCCATATTACCGCGATCGAAATCTTTGCTCAGCTGTGAGGCTTCATCCCCCAGCGTTTGCGGCGCTTGCAGCATGTCGGCGATCACCGCCTGCTGAAGCTGCGCGAACTCTTCCGGCTTCATCCCCCGCAGCTTTTGCTCGGCGGTCGGGAAGAAGGCTTTGAAACGTTGCCACAGGAACGCCGGCTGTTTGTCATTGCTTTGCAGCAGGAAGCCCATGCCCCACTGACGGCCAATGTTCATCGAAAAGGCAAACACGGCGTAGCCAAGCTGTTCTTCAGTACGCAGCTGATTGTAGAACCATGGCTGAACGATCTGCGCCAGCATGGCGCTTGCCGCCGAGCTGGAGAACTCATCCACGTTCGGCGGGACAAACACCGCCGCCAGCGCCGAGTCGGTGCTGTTGCCCGCTTTTTCGAAAATGGCGTTCTGCTGTTTTTCCACCAGCACATCTTTGTTACGGCACCATTCGTTACCGTTCGCACCAAGCTGCGACTGGATACTGCGCGCCAGCGTCGTGGACTGCTCGGCGCTGAGGTTGCCAATCACCATAAACTCCGGACGTCCGCCAGTTTTCAGCTGGTCGCGGTAGGCCATCACCTCTTTCAGCGTGATCGACGGCAGCAGCGCCTTGCGATCTTCGCGCTGGAAATAGGGCACCTGCGACACCATCTGCACCGGCATAATCGCCTGTTCGTAGGCTTTGCCTTTATCCGCCGAGTCCATCATTTGCTTGTACCAGGATTTTGCCTGTTCAAGCTGATCTTCGGTTGGCGTATAGCTGAAGTAACCTTCTAACAGCGCACTAAACAGCTGCGGCAGACGCTGGGTGTAACCGTTGGCGTTAAGCATCAGGCCGTTGTTAGCGCCGGTCGAGAAGCTGATGCCGCCGACGGCGGCCTGGTTGCTGAGCTGGTCGAGCGCAATGCCCGCCAGATAATCGTTGAGGGCAAACATCACCTGGTTTTTGGCGCTGTCCATCGCCTGCGGGTTACGCAGGATCATGGTGATATCGGCTTTCGGCTCGGCGGCAAAGTAGCGGCTCGGCATATAGACCAGCCGCAGATTTGGTTCGTCGATAATCAGCTCCGGATGCGCGTAGCTTTTTTCGTTCTTGATCCGCGTGAAATCATCAGGAATGTACGGGTTCAGCTGCGGCAGAGTCAGCGTGATGTCGTCGGCCGCTTTCTGCCACTTCGCGAAAGTATCCGCGCTGATTTTATCGACCTGATACGGCGCATCAACAAAGTAGGCCACCTTGTTATGCGGCTCTTTCGGGCTGATGTACCAGATACGCGCATTCTGCGGCGTCATCATCGCCAGGCGATCTTTTATCGCCTGCGCATCGTAACGATCGGCAATGTTCACCGCATCGAGCGTGTGTTCGACCGGCACGCGAATCATGGTGTCCGCCAGCCATTCGACGTAGTCCATATCGCGGTTAATCGACGGATAGCGGAAGTCGAGGTCCAGCACGTGGGCCAGTTCATCAAAGTAGCTTTTGTCGACGCCCTTCTGGCGCAGCATGTCGAGGTAGCTAAAGATAGCTGCCACCACCTGGTCACGATTGGCGAGGCCCTTGTCGGTTAAGGTGGCGGAGATTGCCAGCACGCCGCTGTTCCCATTAACGACCGGGTCGGAATCGGCGCGAATGCCTTCCACCAGCCCCTGCTTTTGCAGCCAGTCTGACAGCGTACCCGGCGTGCGGTTACCGATGAGGTAGGTAATCAGCTCGTCGGTTTTGCTGCGGAACTGCGCCGAGTTGTTATCAATGCGGAACTCCACGCGCAGTACTTTACGCGGCAGCGCGGGAACATAGTGGATAACAATGCCCTTTTGCGCGTCGGTGACTACCGGAACGGTAATTTCCGGACGTTCAATCGATTTATTCGGCACGCGACCATAGGTTTGCGCGGCAATGTGTGCCAACTCAGGCAGCGGCTTGTTACTGTAAATCACCGCCTTCATCAGGTTAGCGGAGTAGTATTTGTTGCGGAAGGCCAGCAGCGATTCATACACCGGGCTGTTCGGCTTGTCGCTCAGCGTTTCGAGGTTGCCGCCGGAGAAGCGCGCGCCGGGGTGCGCCGGGTTGATGGTTTCAGCGCTAACCTGCGCCATACGCATACCGTCACGGCTGCGCGCCATGGTCAGTTCTGCGTTCACCGCGTTACGTTCGCGGTCGGCGTATTTTTTATCCAGCAGCGGTTCAGCAATGGCATCCGCCAGACGGTCAACGGCCCCCTGCAAGGCATCGTTTTCGACTTCAAGGTAGAAGGCGGTGCGATACGGCGCGGTGCTGGCATTGTGGCTGCCGCCGTGCAGCTTGAGGAATTCCGAGAGACTATCGGGCTGCGGGTAGTGCTTCGAGCCCATCAACGTCATATGTTCAAGGAAGTGCGCAAGGCCCGGATGCGAATCAGGATCTTCCAGCGAACCAACCGGTACCACCAGCGCCGACAGTGATTTCACCGCCTGCGGATCGGATACCAACAGCACGACCATCTTGTTATCCAGCGTAATCGCCTGATACTGACGGGTATCTTTTTCGCTTTTACGGATGGTTTCCTGAATCGGTTGCCATCCGGTGTCTGCCTGACCTACGGTCGCCCAAAAGGCGGTGACAAAAACTACAATACTCAACCAGATACTGCGGGGCATTCACGGACCTCACCATTAACAAATACTGCTGAATCTTAATGCTTGTGCGGGCAACTCCCGGCCAGACAAATGGGTCTGACGGCGGCCACTCATCGGTCCGTGACGCGTTGCGCATAGTAAATGAACAACTCAGATTGCGCAATTTTCATACAGCAACTATGCCTGGTGAAAACGAAATAGCGGCAGCAGATACGGCGTCGTTTGTTCGATAATCGCCTCATACTGCGCGGGTTCCAGGGTACGCCACAAGCGCTGATACCAGACATCGGCCCCTTCGCCGCTCACCACCATATTGCCTTCATACACCTGCATAAACTTGCTGCGTGCTTTTTGCTGCGTTTCCTCGTCCCTTAAGATGGCATCATTTTGGGCATCGTAACAGGCTTTTATCCACGCACCTCCGCTTTCTGGTAAGAACAGCAGCGGTTGGCGCATGCCCTCGCGGTATCCGGCGACCAGTTGTGACAGATACGCTTTCGCTTCATTCGCCGCCAGCGGGGGGAATAACCACTCGCCCTCTTTGCGCAGCAACAGTCGGCTTTCGCCGCAGCCGCCGCTAGCACAGTAGACAAGGTGTTCCAGCCAAAGTTGCATTCCTTGTGCCACGCTAAGCAAAGATGGCCGCCAGCGCAACAGCCCATTATCCTGAACCTGCGGTAACCATCCGGTTATGTTAACCCCGTCGCAATCAAGGTCTATTTCGAGACTCTTTCCTTCCCGACGATATTCGATAACCCGGCTCGCCAGCGCGGTCATCTCCTGCCGCTGTGCTTCCCAGGCAATTTCGCCAAACGGCCCGTAGGGCAGTTCTCCCGCCGCACGATATCGGCGATACATCGCTTCCGGCGTCTGCTCTTCAATCAGGGTATTGAGCAACTGTTGGTTAAGCTGGTAGCGGGTCAGCCCCTCAAGGGTAAACGGCTCGGTGTCGGGAATGTCGCTCTCTTCGCTACGGAAATTGACCTGTAGGCGCATCTGAAAGAAGGCGCGAACCGGATGACGCCAGAAGCGCTGAAGCTGCTCCAGCGGCAGCGTTGTCAGTTCAACCGGCTCCAGCGGCTGAATAAATTCGCCGTGCGCTTCCCCCTGACGGCTGGCCGCCGCCAGCCATTCCTGAGCATAGCTTTGGCGCTCATCATGCTGATAATTCTCCGCGTCGAACGGCATGCGGCTATGCAGGTGCATGATGTGGTTCTTCACCCGTCGCTCGCTTTCATCGCAGTTCAGCGCCTCATCACCTTCCAGGCAGTGGCTCTGGCCGATATAGTCCAGCAGTTCCTGCACCAACACCGATGGATAGCGCTCGCTGTTATCCTGAATAGAGCGACCGATGTAGCTGATATAGAGCGATTTTTCCGCCGACATCATTGCCTCGAGGAACAGGTAGCGGTCATCGTCGCGACGGCTACGATCGCCGCGTAGCGGCTTCTGGCTCATCAGGTCAAAGCCCAGCGGCGCCAGCGCGCGCGGGTAGATACCATCGTTCATGCCCAGCAGACACACCACTTTGAACGGAATGGATCGCATCGGCATCAGGGTACATATGTTGATAGGACCCGCCAGGAAGCGCTGGCTGATACGCTCCTGGTCCAGACGCTGAGCCAGCTCATCGCGCAGCAGCACCAGCGGTACTTCACCGACGTATTGCGACTGCACACCCTGAGCAATAATCCCCTGCCACTGCTGCTCAATCAGCGTTAACGCCGCTTCGGTATCCTGATCCGGCAGGAAGAAGTCGTTAAGCATTTCGCGGCACACCGGTAGCCACTCTTCGAGTGAACGCCCTTGCGTCAGCACCCGTCGCCAGCGGTTAAGCTGCATGAGCAGCGAAGCCAAATGCCCCACCAGCTCGGCGATAAGCCCGCTGGATTCATCATAGGGCAGCACGTCCTGCCACTCGCCCTCGCGGCTTTCCATGGCGTAACCCAGCAGCATGCGCGTCAAACCAAAGCGCCAGGTGTGCTGCCCGGTGGCCGGGAGATCGAGTTCGCGCACGTTGTCGTCGTCCATCCCCCACCGCACGCCGGATTCGCTGACCCATTGGCGCAGATGCTGCAAACCGGCTTCATCAATGTTGAACCGTGCGGCCAGTACCGGCACGTCGAGCAGCGCCAGCACGTCTTCGCTGGTAAAGCGGCTGTCCGGTAGGGAAAGCAGCGTAATAAAGGCCTGCATTGCAGGATGTGCCTGACGGGCGCGGCGGTCGGAAATGGCGTAAGGCAGATAGCGCTCGCCGGTGGCGCTGCCAAATACGGCCTGGATAAACGGGCTGTAGCTGTCGATGTCCGCCACCATCACGATGATATCGCGCGGCGTCAGCGTCGGGTCGGCCTCCAGCATCGCCAGCAGGCGGTCGTGCAGCACTTCCACCTCGCGCTGCGGGCTGTGGCAGACGTGGACGGTCAGGCTGCGGTCATCGTGGGCCAGCGTGCGTTTGTTGCCGCTCCAGGCAAACTCTTCGACGGTGCGCCCGGCCACGGCGCTGTTTTTTAACTCCAGCACGTCGTATTGAAGGTTGTGTAGCAGGTTATCCGGCTCGATATCAACGAACGCATCCAGCTCCTGATAGCGCTCCAGCCCCGCCAGGAGGTAGATATAGTCGCGCCCCAGTTTGCCCCAGGAGGCCAGCATCGGGTTACCAACGTCCTGTTCGCCGTTATCGTTAAACAGCCCCGGCGCGCTGCTGGCGTCCTGGAACAACGGCAGCTCACGCTGCTCACGATAGTGTCGGCGCTGGCGCGCCATCAGCCGGGCGAGGAACGCCGGATCTTTAATGTCACCCCAGTAATAGCGGCACGGGTTGGTGAACAGCACGTAGATATCTACATGTTTGCCCAGCGCCTGCAGCGCGTGCAGATACACCGGCGGCAGCGCAGAGATGCCGCAGATAAACACCCGCGACGGCAGCCCGTCAGGTTTCTCGCTGCTGTTTTCCAGCGTGTCGATAAAGCGTTGGTAGAGATTGGCGCGGTGCCACTGCGGCTGCCCCAGCGCTGCAGTGTGCTCCACCAGCGCTTTCCATAGCGGAGCCTGCCACTGCTGCGCCTCACCGACGTCATCCACTAATTCTCCGGCTTCCCACTTCGTGAGCCACTGCGGGCGATAGACCAGATACTGGTCATACAGGTCGGCCACGCGTGAGGCCAGTTGGAACAGCTTGCGTTTATCGGCATCGTCAGTCAGATAGTGGCGCAGGGGCGTAAAAGCCTCGTTGTCCAGCATGCCCGGCAACAGCGTCATCAGCCTCCAGCTCATGCTTTGCTTATTAAAGGCGCTCTCGCCGGGAATCTCGGGCAAAACGCGGGTAAACATGTCCCAGATAAAGCTCGCGGGCAGCGGGAAATCGATGTTAGCGGCGATACCAAATCGCTGGGAGAGCGTCATCTGTAGCCATTGCGCCATCCCGGTACTCTGCACGAGGATCATTTCAGGCTCGAAGGGGTCAGCCAGCCGGTCCTGCTCAACGATAAATTCCATTAACGCTTCCAGCACGTCCAGACGGTTGGAGTGGTAGACCCTTAACATATTCGCTCCTGACTACTGACTGACAGGGCAATGCAGACGCGTTAAACGCCCTTGCCTGCCCATGGGGGTGGTAATAGTAGCATTGATGCTGACACAACGTTGTGACGATGTCTGTACCCGCTGGCTGTTCCAGCCTTCCGGCAGCGGCGCGGCCAGTTGCTGCGTTTGATCCCATGCATAGCGCCACATCTGACGATACTGATTAAGCTGAGCGTTACCGGCGGCCAACGCGCGGTAGTATCCGCCCAGCGCCGTCACCACCATCACCATTAACAACATGGCCAGCATCACCTCCGGCAGGCTAAAACCGCGTGATTTCAGGGTGTCTGGCATAATAGCGCCTCTTTCAGGGGACAAAAATCACTCCAGCCATGGGCTGAGAACTGAAGGCTACCGGCGGCCCAACGCCCGGATTGCCACAGCGAGAAACCGTCGCTTTGTGCTATCAGCAATAACCTGCCGTCGGTCAATAAGCGCAGACAAACGCGGGTATCTGCGGTATAGGTCATACACTGGGCTTCGGCTTCAGTTCCCCATGGCTGGTGTATCCCCCACTGCAACGCCGAATGCGCCTGCGCCGTGCGCTGTATCGCCAGGCTTTCATCGTTCACCATTGCCAGCCGCTGGCGCTGCGCCTGATTCAGCCCTTGTAGCATCAGGCTGCCGAGCACCAGCAGCATCAGCACCATGGCCAGCGACGAAACGCCGCGCTCGGCGTTCACTGATTATATCCCGTCACGCCATATTGCGCGGTGACCATGCTGCCATGTGCGCCGCTGGCCGACAGCACAATGGTCAGCTCCGGCGGGAAACCGCTCAGCAAACGGCGTACTACCTGAAAATGCGTTACCGTGAGCGCCGCGGGATCGGTCATTTTGTCCCACCCTTTTCCCTCGCAGCTGGTCGCACCGCGTAGCGTTTCCAGCACGCCGGACTGCAGCCGAAAGCCAATGCTGTCAGCCTCGTCGGCGGGCGACGTTTGCCAGAGACCATTGCTGTCGCCATCCCAGTGGGCGATCACGCACTGCCCTTGCTGTGCAATCTGCAGCGCCTCGCCGCCACAGTCGTCATCCCCGCAGTACCCTGCACGCTGCAAATGCTTCGCGACCGTGAACAACCGCTGCCAGAGTTCCTCTTCCAGCGTCTGCTGCTGCGTTTGCGCCAGTACGCCCCGCTGGAGCGCGGGGAGAAAGCGTGACGCGCCAAGCAGCAATACGCTGCTGATGGCCATAGAGATAATCACTTCCAGCAATGAGAAACCTCGCATCAGCATGTGGCCCCCTCACACAGGCGAATTCGCCCCCAGCTGGAGATGACAACCGTCCAGCTCCCCGCCTCGCTCGACACCATCAGGCTTCCCGCCCACGCGGTGTTTCGCAGGCCGAAAAACGCCAGATTCGGCGTCATTTTGCTCAGCGAAACCTCGGCCCACGGCGGCCTGAAAATGGCGGGGTTTCCCGCGGGGCAGCCCTCCAGCACCGCATCGTCCGCCGTGAGGCACCAGCCCTGCGCTTCGTGGTTAACCCGCAGTCGACGGTCCCGGTTATGCCAGTTAGCATCGTTACGCAGATAAAGCAGATAGTCCCGTAGTGAACCGGCGGTTTGCCACAAACGCTGTTCTTGCTGCCAGCTGCGCCAGCCATACAGACCCGAAGCGCCAAGAATGAGCACCAGCGTCACGGCGATTAAGGTTTCGATAAGGGTGTAGCCCTGTTCTCTGTTCATGGCGGCAGTTTCCTGCGCTGAATAACGGAGCGCGAGCCTGGATTGCGCGTTTTACGTGGGGCTTCGGAAAAAGGTTAACGCGTTGCAGCGGGTGACAAATAAACGGGAAGCGGCCTTCAGAAAATAAAAAAACGGCGCTGAGAGCAGCGCCGTTTTGCGGGTCAGGAAGATTAAATCGCCACCGGCGCTTTGATACCCGGATGCGGGTCGTAACCTTCGATTTCGAAGTCTTCAAAGCGGTAGTCGAAAATAGAATCGGGTTTGCGTTTAATCACCAGCTTCGGCAGCGCGCGCGGTTCGCGCGTCAGCTGCAGGGCGGTCTGCTCCATGTGGTTGCTGTACAGGTGGGTATCCCCGCCGGTCCAGACGAAGTCGCCCACTTCCAGGTCGCACTGCTGCGCCATCATATGCACCAGCAGCGCATAGCTGGCGATGTTGAACGGCAGGCCGAGGAACACGTCGCATGAGCGCTGGTAGAGCTGGCAGGAGAGCTTGCCGTCTGCCACGTAGAACTGGAAAAATGCGTGGCACGGTGCCAGCGCCATTTTGTCCAGCTCACCCACGTTCCACGCCGAAACGATGATACGGCGCGAGTCCGGGTCATTTTTCAGTTGGTTCATGACGGTGGTGATCTGGTCAATATGACGGCCATCCGGGGTCGGCCAGGCGCGCCACTGTTTGCCGTAGACCGGGCCAAGGTTGCCGTTCTCATCGGCCCACTCATCCCAGATGCTGACGTTATTTTCATGCAGGTAGGCAACATTGGTATCGCCCTGCAGGAACCACAGCAGTTCATGGATGATAGAGCGCAGGTGGCAGCGCTTGGTGGTCACCAGCGGGAAACCTTCTTGCAGGTTAAAGCGCATCTGGTGGCCAAAAATGGAGAGCGTACCGGTGCCGGTACGGTCATTTTTCTGGGTGCCCTCATCGAGCACCTTCTGCATCAGTTCGAGATACTGTTTCATGCTTCCTCAGGAGATCTGTTTCTGCGGACGGCGAAACGCCCAGACCATCATAATGATACCCGCAA